>JACLAC010023424.1_pt1 | contig 17831 bp, 9 predicted proteins | sample 8027881 | NCBI WGS metagenome assembly JACLAC01 (sample SAMN15725517, study PRJNA655200) | protist metagenome | isolation source: fluorescence activated cell sorting (FACS) single amplified genomes of... | place: Spain: Blaines Bay Microbial Observatory, Mediterranean Sea | collected 2016-01-19 | reverse complement strand
GAAAAATCACCAGCCAGCTTTTCTCGGCTATATAGAGTCCTCTAGGAACAACCCACACTGGAAGATGTGATCTTGGAACGCATGGCTCGTCGGTATCAGTTGCCCCCATTGCCAAAGGAGATTAACTAGTTGTAGTCTATCCTTCGGACCTTTGTAGCTAGCAGGAATAACTCTTTCATGAATCCCTGTTGCTGCTGGTGGGTAATGATGGCATTCCCTGGCTGATTGGTGACGTCTTCTGCGCTTGCGGTTCCAGTATCCCAGTCTCCACCTTGGTTCGGTGAACCGAGTGCGGCTGGCTCAACTCTATCGTGAAGGACGTGGTGATGCTTATGCAATGGAGGAAGTGGAGGTTTCCCGACAGTGGCAGGAACTGTTCAACGTGGCCCTGCGCTGCGGTGCTTCCAACATTCGTTTGTAACTTGGTCAGCAGCCAGATCAACTGCTGGGGCGCCTATGTATTGATGGTGGCGACACTACCAGAACCCAGTTCTCTGCTCTCCAGTCAGTTGCTACCACACCTGAAGCTAAAGGCTGGGTTGGACATCGCAGTACGCGGCAGACCTCAGGACGGCTACCTGCGGCAACGAACTCCAGATAGCCAGCGTTACGGTCTGTGACTCCCCAGTCTGATGATCGACCAGGGGTGAAAAGCTAGTGCTACGTTTTTTGGAATCTAGGGACCTGCAGCTGGATCTAGCACAACTTGGTTTTTATTAAAATGATCGAGCGGTATTCAAGACCATGATGCGATGTCAATACAGGATGCGGCTTATGGTTCGACCGACCGGCAGCGGCCCGAAGACAACGCTCTATGCTCTCTTGAAACCTCGACGCTCAGTGCAAGAATGTGATCACAATTGAAGATTTAGTTGAGTATTATCTTCCTGCCACAGGTTTTAGTATAGCCTGAGGGGCTAGGTAGGTTTTGCGGAAGCCCTACGAGCAACCTTGCGTCAGGACCCAGACATGATGCTGGTGGGAGAGATTTGTTGTGAGGAAACTGCTCAGATTGCATTCAAAGCAGGATTAACGGGCTACTTGGCAATGGCAACCCTGTATTCACAAACAATACACTGCAACTGCTTGCAGCGCCCGGAAAATCTTGGTGTCGAGCGAGCACTGATTGCGGACACCCTTCTGCCAGTACTTTCCCTGCATTTGGTTTGGTCTGTAGTGGGAGGCCGTCTGCCGGTCTATGAACTGCTCCGTCTAGATGAGATCCTACAGGATCGACTGCGACGTCAGCTTGCTACTGATGACTTGTTGGTTCCTTATCTAAGACTTTACTTCCACTCGATTGCCCAGACCGCTGAATGAATGCTGCATGATCATTCAGTCTGGAAGGAAGAGTTGGGAACGATTTTGCCGATTGCTTCAGAGAGTCAGCAATGAGTGAGGAAAACATCACCAGGGATTGGGATCCGGTTGGGTATGACCAAAATGCACGGTTCGTTAGTGATTTGGGAGAACCAGTACTGCAATTACTGAATCCAAAGCCTGGGGAGACGGTACTCGACCTTGGCTGTGGAGATGGCGAACTGACTCTGAAGTTGATGGATGCTGGTTGCCATGCAATAGCGGTCGATAGCAGCCCTGCGATGGTTGCATCCTCCCTGGCAAAGGGCATTAACGCGCGAGTGATGGATGGGCAACATTTGGAATTCGAAGGCGTTTTTGATGCGGTGTTCTCTAACGCAGCCCTACACTGGATGACCCAGCCTAAAGAAGTCATCGCTGGAGTAAAGCGAGCGTTGAAGCCTTCCGGTCGGTTTGTCGCAGAAATGGGAGGACGGGGGAATGTGGTTTCTGTCTTGGCAGCACTGACAAAAGCTCGTCAGCGCAGAGGCCTAGCACCTGTGAATCCCTGGTACTTTCCCGGTGTGGAGGAATATCGGCAGATCCTGGAAGAAGCTGGCTTTCAGGTGCCAGTGATGCAGTTGATTCAACGTCCAACGGTCTTGCCTGGAGAGCTTCGAGGCTGGTTGGAGACCTTTGCGGTTTCGTTTCTGATTACAGATGGTGCAGGGCGTGAAGAGATGATTACTGAGGTCAACGAGGAACTGGCTCCTACCCTGTGTGACGACTCTGGAAAATGGACGGTTGACTATGTGCGACTACGATTTGTGGCATGCGATTCTTTCGGTCTCGATTGAGATGGTAAAATTTGGCTGTGTAGATAGCGAGAATGGATTCACAAGGAATAGATCTGTTTATGAGAGTTAGACTCCAGATCTTGCTGTTGTATGTTCTAGCTGTTCATTAGCAGCCTCCAGACGATCCGCAAGTAGGCAGATCAGATTAAAGGCAAACCGAGCTGCTAGACGACTCTCTTGAATGCATAATTTTTCCAGTGCAAGACGATCATAGAATAGTCCAAGGCTATCTGTGCCGGCGACTACATCAGCTGTTCGAACTAGATTTTCTTCTAACCAAGCGGTCTCTCCAACCAAGTTACCAGGATTAATCAGTGCGAGGACAACACAGCCCTTATCTTCGTTTATTTGCACCTTTAGCTGACCTTGTAGCAAGATGAGTACTTCCTTACCCTGCTCTCCCTGATTCATGATTTTTTCTCCCTGGGGAAGAGATCGCAGTACACCAAAACCTCTCAGACTTTCTTGTTCTTTGGTTGTCATGCCCTGAAAGATATTCAGCATCAGAGGCCTAGGCTGAGAAGTTGGTGGTGCTTCTTCCTGCTGAGTCTTTGATACTTGATCCAGCACCCGTTGGCTAGTCTGCAAAATTGCCTGCCGGAGTTGTCGAGCGAGATTGCGAAAAAGAGTAGTTGCGATGCGCGGACGCTGTTGCATCAGGTGATAGAGGCTGTCTCGATTGATCACTAGTAGGCGGGTCTCATCAACGGCTATTGCCGTTGCGCTACGTTGTGCCTTCCGAAACAAGCCCATTTCCCCAAATGTATCTCCTTCCCCTAGTTCTGCCAGAGTTGCACCGCCAGTTGGATTTTGTTGAATTCGTATCTTTCCAGATAGTATAACAAACATCTCCTGGCCTTGATCTCCAGTTTTGAACAGAACTTGTCGATTTTTCAGATCTTCTGAGTAGGCGAGGAGTGTTGCAATCTTAGCTTCTCTTACACTCAGGCCACGGAAGATTGCTAGACGCTGAACCAGCTGTTTGTTGATGCGGAGACCAAGATAATCCCAAACAGTAACCAGGCCAGTCTCCATCACAATGGTTGGTAGGAAGGTCAAATCAGTAGCTAGGCAGACTAGTAGGGTATACGCGGTTAGCAACCCAAATAACTGCAGAGAATCAAGTTCAGAAAATGCAAAGACACTGAAACCTAGACCTAGGGCAAGGGTGGTTGTCAGCATTGGTCGGGTCATCTGCTGCAGTGCTAATTGTGCTGCCTTGCGTCGATCCCGCTCCTGCTTAACCCGCTCATGATAGCGAGTCAAGAAATGGACTGTATCATCGACCCCAATGCCTAAGGCAATGGAAGCAATGATTGAAATGGTTACTCCGAGCGGTATCTCAAACCAGCCAAGGGTTCCGAAGAAAAGTAAAACAGCGGCAATGTTCGGAAAAAGTGCTATCACCCCCATCTTCCAGGAGAGAAATAGGCCCCACATCACTCCAAAAATCAGAAATAGTGCCAGCAACACGCTATCAATCTGTCCCGAGGCAATGTTGTTGGCTGATTCACTTGTCAAAACAGCTCCTCCCGTGAAAGTAACATCAAGGTGAGGAACAAACTCGGGCAGCTTTTGTTGCAGTTGTTCTCGCAGTTCAAGCAGTTCTGATGATCCATCTGCTTTCAGCCGAAGAGTCACTAGTAAGTTTTCACCATCTGGACTAAGAAATATAGGGCCGTCTTGCTCAGCTAATTTCTCAAAAAAATACTGAACCTCCAGATCATTCAAATCATCTAAGCCATTCCGATATACCCAGAATGTCTGGGCTGGTGAATAGATTTTGTCAATACGCAATCCCTTTAGGGAATCAGGCCATTGTTCTGTTTTCAGAGTCAGTAGCCAAACTTCGAGATTATCTAGGCCGACAATAGTGGCGGCAGAAACTAATTTTTCTTCAGCTTCAGGCTTGGCCTGAAATACCAAACGAAGGGACTGAGTCCCTGCCAGATCAGATTCGATTAGGCTAAGGTCCTGCTCAAGAGGATGTTCTGGTGCGAGTGCCTGAGAATTACTATCAATTTTCAAGTTTAGGACACCAAGGCCTGCTATTGTAGCGAGCAGTAGCCAGAAGACGATAACTTTCCGAGCCCGGTACTGTAACCACTCACTGCCTTTACTAAACCAGCTTAAGGAGTTGTGGACAGAGTCAGACTGAGTATGAGACGCCTTAACTCGAAGAATTTTCAGTAAGGAGGGAGTAACAGTCAGAGCAAATAGATTGCTCAGTAGAATTCCCACGCAGGAATATAGTCCCAACTGCTGAATTGCAGGAATAGGACTGACAGTTAGAGCTGCAAAACCCACCACCGTAGTGAAGGCAGTAACACTCACAGGAACTACTACCTTATCGAGAGTCTTGGAAACATGACTATCAATAGACGCTTTTGGCAGATTCTTACTGATACTCAGAAATTGGTCCAAAACCATGATGACATAGGCGCTGCCAACACAAATCAGGATTGGAGCAAAGGCTATCGTTACCAGATTCAAACGATGACCAATCAGGCCAACGAAAGATCCGGTCCAAATTAGTGAAAGAACCACGTTGATAAAAGCTACGACGATTACTCGAGGTGTTCGAAAAATAGCGAATAATACAATGATGATTAGACCAAAACTTAAGGGTAAAATTTTTTCGATATCCTCCTGAAGCAACTTGGAAGACGTATAGATCTGTCTGGGTTGACCGGCGTAGGCAATGCGTAGTTCTGAAGAACTGAAGCTTTTCAGGATCTCTTGCAAGAGTTCTTGTGTTTCTGCAGAGGAAGGCAGAGAGTTAGTGTTGAACTGCAGCACCATCCCCAAGGTTGTTCCCTCTGCTGAAACGAAATCTCCTAATGCTAAGGAATTTTCTGCCAAATCGTTCAGGATTTGTTTGATATCTTGATTGGCTTCTTGCCTTAACTCTTCTGGTGTCTTTTGCCAAACCTTGGAAGGACAGTGTAGGATTTCGGAGGAAATCTCATCAAATTGAGGTAGCTCAGTAGGATCTAGATCCAACAGCAGACTATCTGCTAAATCATTGGCAAGCTCTTCTGGCCCTCCCAATGGATCGTTTTCTAGTGAGAAAGCTAAATCACTCGGAGTTCGTGTCGGAGGAGTAGGAATTTGTAGGCAGGCCAACTCTTCTTGTAATCTTTGTAACCGAGAAACACAAATGGAGCCAGGTTGCTCCTGATGGAAGTAAGAGTATCCAGAGCACGCTCCTACAGGACGGGGAATATCGAAAACAGACTGAATCGACCTTAGGCCTGGTAATTGGTTTTGAAGAGTTTTTCGAAGGGATTTCAGTAGTTCCAGATGTACTAGTCCCAAGGATTGTGGAGGAACCGGCTGCAAGGCAACAACCAAGACTTCTTCGTTGCCAAATAGAGATCGAGTGTGCAGAAAATCTTGGTAGGCATTCGAGTCACGACTGATGAAAGGTTCAATCGTGGAATCAATCTGTAGTTTGCCTTGAGAATTGAACAGGCTGCTTCCACCAAAAATCATGAGCAGAGCACTGAGCAAAGAAGCTACTACAAGCAGAGTCCAGGAGTATTGATTTACCTGTTTTAACCAAGACATCTCTATAATTAACTGCTGTGGAACTGTTTACGGTAACTTATGAAAATTTGGGTAGCAGTAACCTCAGAGTTCAGCATTTTTTGAACTGGAGTTATGTATCGTAAAAATTTCAGTGACCACTGTGTATTATTGATGGGCTCATCCCACACAGTCATGTGCAGTAAACCTATCTGTTCAAAAGGAAAGGTTCGATAAGCCACAAAGCGAAACTGAATTTCATTACTCCAAGGTATAACTGTAATTCCAGAGACTTGATGACGTGCCAACTGCCGTTGACTTTGCTGCAAGGTTTCCTTGTTCTCATAGCGCACGGCATGTGTGTTTCCTGGAACATCAGTAAAATATCGCAGGGAGTATGCTCCAAGTAGAAATATCTGCTTTACGCGAGTTTCTAAGGAAGTTGCTAAAGCGTGGTATGGGGAGCGAACCGTACGAAAATACAGATTTCGATTCTCATCAATTTCATAGGAATAGAGATTTTTCTGCAGAAAATAACCAAGATCAAATTTCCAGACCAGACCTTCCCAGCTTACATCTCCCTCAAGAGTCAAGAAATCTAGTTTAGATTCTCTTTCCGTGTAATTGTCTGCCAGTTTTTCAAAGGAAGATCGTCTCTCTTCGAAACCGTTTTCAACTACAACTTCCTGAGTTGGCTCATAATCAAAAGTGATTGAAGAATCCTGATCGAACCAATGGAAGTAGCTAAATCGCAGATCATAACTGGAAGCAAACCATTGGTATTGTAGTCCAAAGTAGTCTCTTAGTGAGGAGCCATCATCTCGATCACCATCTTCCTGTGCCTCCATACTTTCCCGCAACTCAGTAAAGCGCATACCTAACGTTGAGGGCCTCAAGGGTAGCAAGATCAACGTTACCGTCTGGTCCTGTCCCAACCATCGGTATCGCAGGGAAGGCAGGGCTTCCTTGCTGTTTTCTAAATCCAATGAGAGGAGTGCGGTGATTTCCTGCAAGTGCAACACATCAATGGGACTATCGAAATCCAGTTTCCCTAACTCAAAAATTTGCGTCCCCCAACGCAGTTGGTGATGTTCATCCTGATAATTTGAGTAAATCTCTCGAATCGTAAAATAGCTATCTAGAAACTGCTCTTTATTGCGCTCATAGTGCTGGGTAAAGTTGACGCTCAAGCGTGCATAATTGTAGAGTTTTGGGGATGTTTGAACATGGATTTTTTGCTCATAGGTTGTTCCAAATGTATACTCGCTGAGGTTCTCAAATTCTGGATCAATCTGGTATAGTCCTCTGATTTCACCAGTTCCGAATGTTGTAGTCACTGCATGAGAAAATTGAACTTTAACTTGAAAATCGTTGGCCTCTTGTTGTTGCTCAGTTACAGAGGCTCGTGACTCCTTTTCAGGAGTTCCTTCAGTATCCGAAGATTCAAGAATTACTGTAGTGGGCTCTGCTACAGCGAAAGGATCTTCATCGAGTCCCAATGGATCTTCGCCTGCCCCATCAGTGAAGGGATTTTCGTTGAGCCCAAGGTCTTCTTCAGTAGTGTCGACCTCTGCGAAAGGATCTTCATTGAGTCCCAGTTCATCTACGTCTGCACTACTAGCGAAAGGATCTTCATCGAGTCCCAGTGGATCTTCAGTAAGACTTGGGATCAAGGATATCTCTTCATTTTGCGAAGTTTTATCTTGTAAGGAAATTTTTTGTTCAGCAATCGAATCTGGTTCAACTGCTGGAATCATTTCCAAATCTTTAATGATACTATTTTTTGCAGAAAATTCTGTGGTATCCAGCACTGACTTTGCCATTGAGGGAGTCAGCTTCATGAGTAACAGGATGCTTTCTAGTCCACTTAACTGAGCATCTAATAACCAAACTAATTTGGCGTCTCCTTGCTCTATTGCTTTTTGAAACTGTGCTTCTAAATTGGTTCTGTGGGAACTTAAATTTTCAAATTTCTGGTGCAGAGGATATTGGCTCAAGAGAGTCGAAAAAATTTGCTCAATATTCTTTTCAAACTGTGAGCGTGAAGATTGTTGGTCAGGAAAACTGGATTCGGTCGGTGTAGCTATTTGCTGAGCCCAAACTTTTTCTGCGTCAATCATCTCTTTAAGCTGAACAATCAACCGGTTCTGCAGCTCTTTGGGTAGGTATTTAAATCGGTCTGGTTCAGGAATAAACTTTTTCAATTCTTCTGGAATGATTCTATGCTGTTCAGTGATTTCGATACTAGAGGTTAGTGCTGGAGAGTAGTGGGTATCCTGAGCAAGAACCGGGAGACTCAACATCCAACTGAAGAGGCAAGTGACTCCGAGCAGCTGTCTATGCATTTGCTAGCCTCAGTTGGTGATAAAGAGATTTGACGGGCTCATATTTTTCAGCCTTGGATCGTTTTTTGGATCTAAGTACAGATTATACTTGTTGCCATCACGCTGAATATAAACCAACGTTTCGGCAACAAAGGCTTTTTCATTTCCTCGTGTGGAGCGCACTCTCAAGACTGTAGAAATCCACTGCTTATCAATCTGCAGGTAGTATTTGGGAAAGGTACGGTAAACCTTACGTAGTATGCCATCTGTAAAAAAGTTGAGAGTGACAGGGATTTCCCTTGTCTCATCGAAAAAAGCAATCACTTGGTCATACTCTGCCCCAGAAATCCCAATCTCTAACTTGAAAAACCCAGGATTTTTTTCTAACTCATCACAGGAATATGTGTTGCTTTCTGATTCCAGCAGAGAAAAGTCACGGGAATCAATGTTTGTACCCTGCAAACGAGTAATGGAACTATCTGGGTAGCTTCGGCAAGCTTCGTTAGCCAACTCGCTACAAGCTGCACAGCCTAGCAACCGTTCGCCTCGCTGGATCAAACACTGTGATGACCTTGACCCTTTCAGAAAATGAACTCTACTGTTATCGTCAAGACGTAACAGGTGCAGTACTTCCTTTTGCTGTTCTTTGCGATTTTTTGAATTGCAGGCTTCTTTTTCACACGGGCTGATTTCCAGGGTAGTGCTGACGTTACGCCGCAAGATGGGATTAGAATCTTTGGAGCGCTCCAGAAATACTCGTACCTGCGTAGGAGACTGTAACTCGTCGCATGTAATGGCCAGGCAGAAGCCAGGAATCAGGAGGAAGGTGAGCAAACTGACGAATTTCATTTGGACCCCTTTTTCAGGAGAAATTACTTAAATGGGGTACTGCGGAGTGGTGATGAGAGTTGTGCAGATTTCTCTCTACTCGCAAAAGCAGCATCACACCAAATTTGATTTACTAAAGATTTCGATTGGCTTTCTTGGCACCCTAATGACGGGGGAAGTGTTGAAACATTCATAAACAGGTTTTGTTTGCCCGTATCTATGATTTCAGAATTTCATAAGGAAACTGCTTAAAGCTTGCCAGTCACGAGTATAAGATGGATATGTTGGAAAGCACCATGTTGATGATGAATATTGAGAAGTATTGAAACAAGATTTTTCCAACACCTCCGCTTGCCTCGCCAGAATACCTCCTCTATCGTGATAACCTTTTTCTATTGACTGTCGTTCCCCTGATTGATGGAAGCAATGTATTCTTCTGTACTCGGCTATCTCCGTTTCCCCACTTTTGGTGCGAACCAACTCTACTTTGTGGCTGAAGACAACCTCTGGGAGGTCTCCCTAATGGGCGGGCGGGCCCAGCGCCTGACCGAATCCCGTAGCGAACTGCAGACCCCACGTCTCTCTCCCTGTGGTCGCTGGCTTGCGCTAGTCGCTGCAGAAGAAGGTGAGCAGGAGGTCTACTGCCTGCCTGCTGAGGGTGGTCCCTTGCGACGGTTGACCTATGTGGGACATGTGCTGCATATCGATGGTTGGAGCGCTGACGGCACCTCAATCCGTTTCTGTGGAGCGCATCGCTCGATTCATGGCAACGCAGACGCTCAACTTTATGAAGTTTCCTTGGAAGGTGGTCTAATCCATTCAGTAGATCTTGGTCCTGCTCGAACTCTTTCGACAGAGCCTGCTGGATTGAGACGAGTTCTGGGCCGCAATACAGTCCAGAACTCCCGCTGGAAGCGATACCGGGGAGGTTGTCATGGGGAGATCTGGGTCGATGCAAGCGGAAAAGGAACCTTCGAGCGCATCCTCGGTGATCATCCAGGTAATCCGGTCGCTCCAATCTGGTGGCAGAGCCGGATCTATTTCCTCTCTGATGTTGATCGAACTGGCAATCTCTGGTCATGTCAGCCAGATGGTAGTGATCTGCATCAGGAGACTAAGGAGATTGGATTCTACGTACGCCAGCCTGCTTATGGTGAGTCCAAGGTCATTTACCACAGGGCAGGCAGCTTATGTCGCTGGGAACCTGGAAAAGAGACTGGTGAGGTGCTGCCAATCACTCTGCCGTCCCCACAGTTTCATGTACAGCGTAAGTTTGTCTATGGTTCTGAGGAGTGGGAGGACTTCGCTCTGCATCCTAAGGGACACTCAGTTGCCCTGTCGGTGCGTGGCAGGTTAGCATCAATGCCACTCTGGGAGCTCGCAGTACAGCAGCATGGCAAAAGACAGGGAACTCGTTATCGACTGCCAACGTATCTCGCGGATGGCCGGCTGGCGACGATTGCCGATGAACAGAACTCCCAGGAGGAACTACTGCTCTTTGTAGAAGAGGCTTCAGTATCACCTTTGGATCGGATCGAATTGCCTGAAGGCCGTGTTCAGTCCATGGTCGCATCTCCAACTCAGCCAGCCTTATTGCTGACTACTAGCCGCTTGGAGCTATGGTACCTTAACCTGGAGAAGGGAACACTCACACCGCTAGATGTTTCCAACCTGCGTGAAATTGAGGATGTTACCTTCTCACCGGACGGTAATTGGGTTGCTTATAGCAAACACCTGAATACCGAACAATCCGCCATCTTCCTCTGCTCTGTGGATCAACCTGAACCACGACAAGTGACTGAACCGGTACGCTATGACTTTGGTCCAGCCTTCGACCCGGAAGGGCAATGGCTCTACTTTCTCTCCTCACGCACCTACCAACCGATCTGGGACACCGTACAGATTGGGGCGAGCTTTGCCCGCAGCATGAAGCCCTACCTGATTACTCTGCGCAGTGACCTGCGTTCCCCTTTCTTAGAACAGCCTGCGGCTCTTGGAGAAAAAGAAGAAGAGGAACCTGAAGAGCGAGAGGAGGAAAACAGCGAGAAGAGTGCCGAGAAGAAAGAAAACAAGAAGAAGGAAAATAAGAAGGAAGACCCAGCCCCACTGCGTATTGACTGGGAGGGTTTGTCCCAACGGATCATTGAGTTTCCGGTGAATGAAGGCATCTATGGACAAGTTTTTGGCCTGCGCAAGCGAGTGCTTTTCAGTGAGTTTCCGCTGAGCAGTGGCAGTGAGGAAGAAAAGCCAAGCAAGCGAAAACCAGAGGGACTGCTCTGGGCCTATGACTTCGAAAAACAGGAGAAAGAGCTATTGCTGCAGGGGCTGGATTATCTGGAAGTAACCCCTTCGGCTCGCACGATGGCCTATGCCAGCGAAGAGGGCCTGCGGGTGCTGGAAGCTGGGGCCAATGTGAATGAGGAAGATGGATCTCCTGAGGAACCTTCCCGCAAGACCGGCTGGCTAGATCTTGATCGGTTGCGCTTTGCTGTGGAGTTGCGTCCAGAGTGGCAGCAGATGTTCCATGAAGCCTGGCGTCTGCAGAGAGAATTCTTCTGGGATGAGGAGATGTCAGGGGTCCGTTGGCAGGAAGTTGCAGGACAATATCGTCTGCTGTTGGATCGAGTAGCGTCACGGGCTGAATTGTCGGATTTGATCTGGGAGATGCAGGGTGAACTCGGTACTTCACATGCCTACGAATATGGAGGAGATTATCCTCCCAAGCGACGTTATCAACTCGGGCGACTCGGTATTGATCTGGAGTGGGATGTGGCTGCCAAACGCTACGTGATTCGACGGTTATATACTGGTGATCCCTGGCGTTCGAAGATTCGTTCGCCACTCTGTGAACCAGGGCTCAATGTGCGAGAGGGTGATTATCTCTGTGCCATTGGTGGTGTTCCCCTTGATGAGCAGACTAGCCCTGGAGAGTTGTTACTACACCAGGCTGAACAAATGGTTCCACTGACTTTGCAGCATCCAGAGAAAGATGCAAAATCTCGCATTATCACAGTCCGTACCCTGCGTAGTGAACGAGCCGCTCGCTATCGTGATTGGGTGGTAGGGAACCGCCGCTTTGTAGCCGAGCAGACCGCAGGACGAGTAGGGTATCTTCACATTCCAGATATGTCGACACAGGGCTTGGCGGAGTTCCACCGAGGATTTCTTGCCCAGGTTCACTTGGCAGGACTGATCCTTGATGTGCGTTACAACGCTGGTGGGATGGTCTCCCCGCTGATTCTGGAGAAGCTGGTTCATCGACATCTGGGCTATGATGTACGCCGCTGGGGTGCTCCGGAATCCTATCCGTACCATACGCTGCGTGGACATTTGTTGGCGTTGACGAATCAGTTTGCTGGATCGGATGGTGACATGTTCAGCTACAGCTTCCGCGAGTTGAAAATAGGCCCCCTGCTGGGCAAACGAACCTGGGGTGGAGTGATCGGCATTGACTCCCGTTATCAACTTGTCGATGGTACCACGACAACTCAACCTCAGTACTCAATCTGGTTTCACAAGGCAGGTTGGAATGTCGAAAACCAGGGAGTGACACCGGATGAGGTGATCGAAGACGCCCCCCATGATTATGCTGCGGGACGTGATGCTCAGTTGGAACGCTCCGTTCAACGAATGCTACAGCTGCTGGAAGAGCAACCGATTGAGCCTGTGAGATTCACAGCCCGACCCCGACTAGGTTGATCAATTTGACTGCTTCCCAGGTAGAATCTGCCAGATAGAGTGGGTGGAAAAAGAACATTTTTGGTTCAAAACAACCCCTTACTCACCATCTGTGATGGTCCCTACTCTCCCAGTTAGGGGAGAGTTTTTCAGACAATCGTTCGATCAAATTTTTCTTCTCCATGAGAGAGAAGGTGCCGACTGGCGCGGATGAGAGTAGATTAGCTATTTGGATAGATTGCTGAACAAGTCTTGGGTGTCTTATTAAAAATTCTAGATGAATGTAAATTTAGTATGGTGAAAAGCAAAAAACAAAACCGAGCTTTGCCGAAATCGAACATCTCAACTTTGATCATCTGGAGAAACTGATGCAATTGAATAAAAAGCTACGAACCGTTTTGGTATTAGGGGGAATTCTGTTGCTAAGCTCGATTCAGCAGGGATTGACTGCAACTCCAGCAGAGGTCTACCGGGAGGCAGTTCCAGCTGTGGTGCTGCTAGTCAGCATGGAACCCAACTCGAAGACCCATTCCAAGGGGACAGGTTCGATGATCACCAACCAACATGTGCTGACCAACGCTCACGTAGTCCTCGGAGACAGCGGACGCCCGATGGACAAGACGCTGGTTTTTTACAGCTTTGAGAATCCCAACGACGGGATTGAGCAGAATTTCCGCAAGGGACGCCAAGCGAAGGTGAGCCACTATTCAGAAAAATTGGACCTGGCGCTGCTGGAAGTTGAAGATCCACCCAAGGTAACACCGCTTAGCTTGGGACCTGCAGATGGTGTGCAGATTGGGGATCCAGTACTGGCGATTGGGCATCCAGAAAATGGCGGACTCTGGTCGCTAACTTCTGGGCGGATTGGGGCAAGGATTCGAAACGTGAAAGGAGTGCGAGGGAATCACATCTTCCAGACAGAGGCTAGTTTGAATCGAGGCAATTCCGGAGGGCCGCTGCTCAATGAGGATGGGCAGATGATTGGAGTGAGCACCAGCATTGCTCGCAAAGCAGCAGACGGTCTGGCGATCACGGGAATCAACTTCGCAGTGCAGAGTGATGTGGCGCGAGAGTGGTTACAGTCCGTAGGACTCCGCTTGCCCAAGGTAATGGCCGTGTCTGTGAACCGACTGGCTCTGACACCAGCTCCAGAAAAGCCTGTAGCAGGTGCTCCAGAAACAAAGCCAGCTACAACCACAGCCACCACAAAACGGACCCAGCCAGCTCCTCCCGCAAAAGAGAAACCAGCTCCGGTCGGAGTCTCTACACCGCCTAAGGTCAAGGAGGAAACACAACTGCTGACGAGGCCTCGTCCCTTCCGTGATGACCAGCTGTTCGATCACATCTCGAATCAGACCTACTCAGAGTTCAGCCAGCAACTGGAAGCTGAGTTTGAAGCTTTCCAGAAGCAACAAAGCCGGTAACAACTCGCCTTTTGTTCAGTCTTCCCCCAAAACTTTTTTTGCTAACTTTAACGTGGCTTGGTCAATCATTTGACCATCGACTGCCACGGCGCCTAATCCCTGCTCTTCTGCTGCCCGTAAGGCCTCTAGAACTTTTTGTGCGAGTTCGAGTTCCGCTGTATTTGGAGAAAACACCTGTTGAATCATACCCAGCTGATCAGGATGAATGGCCCACTTTCCATCACAGCCTAAAGCCTGTGCCTGAGTGGCTGACTGTTGCAGTCCAGTGACATCTCGAAAGTTGCCATAGGGAGCATCAATCGCTTGAAGATCCACTGACTTGGCAGCGGCGACCAGGCGACTCAGGACGTAGTGCCAGCGATGGCCCGAATAAACCGATTTCTCGTTTTCCCCATGACCTGAGAGGGAAACCAATGGGGCGCCAATAGCACGAGAGTAGTCTGCAATCCCAAAGACCAAAGCTTCCAGACGAGAGGAGGTGGCTGCAATTACTTCGGACTGTACCAAACCGGCGGGGCTTTCGATGCAAGCATGCAAGCGAATAGTCTGCTGGGCTTTAGTATGCCGTTCAATTCCATCTAGTAAGTGATTGAAACAAGCCACATCCCCTGCGTTTTCGATCTTGGGAATGACCAAAACGGAAACTCGATCCACGGCTATTTCCAAGACTTCAATCATATCTCGATAGAACCAGGCGGTCTTCAATCCGTTGCAGCGTAGTGCCAAACGGGGATGGTGCTCTGGTAGGCTCTTCAGGGTAGAAATAATTTGCTGACGAGCGGTCTCTTTCTCTGCAAGCGAGACACTGTCTTCCAAGTCAAACATCACCAGGTCCGCAGTACTCCGGAGAGCCTTGGCCTGCATTTTGGCAGAGTGTCCTGGGACCGAAAGAATGGAGCGGAGTTGAGGCATGCGTTTCCTCCAAATCAGGTTGAATCTAGCTTGAATCTCCTGCGAAATCAGCACATAGACTTCGGCAGTGTGTTTTGTATTCGAGGGTTACAGCACGGACTTCTCACAGGAATTGCCTGCTCCACCGAGAATTCACAGCTAGTGTGTATTTTCCAGAGAGTACGAATGGAGTAGTGGGAGTAAGTGCCCAACCGTTTGGCGGAACAAGGCTGGTTGGTCTGTGAGAATTGGTTGAAAGGTCCAGTTGTGCCCGCCTTGGCTGAAGACGCTCGACAACGCTGGGAAGCTGGAAGATTATAGCAGACCAGTCGGGAAAGGACATCAGGAGCAGCGCCAGGTGCGGATTCGAGGAGATCAGATCGATTAGTGGCATCCAGATCAAGTCACCGTTGCCCAACAGACATACCTGCGCTGCCTGGAAGAACTGCGGGAACTGCTCAACCGTCATCTATACTTGAGCTTTGTCACTCAGGAAGCGCACTACACACTATGTCCCGTACAAACTCGCTATCAACGACACCTGGATCAATTTCAGTATGTTCCAGGGCGTACCGTTTTTACCACCTCCTACCTCAATTGGGACTGGCATGCTGAAGAAGGAGGTCAACTGTGTTTACACTTGGCAGAGAGACTCCAGGACCTGTTACTGAACCGAAATCGATTGGTGCTTTTTCGTAGTGTAGATATTCAGCATGAGGTGCTACTAGCTACAAGGGAACGACTGAGCATCATATGTTGGTTACGTTATCGCTCTGCGCTGCCGATTCCTGTGGCACATGGAATTGTCTGAGGTTTCCATGGTCGATAAACGATGGACTCAATCAGGTGTACATTCCTCTTCCCCTGACTTCCCAGATGGTTTCAACCTCTCCGTTTCGCACTCCATAGAGCCGTTCATGTAGGAACACGGTGTTGTCACCGTAACCCACCATGTAATCAAGCGGATCTCCTGGACGTAGGGAGATGTTTTCTTTGGTGAGATGGATCACTCCGTGCTCAGAGGAAAAGCTCACGGAGCCAACGGCATCCACTCCAAGTGGTTTGGGAGCGACTGACCAGCCAGGGAGGGTTTTCCAACCAGTATCTGTGATGATTCTTTTGGGACTAGGACGACTGGTGACGAGACTCCTTAGAAAAAGTGAAGGCTGAGTCTCTGCACCCCACTTGGAGTAGGCGACATCAGTGAAGATCACGCCACCAGCCTGAATTTCAGTGAGTAGCTTAAAGTTGGAGGAGATGGTATAGGTTCCACTGCCCCCACCACTGATGATTTCGATAAGAATGCCATGCTCTCTGCAGAGGGAGACGGTTGCGCTCAGTTTTTCCATGGAAGCAGAGATCAAGCGTACTTTTTCGTCAGGATCTGCAATGGTTGCTGTGTGGCCTTCCCATGCCATCAAGCCTCTGTTTTGGATGAACTTCAACTCACTGATTGCCCGGTAAAAATCCAATACAGGCTGACCCGGATCTAGACCAGCTCGGTTCATCCCCGTGTTGACCTCTAGTAGCACATTTAGGGTTACAGCAAACTTCTCAGCAATCTGATTCATCAGCTGCACGGTTTCTAGGTGGTCAACCGCCAGGATGATTTCATTGAATCTGGAAAGCTGACAAAGTCGCTCAATCTTCTGTTCTCCTACGACCTGATTGGCGATCAGAATGTTTTGCACACCAGCTGCGGTCATCAATTCTGCCTCACTCAACTTGGCACAAGTGACTCCAAAGGCTCCGGCATTGATCGCAAGCTTGGCGATTTCAGGGATCTTGATTCCTTTGGTGTGAGGCCGCCATTCCAAGCCTCGAGACTTAAAGTATACAGCCAAGTGCTGGATGTTTGACTCCATGATGTCGAGGTCGACCCACAGGCAAGGAGTATCGTAGTGGTTAAGTTGCATAAGAGATCTACTTGAAATTAGCTGTCGATAAAATATTGAAAATCGGTTATTTGACCTTCACGCTTGATGCGTAGGGTGATCTTTTCTTCCAGCTGTAAGGCCTCAAAAAGTTTGAGAGCCTTGGGCAGGTTGTCCACTGTAAAGCCATTGATTTGCACAATCACATCTTTGTTTTTCAGTCACAATTTTTCGTAGATACTTCCTTCACGAATAAAATCAAAGATAAACCAGGGTTTGCCATCTTGCTCTATTGGAATCACCCTAGCGTTATTGAGTAGTGCATTGAGATTGGCCAGTTGCTGGTCGACATAGGCTCTCTTGAAGCGAAAGATTCTTTGATCATCCGGAGGTGTTGCTAATTCTGTTATGACAATTTCAGCGTTTTGGTTTGTTTGGTTGTCTGATTGTTTAGCAGCAACAGTTTGATTGCTAGAATCTGTCACTCTTGATTTATTTGAATCTTCATTTTTTACAACTACAGGTTTAAGCACATATTGTTCTAAAAATTTTTTGTTGGGAGCAAAGAAAAACTCTTTACTCACAGATGAAGAAAACCAAGGAACGTGTCGACCATCACTTTTTTGTGCAACATCAGTACTTGTCTGTTCAAAGACTTCATTCAATTCGATCTGGACAGTTTTCATATGCTGCAGAAGAGCCGAAGTGAATAACCTTTCAGGATCGGTTTTTTTAGTAAGTATACGCGGAGAACACGCATAGGAAATGATCATGTTTCTAGGTATTTTTATTTCCATCATTCCTGGAGTGCCGCCATGTAATTCTTCGATGAAGGGATTGGGTGAGCATGCATCCAGAATGATGATATTGATCTGATTTCCAGCAAACTTCATCTGTCTCACCAGCTTACCCAGAGGAACTGTTTTATAAGGCACCTCTTCAATACGAGTCAGCTTGGTATCTATTGGTAACAAGTAGTTTTCATTTTCAAATTGTACCACATGGCCAGCGTAGTAGAAAACACCAACTCCTCTATTATCTCTGAGTGACCTGCCAAACTGACGAATTGCCTTCTCTGTTTCGCGTTGCTTGGCATTACTAAGGTTACTCACTCGAAAGCCAAGGCTT
>JACLAC010021061.1_pt1 | contig 17836 bp, 11 predicted proteins | sample 8027881 | NCBI WGS metagenome assembly JACLAC01 (sample SAMN15725517, study PRJNA655200) | protist metagenome | isolation source: fluorescence activated cell sorting (FACS) single amplified genomes of... | place: Spain: Blaines Bay Microbial Observatory, Mediterranean Sea | collected 2016-01-19 | reverse complement strand
CACGCAATCTTGCGGGTGGCCCCAGCAAACGCGATGCCAGAGCTCACAGGGAAATGGGAGGATACCAAAGAGCTCTTAGGAAAGATCATCCAGAATCTGCCCTTGGAAGAGAAGCTCCTTAAGCGGCCGCCGTTTCGCTACCTGCATGATATTATTCTGGCAGTCAATCAGGAAACGAACTTTTTCGACGGTCTGTACAACGGAGATGAAATGAACCCTTTGACAGTGAAAGAAAAAAAAGGAGTAGAGCGATGGAGGTGGAAGATGATGATCTTGTTGAAAGCCATAACCACGGTGAACCATTTCTACAATACATCCCTGGAAGTACACCCCCGAAAGATCGTAGCTGGCGCAGAGGGGCACCTGACAAATAAATTTTTGCAGGCAGTCGCACACGCTGCATTGAGTGGGATCAACAGCGACATGTACGTTCAGCGCACGCTCAGTGGTGTGGCAGGCATGGCAATAAGTTACCGCCTGTTGGAGAAGAGGGCACGATGACAAATAATTTTTTGCTGGCAGTCGCACACCCCGCATTGAGTGGATTACAGAAATAAGCCTAGCCTACAAGAGAAGAAGCAGTATGATGGGGCGTTAAAAAAAATAAATATCAAGGTTACGAGAGAGGATACGGGTAGAATTCTTTACACTGTAAATAATTCAATAAAGGATTTTATTTTGTAAAGATTCTTACAAAATGAAATTTCAGCAGTCATACATATAGTCTTCCTACCTGGGTACCTGTATTATAATACCTGTACCGTACGTGGTGTAATACCTGTACTACTGGTATACAATATATAATAACACCATATTAATAATAATATATATAAACCAACCCCCCATCCATATATTTTTGTGAATAATAATAATTATATGCACGAATTGTGTAAAACATATAAATATATATTGATGATGAGATTATGTTTGATTCATTTTAATGTATTATGTTCATCTATCTCATCACAAAAAGACGAACAATGGCCATAAAATATTTACGAAGGCGGCGGAGTCCTTTCTTGGGTTTTCTGGCTTTCTGGCGTTTTTCTCGCGCTTTTTTTAGATAATACGCGTCCTCCCACTCTTCGTCCCCCCACTGTTCATTATTATGGGCTGGTCTGAGTCTCCTGAGTTGACGGAAACCTTCGACACTAAAGCCACCGGATTCTTCGTCCTCCATTTCGTCACCAACGCCTCGTTTGAGCAACTCTTGGCGATTGCTCTCGTGGCAAGCGAGGCAACTCGCGGTCATGGCTTGGCAGCATCTACGTAAGGCTCCAGCACGTTCGGCGCTCGATAGCAAAGCTATCGCAACGAGCGATAATAAAAGTAAAGTTGGTTTCATTTTTCGTTTATGGCTTGGGGGTTGAGGTTTTTGTTTTGTTTTTGTGGCGTGTTGTGATACTTGTTTCGCGTCTGTTTTCTTTTCAGCGTGTGGCGCGCACGTTAAAGGAAACTGTCCCTGTGGGACCGAACACACAAAAGAAGAATAAAGAAATAAAAGGCACGTATAAGGACATATGATTAAGATTTCTTTTGGATCTTAAAATGCCTCCTCCTTTTTTTAAAAAATGTGAGTGAACCACACGCACAAAAATGTGCTGAAACTTCTCCTTTGGTATCTGGTAGTAAAATAACCTTAAATAATAAGGATTATATATACTTATATACTTATCCTACCAGAAATATTACACCGCAAGAGAAGATCGATATGCGATGGAAAACGACGTCCGAATTTTTTAACTATATAAGTACAGTAAATGTAAATAAATGGAAAGTGTTAATAAAGTAGTAAATTCCGCTATCAATACAAGTCAGAGTACAGATAAGTACAACGTCGGGATCGTCTGCGTATGAGCCTTCGCGGTGGTACCAGAACCCCCAATTCACTGCTGATCCAGGGGCCGTTCTCCCTCTCCGTTACAGTACAGTTTCTTCCTTTTCGGATCGCTTTCCCTTAAACTTCTTCGAACAACTACAAAATAAACATATTCATTCAGAAAAACTGAATTGGTTTAAGGTATTTTTATGAAAATGAAATCGCGTTCCAACATATCAACAGGCATCTAATATTACAGCCTGTGACCTGTGATTTCTCATTCATTAAAAACGACCGCAAACCGCAAAACAAACAAAAAAATCGAAGAAGAATTTGGCTTTTTTTTTTTTAAAAGAGAGTTTTTATGTGGAATAGTTAGTAGCTATAATAGCAGCTAACAGCATCACTCGCGAACACAAGTGGTGTTTTTTACGAAGAAGTAGGATCCAGAGCCAATTACTTTGGAGCGGATATGGACCTTCTTACACAACCCAGTTTGGTAATTTTAATTGAATTACTTTTTAACAACACAATTCTCTCCTGTGTATGCTGCGTACCACAGCCACCAATGAAATATCAACAGCGACAGAGAAAGACTGCGTTCGTTACTTAATCTGCCTGAAACTAACACAGTATTGCGTTTGCCGCGAAAACTATTTGTACTTGTTTTGCTTCTGGCAATTGTTTTCTATGCGTACCAGCTTTTGTTCTATGTGCCACCAGTACCCGCTTCGCTGGCACATAGGGCGTTGGTGTCGGGTCCCAACGTGCGAGGTGATAAATTGACTACGTTTAAGCGCCACTTGGCCTTTTGTGAACGCAACGCTTTCCTTTTCGACGAGTCGACAGCAGAAGCTGACTTCACTGGTAAAAGAGCCTTATCAATAGTTCGCCTCTTCCATCAATCATACGTATTTGACAAATACGAAAAACTCCGAAGAGAGGGAGGCTTATTGCATCCACCACCTTCGCACGGTCTTGATTATATGAGTGAAGCATGTCGAAAGTCAAATGCTGACCGGAGATGCTGGGAAAACATGGGATCGTTTAAACCGAGCGAAGGTATTTGCAATCTATCTCGCGAAGGGGGAACTGGCGATGGTTCCAAAATGCTGTGTTTAGGCGGAGGTAATAAACGGGTAGGATACGGACCGACTGTGTTGGACCAGTCGGGCTGCATCATATATAGTGTAGGGAGCAACATGAACTTCAAATTCGAAGAAGCAATGCATCGAAGATCCAAATGTGAAATTCATACGTTTGATTGTACGGTAAAATCAGATGCCAAAAGCAAAAGCGGTTATTTGCTGTCACACTCCCGGAGGTTTTATTTTCATCATATTTGTATTGGTGATCCTTCTTTGGTTACGCTGCACAATCACGATGGAACTTTCCAGGGTTCGTTGAAATCATTAGGCACAATCATGCAGCAACTTGGGCATGACAAGGTAGATTTGTTGAAAATGGATATTGAAGATAGTGAGTACGCAGTTTTTCGTGATATGTTTGCTTCCTTTGAAGACGCAAGACTCGGGGTTGGTCCTTCGAGCGGAATGCACCTTGGTTTTCCATTACAATTATCATTCGAGCTCCATATTGGCGATTATGCGCAGGCATTTGATCCGACGAATGAAAAGGTTTTGCGTGGAATTCCGGAAATTGTGGAGCTAGAACGAATGTTGCGTAGTATGGGATACATTTCGGTTGGTTTTGAGCCTAATGTGCAGGTTCCTCGCGGCGGCTTTGGGGCAGAAATAACGATGGTCAGGGCGATGTGCTAAAAAAATATACCTATAACCTTCCGAAGTGGTGAGTCTCTGTTAGTATTCAATGTATTTCGTTCATTTACATAATCAGAGCATTATTTATATATATTTAAATGTTAGTTAGACTTAGGGTTAGGGTCCTCGTAATGGTAAGTAAAACTTTCTGAAAAACTTCCTTCAAGATACTAGAAGAACCAAGAACCCAAGAAGGAAGGAAGGAGGAGGGCACGCGCCGTCGTCGGGGGTGCTTGATTCCATTGATGTCCTCCTCGTAGATAAGCCTATTTCTATATTATTTAATAATAATTTTATTATTATTATTATTTATTATTATTATTATCTAATATTTTTTATTATTATTTTTTTAATTATATAATAATAATAATAAAAAAAGGGGACTTTTCTTCTTATCTTTATTTTGGAGGAGTACAACTCACTTTTAAATTATGTAAAGAAGAGGGGCATTACAGTTTTTAAATCAGACCATTTCTCGAACCCAACGGTAGCAATACTCAAGGCATAGCGGAACGGAAGGGGAAGCACAAGGGGCACAATCGGGACGTGGAATAGTACGTTGAAAGAAGTTGGCGACGCGCTTCCATCTGCTGGCCAGGAGTAGAAAAATGGACTTCGTGGCCGCTCCAGCGCTTTCCTCGAAGGAGGGCGCCTTGTCCGTATGTCAGATGGATGGGATGACGTTGGAGGAGGCGCGTGCATACGCGCATGCAACGAAGAACGTTGTGTGCATTTCGAAAGGGAAGACAATAACTTATTTAAATAAAAAATGGCTGGATACGTACGGGTACACGGAAGTTGAGTGGAAAGGGTTCAAATCGAAGCAAGGACTGACGTTCAAAGTTTTGCAAAGCAAACAGTTTACGAACGTGAAAGAGTTAAAGGCGCTAAACTCTCATGCAAAACGCAGACAATCGTTTTCTGGGATGATCACAAACGTTGATCGAAGCGGGAAGCCCGTTCGTTGCAAAATAAAGTTCACCCCGATCGAGCAAGAGCATTTTCTAATCGAGAACTTTGTTAAAGGGACGGCGAAGGAGACGCTGTGGAATTTGTTGAGCGCGTTGGGGGAGGAGGAGATGGCAAGTTTGAATGCATTGCTGCAGAAACTGGACACTCACTCGTCGAAAAAATCCACCGTCCTTCCAGTTGAATTTGTACGGGAGCATCATGTGCGGCGCTGCTTGCGGTTTTTGCGTGCGGACAATTACGATGCGGCGTTGGCATTTGGCCGCTTCCAAGCTTACGCCTCGCTGGTAGAGACGTATCAATTGAAACACGCGAAAGACAGTTTCCCATTTCACCACGACGAGAATGGGTCCATGTACCCCTGCGGGAGAGATAAATTTGGGAATTTAGTTATCGTAATGCGACCATGCGCTCATGTGTGCCACAACGCGAAAGAATCGGAGGAAGCCCTGAGCCGTGCCATACATACAATGATGCTCTGTTGCGACCGTAACCTCCCAGGGCGAGAACGGGCAACGGTCATTTACGATACCATGGGGCTCCACAAGGGGTGTTTTGATCTTACCTTTTCTGCCGGAATTAGCAAGCATTTGGGGAAATGTTTCCCCGAAAGGATCGGTAAAATATTTGTCGTCAACAACGGGTACTTAGCAAGCGCACTTTGGAGTATGATCCAATTTTTAGTGGACCCAGAGACGGCGCAAAAAATAGTGTTGTGCGGAGTCTCGTACGCTGTCTTAGAGGAGTCCTACTTCCCTTCCGACCACCCATACATTAAATATTTATACAAGAAAAAAGAGGCGGAGAGTGCAAAAGGCTGGTTGTTTAAAAGAGTGCAGAGTGGTAGTAAGAAGGAGCCCGTCGCGCTTCCGCCGTGCGATCCTTACGTACCGCACTGGAAAGAAAGCGTGGAGGAGGACCAACTGGACCTGGAAGATTGGAAAAAAATGGTCGCTACCCATTCGAAGAAGCTTAGCAATACCACCGTCTTGAATAGCCCCTAAAATATCCCACGCTTCACCAAGGTTCTTTCTTTAAAACAAATATTTTTTGGGTATTCTATTTATTACCGACCTACCGGTAAAAAGGAAACGGTAGAACATTGACATTAAATATTTTAATATCCTCGTAAATAACCTACCGTAGCAGCTCTCATCTTCTTGAGAGGATATTTAACATATATCGTACAGTCGTATTATTTTATCTTCAATCGTCGTATTATTTTTTTAAGGCATATTTTATTATTATAATTTAAGTTTCTTCTAATCTTATTTTTATATAGGTGGATTTAAAAAATAAAATAATAATAATAGTTTTTTATGACATAAATATTAGAATATTTATTATATTTATTATTAGAAGACAATAGCACAATAGCTACGAGGTGGACGACTATGATGATATTTTAAATTATATTCTTCCTATGTTATTATATGTAATTTAAAATACCAGATATTTATTAGTGTCTACCACCACAGCACAGCACAGTCAGAACAGGTTTTTTCTTCTTCTTGTTTTTTGTTTATTGATTTTGTTGTTGTTGTGTGCGTGTATCAGATAGAAGATATTTATTTTATAAAATAATATTAAATTAAATATTGTAGTAGTAGTATGTTTAGTTAATATTTAATACGTCGTCTTATTACGTACAGTGTAATATGCTTTTTTTTTTATACTAAAAAAAGAACCGCCGACGAAGAAGAAAAAATCTTATATTATTGGAATAACAACTCTGTATAATTATTTGGTTTTATATTTCTCTCCTCCTCCTGTTCTTTATTTTATTAGTTGTTGTGCGTGTGTTTTGAAAATATTTTTAATTATAGTGGTGTGCGTGTATTTTTTTTAATAAAATAGTGCTGCGTGTGTGTTGTCTTTCTTCTTCTGTGTGTTATTTTACTACAACACACACTACGGTGTGATTATTATTATTATAATAATAATGATGGTGAAATTTTTTATTTTATTTTTTACGAATCCGAACAAAACAAACAAACATTTTAATCAACTCAGAAAAATCATACATTTCTTATATCCCCACTGAACACATTCATCTTTGAGAGTAAATCTATATTCACGCACGGTTAAAAACACATACGCACGTACAACACTACATGGCCGACAACGGAACGTCTTTTTGGTGCTTGTTTTGGGGGAACGCTGCCGCCACAAACGACGTTGGTCAGTGCATAGCACCCACCTTTCTCAATTTTTTTCTTATCTTTTTCTTTCTCATTTGGAATTCAGCATGTTCGCAGATAATCCTTGTACCGGCCATTCGGTTTTGGTTCTTTGGATGCGGGGACCACCAAGGGAGACGGAACCTTGTTGCCATCATTTGCCCGCACTGGCTCATCGGCGTTATCATGCCCTTCATTGTAGGCGGCCTGTTCACTGCGACGTTTGCCGTGGGTCTGCCGTACAGTTTCGTTAGTTACAAAATTTACAAACTTTGCAAGGCGGAAAGATCCAAGGGCAAAATGATAAAATGCAAAGAAGAGGTAGATGCTTTCGTGGAGGGAGAAAAATTCATGAGAATCGACAGTGTACGCCTGAGCAATGACCGGTTGATGTTCAGCGCAACCGGCAAGATTTACGACACCTCAAAGGGCAAGACATCCCTGAACTTCCTGTTGGACCCCACGGAGCTCCATGTGTCAAATGATATTATGGCTTTATTCGGTGGCACTCGCAGTCGTTCAGTTTCGTTCACAGATAAGGGTGCGCAGAACATAAAACTAGTATTAACACGGTTAGTTGGTTTAGAAAACCAGGATTCGATCGAAGTGGAGCCACTTCCACAGCGCCAAGATTCCCTATCCCAGCGAATTTTGAACATGGCCAACCCAACTTACCAATTTACAGCTGTGGCAACTCCATACCAAACCGTTGCCCCAAATAACTTTTACAATGCGTTCGTCCCGGCCCGGCCAGTCTTCGCAGTTGCAACTGTTGTTCAACCACCGGATATCGAACAAGGCCCAAAGTAGAAATTCAAGATTATAAACCTGTTAAAAACTATAATTCAATTATTATTATATGAAGAAAAAGAATCCTTAATCACTCCTGTACCTTAGTTATTTTAGTCGACTTCTTCGTGGCAGTTTCAAGTTTCTTCACGCGCTTTTTATATAGAGTTAATACATACAATTCAGGAATATTTCTGTGTATACTGTAATTGCAATTGTGATATACTATTGATAGGAATACATTTCTATTTCTCATCCTTCGAAATCTCGAAACGCATCTTCAAATTACTGATAGGTAATATTGTAATTACTATATAACATGAGGAGATTTAAGTAATCGCCATTATTTTGTTTTTTGTACTAAAACAAACATTCTTCCACCGAAAATCGCGACCGCTTCGTTCAATTACGGTACGTACCGTACAGGTATTATACCGGTAGCAGGGGCACCAGGAACCGTTTCTCATTTTATATCATTCTAACTCTTCTTTTTTATAATAAAAAAATTATATTATTAGAATTCTTGGTTACCTTCCAAGTCAACCAATGTACGAAGTCTAAAGCGAGAATATAACAATATTTTGATACTGCATTTTCTTTACTCATCAGTGTTTATCTCAAAGTAAATCCATTTGAAAATATTTATAAGCGCAATTGTCGAACGTAATAACAACAGGGCAAACAGAAATTCTAACTATGTGTTGTTGCAGGAGTAAGAAAGTGAAACCAGAAGAACCAGAAGAAATTGATGGTCCAAAGAAATTCAATTGGGACCAATTCGTGGAAATGGACAAGCAATGGCGAGATTTCGAAGACGCAAAGTTCAAAAAAGGAAAGGAAAAGTACGTTAAGAAAATACCCTGTGGAATATGTTGCTGGAAATGTTACAAGTGTACTACAAGAACTAGGTTATATCATGGAACCAACGGTATACTTAATTACCTCGCACTCATTGGTATGCTTGCTGGTCTAGCCAACCTTAACGCACCCGTAGCGTTTGAACCGAATACACCGGTGTTTAAAGCCACTACGCCCCCTAATGCTGGCATTCCAGCCTCAAACGAAATGCTCGATAAGCTTGCTGCCGCCCATACAAACGCTGAACTGGAAAATACAAAATACCTCTTTGCATTCGCGAACGGGAAATCTGCTGTGAGAGTGTGCACCGATTTATCTCAAGACAAATTTGAACAAATTACTGGAGTAACTGCGGAGAAATATTTTCGCTGGGATGTCATCAAGAATAAGACTTCCTCCTCGCCATACCCAGCATACACACACGAAGAATTTGTAGAGATGAAATGTGATAACGTAACGACTTTGGCTCTCAACGGGGGTTGCCAGGAAACACTAAGTGGCTACGGTGACAGAAATTTCCAATCAGCCCTTGAAACTGGTGCAGAGAAAGGAAAGTGTGGAGATCCCAGTATTGAAGACAAGATGTGGTCGCCACCGCAAGGGGCAGAAGGCTGGCTGTGGCATTACATGATACGAACTGGCACACCGGACGAATTTCACCCCGACACTCTAACCAACAGAACTTGTAACACAACAACTTGCGACACATCAGTATGTTTGGATGGGGATTGCTTCGATAACGCCCAAAACAGCTGCATAGGATGGTTTACAACGTCTGCGTGTGAGGAAAAGAATCCCGTATGGGATAACTCAACGCTATCCGGAACTGGCTGCACAACAGAAATTGGTAACGCCGATACTATAAAAAACGGTTATTGTGACTGCGGTGCTGGTAGAAAACGTTGGATGTGTGGCGTTGCAAATTCTTTCACGTGCCAGGATGTTTGCAAATGTGTGACTCCAGCAGTCGACGAGACATGCACCAACGAAGTTTGTTCTTGCGATGTAAACGATCAAAGGGGCACGGCGAATTCGTTACCAGATTGGATGTATGATGAGAACATTATTTCCAAACACACAAACAAAAACTGTAAGTTTCTGTTTGGGCGCTTTAACACAAACATCTGCACCGGGAGACGTGTATTAGGTTATGCAATGCAAGTTGATTGGGTTGTTAATTTGTTCGTAGTCGGTACTATTGTGCGCATTGTAAACCAAGTCTTCTTCATGTATTGGGGATTATTTGAAGACAACCCTGCGTATCGTATTATGTTTGCATCTAAATCGTTCGTAATATTTACTGTTCTTTGCTGTCACAGTGGCAGAAAAATAACTGCTGCCATTGAAAGGGAATATTTGCAGGGCTGGCCATGGGTTTTTCTATTGATCGATACACTGTGCGCCACTATTGCTCTCTGTGGCATTGCATTTGCAGCAAGTCCATTTCCTGAGATCTCGAGGGGAAAATTCACATTATTCTTCCTTTGGATAACAGCGCTAAGAGAACTGAACAGTCTCAGAAGTATACTTCGAGACTCGTACTACAAAAAAGCGTATGTACAAGTGGGGTCGCGAGGAGTTGGCATTCCCTGGCTACCTCTGATATTTCGTTGCAAATGTTTCAAGTTTTGTAAAAACGATTTACCTTGGTGCATTAAAAAAGAAGGAGAGAGCCTCTGGTATCCAAAAGATGTTCATAAAGAATCATGGGAAGAAATCATGGGACCTGATTACGTTGAAAAAATCGAGAACTCGAAGAAAACTGTTAAAATTGTTCCTGCCTAATAATCGAAAAAGACGCGCACTTTTTAGATTTATTTATAACGATGGTTTAGTTTTCATTTCAGGAAAAAGTTTACATCGTTTTAAAAACGTAATTACGCATAAATTTAAAATTATTGTTCGCTGGTACGGTACCGGTACCACCAGGTACTAAAGAGGAGCTCTATTCATATTATATAGGGTAATATATCCATAGACTAATAATTATTATAGTATAAAATGTATTTATTATTTTGATTCAGTACTTGTTATAATACGAACCTATTGGTACAGGTTTAATACCAGGTACCGTAGTACAAAATAAGCGGTTATTCGACTTCTTCCTACTGTGACAACATCGGCCGTTATTTTTCCATTGAACTTTCTATGCTATGATTATGTTAAAATAAGTTTTTGAATGCATTGAATTGAATTCTTCAGCATTTGTTGTTGTTGTTGGTTGGTTTGTTGAATAATAATATTATTATTTAATTAACAGGAGTATAGTATCAGATATTAATTAAAAAAACAAAAGAAGAAAGAAGAAGAAGCAAGTTGTAAAGTTGTTGTTTATTTGTTGTTTTGGTCGGACACGTTTCAACCCGTCGTAATTTTTGTCATGGTGATGGTTATTATAAACATCTTGATTGAATATTTTTATGTATATAGACTAGATGGTAAAAGAAAGTGATTCGCCTTTATTGTGCTACGGGAATATAACATTTTGAATACAAATATCAGAAACGCATTCTTCATCCACTGCGCGAACCCTCGAATAATATTCCACTAGTAACATAGAGCACGAAATGTCGTCCAGCGGTTACGCTGCAGCGTTTGTGGCACAAAAGTCTGCTCGTGGGGCCTATGGTCGGGAGAATAAGTCACACGTAGCGTACACAAAGGAACTGTCTGCAGAAAATTATGCCTCCCTGACGGCGGAGCGCTTGCAAAGAGAAAAGGTGCTTCGGGCAGAAACAGCGCGTAGAAGGAAGGCACAGCGACAACGGGCGAAAGCGCAGAAGCGGGCGATAGAAATGGAACGGGAGCAGACGTTAAAGGAGCGAACTCAGAAAAAGAAGAGCTACGTGAACTACTTGCGAAAACATCTTACGAAAGTGAAAGCAGACCCATATGGGCCGCCAACAAGACGTAGCAAGCGGAAGAGCGCGACACAAGCGTCCCCAAAGCAGAGCGTGCTGCAGCCAGTTCGCTACCCAGGACCGTCGGCCAAACGGTCAGGCCAACGGTTGAAGAGTGCAACGCGTGTAGACGCCCACCCGCACAACGTGCGCAGGGCAGCACCGCCGTCAACCGCAGTGCAAGCGGAGATGGAGCACGCCCAAACGCAGAAAAATCCTTACTACCATGCATCATCTAGGGCAGATAGTCGAGGCAGTGCGCAGACAGGCCCGCACAATCCCCGTAAAGTCGCGACCCGAAACGATTCGAAGACTTTGCTGCAAAAACTACGTGAGCAAATGAAGAAGAGCGAGGCAAACTCGTCTTCAAGCAATGACTTGAACAGAAGCAGGCTCGGCGCGCTTGATCTGCAGGTCGGTTTAAAGGCCAATCGAAATCGGCCATCGAAGCAGAAGTCCCGTATAAGACGAAGGAAACGGGCAAAGCCTCTGCAGTGGAGCAAGGGTGTTTCCCGAAACGCGTCCCCAAGTGAATTCGTGGACAAGGTTTTTGGTGCCGACGAAGTAGAGGAGGACGAAGAATTAACGTCCCAGATGCAGCGAAATCAGCTAGAAGAGGATTCAATCGCGGAAGAAATTGAAGAGGACTTGAATTTGAATGAACTGGTGGGACATCAAAAGACTGTGCAAAAGAAAGGAAGTAGTCAAGGGGAGAACAAGGGGCTGGCTCCTCGCCCGATGGCAGCAGAGCAGATAGAGACCAGCCCGTGGAAACTGACCACCGAGCACGTCCCATCCAAACTATTCGATAGTTTGGACCTGTCCATGTCGATGCGGCAATCCATACCCATAGATTTAAGGCGGCCGGAAACCCCCAACTCAGAAGAAGACGACGACGAAGAAGAAACCTCTGATGTGGAAAAAAACTCCATTAACATTGAAGTTGCCATCAGAACGGCCGTAGACAGCGTGCCTTCGCAACCCAGCGCCAATGCAATAACCCCGTCAAAGGTGCTGACCGCACGGGAAACGGAGGAGAACACGGCCATGTTTGAAACACCGAAGGTAAAGCGGGTCGGTAGAGGGATCATGAATATAGTGCAAAACGATCACATCTGTACGTCGCCTCCCGTTGAAAAATTTTCAAGGGCTTTCGATTCCCCAAAGTACCAGGATATTCAGAAGGTAACGCCGCGTAAAACCCCCAAAAGCAGTCGTGGTTTAATTCACCCCGTGTCCACCCGGAAGCGACAGGTGTACTCAAATAGCACGACCCTCTCCAACAAGCCAGCTGCACCGTGGGGACGAGGAAATATCAGTGACAAGAAAAAGAATAGAATAAAAGTCGCGGAACGGAGAAAACTGTACATGCAGACGCTGAAGAAGCGGGCCAAACACGAGCAGTTGGAACGCCGGAACGGGTTGAAACGTCGGGACGAGCGCGCAGCTTCAACGCCGAAACATGAAACCACCGTTCACTCGAACTACCAGGGGCCGTCTAGGTACCAGTCGACTGCAACGAACCACAACGTTATGGGCGGTGGATCAGAATTCACTTTAGGGGGAAACGATTTGCTCACAGACCATGTCAACTATTTCGAGCATCGACCGACAGGTTACGTCCGGACTGGGGGAGTAAAAAAGGGGAAGCCGACGAACCATGTACAAAAGCCGAACCCTGTCAACAGGGGACAAATTGTTTGTACTCCCAGCGACGAGTCGTTGGAAGAAGAACGAATCAAAGCGTCAATAGAGCGTCTAGAAACACGCCTGCAGTCACGCCAAATCATGTACTCTCGAAGCAGCTCCACGCTGCGCCGTGGTGGGTCGGCCGTTATCCAAAATCAGCGAAGCGAACACAGTCTACGGAGACTGGCTTCTGCTCCTACGTACACTCAGCAGGGGCGGTATGAACAAGCCGTGTGCTACAACCCACCAAATGTTCCCAACTATGCTGACGATGGTGGCCATTACCCTACCTACGGGCAAACCAATCACTACCACCAAAGCGCGCACCAGCAAGCAGGTGCTCGAACCCACCATCACCAGCAATACACAGTAAATTCTGAGTTTGAACAAAGCACTGGGAGGTCGTCTTACTACAGCGTGACACCCCCAAAATCGCCCGGGCCGCCGCCCCCGCCGCCGTCAAACTTCCAGGGGGGTATGCGCGGAAACCACGCTCAGCAGGCTCCGGCAAGTTCAGTGTTTGAGAGACAAACGAAGCAACCGCTCAAAAGCCCAAAAAAAATGGGAAACTACCAGGCTTGCCATATCATGCAAAAGAATGTGTCGTATGCGTATTTGCGGCACAAAGAGAAGAAGGCGAGGCAGCAGGCGCGGCTAAGGAAAGTAAAAACGCCTGCTCTTGGAAGCTCGCCACTGCTCGAAACACCATCCTTGGTAAAACGAGAGCGTGTCAAAAGTGCGGGGACTCATGGAAAAACGAATCCGGTAGAAAATGAGAACGTTCCTCCCGTGGAAAAAGATGCCGCTGTTTTAGTGAATCGAAACAATTTGCACTTGCTGCTTAGCCCTGGGGGTAGGTAAATGCGGTAAGGGGCATTAATTCGAATTCGTTCACGCAATATGCTCAATAATGTGATATGTAAATTTAACGTAGTATATGATTTGTTTTTTTTTGTAAATTTAACGTATGACACGCGTAGAAAATTTTAATAATTATAACCAGGACGAATAATCTTACTTCAACCCCTTCCGTGAAAATGTGTCTTTCGGCACCGCACGCGAAAGGAACCTCAACACGAACATTCCAAGTTCGGCGATAGGGTCATACTCTACATCTAAGTACTCCTTCAGAAAGGTCTTAACCAAATGAAAGGTGACAAAGTATAGGCGTGCCCTCTTGTCACCATTCCTTGGATCATAAACTTTCCTCATCAGCGCGTACATAACAGCGTATACCAGCGACTGTGCTATACTACGAGACTCCCCTTTAACGCACCACTCTGCCGTTGCGGAGACCCCCCGGCCTTTCTGCTCAACGTAACGGCACATGGAACCACCAAAAGACGAAGTTATTAGGATTGCCGCATACGGCGCAATAGGATTGTTTGGAAACAGAGTCGTCATGCTTTCAAAATTGCCCGGTATGCTACAACCCGCATCTGCATGAGTGCCGAGCACCATGAGCGTCCGCCCAACGCTCTTTTTGCGGTTCCACTGCTTGTATAAATAGTCGTTCGGCAGGTGAGAAAAGAGCGCAAAAGTAAGAAGCCACACTTTCGATACATTATCCGAAGTGAATAAAATCGGTGGCTTTCCCAACATTATTTGCCTCAGGAACCCCCCCCCGTAGGCGTAACAGAAAAATGGGCATATTATTTTTTGAGAGTACGGCAGGTTTTCCCAATCTTCTATTGTGAAGCTCTCCCGGTAGGCACACAAAGACGCCAGATTATGAGGGACTTGAATCCATTTCGGAAAGTAGTCCGTTAGGACGATATTATCACGGTAAAAACGAAATAGAAACGCCATCTAGGTCATGTCAAGATCTGCGGTGCCTTCCAAAAAAATTTACAGGCCCGAGGTTTAATAAATTTAAGTCAACGTACCGTATCTGTAAGGACATTCATTAACAGTCCATCATGCACATTAGTCTCCAGGACCTTGTGACATTTTATTACTATACTATCTATCATCATCATCTACTATACTATTATTAAATAATATTATTATTTTACCGGTCGGTAGAAGTATATTATTATATTATTTTTTATTTCGATGAATGAAGAGGAGGGAGGAGAAGAAGGAGGAGGAAGACAATACACAAAAATATTGTAGTATTATTAATTATACGAGCATTCAACCCTTCCATCACTTTTTATCGTCATGGTTAAAACTTCACTTGTACTCTTTACGATGCATTGCGCATGCACGATTTGCATGCCAGGGGTTCTAACCCTGAAGTGAAGCAATTCTCCCACTGAGCGTCCAAACAATTTTAATGCAATGGTGGAAGAGTTTGCCACAAAAGATCCCATCCGCGTTTCACTCACAGGGATAAATTTATCTACTTCCCCCATCAAAATCCAATTTCCTGGCAACCGAGGTGCAATCAGAACATACTGCGCCTCCGAACCCGTTGGTTCCGACCAGTTGGCCGATGCAACCGACAATGGCGTATTCTTATCAAACGGGAGCAGCCTGGTTTCGCAAGATCTTCCGAGTGGGCGAGAAGAGCACCAAAAGTATGCGACATGCTTGTCTGCGTCTGCAGACACAATCCCCACATCTTTGGGGTACAACAAAAAATCCGTGTTGTTAATAATGCTGACGTACCTCCATGCAAATTCGTTGAATGATGTTATTGCTACAGAAGTTTCACCGACTCGATTGTCTCCACTCCAAACACGGTCAATGTACATTGCTGGTGTAGAAGGCTTCAGGAGTTTGCCACTATCGTCACAAGTCATCATCAAAAGTTCCCGGTCTGCTTCCCCCACTGGCCCGCCGGGAGCAACTCCACCACCCCCCAGAGCAGAGACCAGCGCTTGGGTAAAAGGCAACGTTTCTACACCACCGTAGTCTTCTGCGTACTCGTTGCGTACACGGGAAGAACTGTTCGAATAAAACGTGTCCTTGAACGGCCACATGCCAAGGGACCATAGTAAGGTGCTTTCGCCCCCAAAGCCTTTCCAATTGTCGTAAGGATAACCATGCGAATTGTGGCGGGTGTGACTATCTGTGGATCCACGACCATGCGAGACTGCATTTAGGTTTACGGAATGCATAAGGACGTTAGGAAAGGACATGCACAGCATAATGTCCACACCGTTCTTTTCTGCAGACATTCCAAGACCATTCAAGTATCTCTCGGCAACATCTGTGGTTGTCAGCATTTGAATGAGGCTTCCCGACGCAATCGAAGCGTTCCGTTCCCCTGGAAGGCACTGCGTGTTTGCCTTGTGGCCACAATTCGGAGATGATGACACCCCCCCAATCAGCACATTTAAGACATGATCCATTTTTAGAACTTGCATTCCCCACTGAAGGTCCGACTTAAAAATATGGTCAAATGCCGCCGTGCTGCCGTCAGAAGCAGCAGCTACAGGGACGCACTGCACTTCGGCGCCGCTTTTGTCTCTGCCACACTCCCATGCGCCAATTTTACGGTACGGCGAATCGGGCGAAAACGAGCTTGACCAATGCGCACCAAAGGAGAGCTTTGTCGTTTGACGCAAGGTACGAAGTGTGCTCGGAAATATTTCTCCAACTTGTTGCGGCACGTCTTCGAAGTACAAGGAGTAAGGCTCGTTAACGGGAGGCTGATCGTTGTTGTAGGCATGCCACCAAGAGTCTATCAACATCCATGCATAGGGTATCCTTTTTTCCGTTGCATCCAGGCTGATCAAGCGAACGTTGTCTCCGTACGTTTTGCAACTTCCAAGCAGTGAAGACCCAGAAGAGGTCGGGCAGCCCCAGCCATACGAGTTGTTCTGGCAATCGCAAGGGTTGTAATGGTACACCCCGGTCGTCGAGTACCCAATCGTCGAAATCCACATATTTTTATCTGGTGCTGTCCTTGTTTTCTTTCCGTATCCTCTCTTCATCAATAAATTCCCCCATTCCATAAATGTTTGAGAGATGCTACCTGCATGAAAATTGTCCCCGTCACGCGTTTCTGTTGATGCCGTGCCAGCATACAGCAGAAACTCAATCGAAAACTTGCTTGGGATTGTATACAATAACCCTTGGAGTCCAAATTCTAAGACTTCATTTTCCTGTCGCTTTGCCACCTGGTGCACAGCCAGCATGGAATGTGTCAATGGAGACACAATCAGGGCATTGTCAGCACCCAATGGGCCTCCAAATAAAGCAATAGGGCCACCTATGTAGCCACCAGCGTACGCTTCAGGCCACGTGCCATACCGTGTCGACATGGCGGCATTTTGCCCAAAAAAAGTGGCCAGCCGAACGTTCTGGGCGGAAAATTCAGTGGATATGATGGCCGGGAAAACGGTGCTAGGGGTGTCCAAATCCCGCAAACCTCCCGGTTTATCCTGCATCCCCGAAGGAAAGGACTGCGAAAACACGAGTGCGTTTGTGTAGCACTTAAAAGATGTGACCCAGTGGTCCTCTGTGCCCCACGTCCAGACAATCGAAATAGACTCGTATTTGCCCAAAGAGTCGACACCTCTCGACTTGGTTATCCCACGGTCCACCAGCAGTTTTCCTTCTTGCGCAGTATTAGAGTACCATGTATCGTTGTAAAAGAGTCGGTACGATCCACCAACGACCTTCTGCCCCGAAAATGACGTTGACGGGAGAAAAATGTTGTATTTTTTCGAGACGGTGTCTACCACTACATTGCCCTTTCCAAAGTCACAGCTATAACTTGCGCCATGAGCGAAAGAGAGCACACAGAGAAGAAAGACTGCCCCAAAAAATCGGCGTTGCATTTTAAACCTTCCAACTTTTCTGAGGGTCTTCAAATGAAGCTTTGACCGAACCAAGAAGCTTTCTGGTAACTACATTCCTGCACTTCTGTACAGATAAGTAATCCACACGCAAACACAC
>JACLAC010003725.1_pt1 | contig 17838 bp, 25 predicted proteins | sample 8027881 | NCBI WGS metagenome assembly JACLAC01 (sample SAMN15725517, study PRJNA655200) | protist metagenome | isolation source: fluorescence activated cell sorting (FACS) single amplified genomes of... | place: Spain: Blaines Bay Microbial Observatory, Mediterranean Sea | collected 2016-01-19 | reverse complement strand
AGCGTGGCGCGGCCTGACCCCTTGGGGCGGGCGCGGGCAGCGAACACCGGCGGCGACAGCTCGGTCTGATACGGCCTCGGCGAGGCGTGCGACGGTTGCATCATGGAGCGGCGCGCCTGCTGCTGTTGATGGGGCAACTCCCCGCTGCGCAGAGTTGTCGGCGCGTGATCCCTGAGAGCCTGCCGCAAGGGGCGGCTCTGGAAAGGGGCGGCGCACGGGCTGCTGATGCGGCTGTGTGCTATGACGAGTATGAAGATGATGGTTATGATGCTGCGCATGCTTATGGTGATGATGGTGATTATGATGATGCGTATGATGAAGAGCAAGGCGCTTGGACCAAATATCCGTCAGCGGTGTCGGGATGGCAAGCTTAGCCGGGCCCTGGGACGAAGGGCTTGCATGCTCGCAAGTAGGAAAACCCTTTGCGGCGATCATCCTTGCGTTCCTTGACGTCTTTCGCGCGCAACTGACTCAGCGTGTCAGGCGGAACGACAGGGAGTGAAACAATGGCAGCGACTTTCGCGCACTTGCTGGAAGAGAAAGCCAAGTGGTGCACCGCACGCGCCCGCGTGCCATACCAACCCTTGCAGTCAGGGGAAGAAGGCCCGAGCACCACAAGCTGCGCACTCTCTTGGTGGCCATGGACGCGGGCACGATGCGAAGCCACGGCTGTGGCCGACGCGAACACCCTCGGGCACGAAGGGCAGGCGAAAGACGGAATGGGAGAACCTCCAATGTCGTATTCAGGGGTGGCGGCCCTCAAAAAGCTGCGGGCGATCCCTTTCTACGAAGAAGGGTAATCGGCCCAAATGGTGCGCCAAGGGCCGAGGTCTACGGAAGGGTCTGGAAGACTCCGAAGCTTGCTGGCCAGCGCGTGCTGAAGCGACGAAAGGTATCGGATCACACGCGTGGCCCATCCACCCGGGGTTCCTTTGGAGGCCTGCAGAAGAGCGACCAGCGAAAGAGGGGCATGCTTCTCCAGGCGTGGCAGGAACGCGAGTCGAGCCGCAACAAGACACTTCTGGACAGAAGGCAGCCCGGCGCGGACCCGAACATCATGGTCGGTCGCTCCCCCGGCTTTCCGCGGCTCTCGGAGGATGACGCGAAGCACTTTCGACTGGATGTCTTCGAGATCCTTTTTATTAGCGATCCTTTGGACAGATCGTTCCACACGCAAGCGGCCCGCAAAAGGCTAGACGAAAAGACTGCGTTGGCAACGAAAACTTTCGCGCGGCCTCCAATCGAACGCACAGAAAGAAGAGGAGCCTTGAGCTCGCCTATTTGGGCCGCTGTGCGCTTGATGCGCCTCCGCACTTCTTGGCGCATGGCGCCCGTGGCGGTGATGACCGAGCCGACCTGAAGATGGTCCTTGACGACCGTGAGGCAGGTGTCAGCGTCGAGCTGGACAGACGGCGGGCTCCTGCTATGAGTTTGCCTCGTGGCGTCGGAAGGGGGCCCTCGGCCCCGCAGAGCAATAATAGCAGCAGACTTGTCACAGCCAAAGCCAAAAGAGAAGCCCATTAGTCCGAAAAGCTCGCGTGCTTTGTTGACGACCGTAGCGACGGTGTCGACAAGACCCTGAGGTGTGGTGGAAAGCAGGACCAGCGTCAGATCGTCCACGAAGGACAAGTCGAGCACGGGCACGCTCCTGACAGGCCCCGGTGAAGGGGCGGCTAGGGGACTGGCGCCTTCCCAGATGGGGAACCGAAGTTGCAAGCCCGGCGGGAATGGCGAAGTCACGAAGGTCCAAGAGCGCCCGCACGAACGCAAAAAGAAACACCAGGTCGCCAAGGGGGGTTCCAGGGCACGTTCCCCTCCCGAAGGCGCAGGACGGTGCACAGGCCAGCGGTGGGCACCGACAACGCGTCATGCATTTCCCTGATGAAGTCGGCCAGGGCGATATCAACGCCCGCTTGGGTCATGATAGGGCCTCGGGTGGCGACCATGTTAGCAACGTGGCGAGCGTCCGGGGGAGCGAGCCCTTGCTGGGTCAGAAAGGAAGCACAATCACTAGTGTCAGAACTGAACCCGACCCCCTCCCGCACAACGTTGTAAAAAGGGCCGCCACCACGTCAAGGAAAACGAGTCCGCACGAAAGGGCGTTGGCCTGGGCGTACCGCAGGGCTTCACGGGTGCAAAGCGAGACGTAGGCACAATCTCCCCCGGGGACCCCATCTGCAGACCGTGTCAGGAGCGAACGCTAAGAGGCGCGGCACGAGAGAAAGCCTGATAGCGCGTGCATGGATCGACGCGGCGGCGCAGCCCACACCGGTGCCCCTGGAACTGCTGCACACCCTCGGGTCCTTCTTGCCCTTCCAGAGGTCAAAAAGGCGGCGCATTTCCACGCGAGCGCGGCCGAGCCCGACGAGTGCGCGTCGCGGCAAAAGGGCCCAGAGCGATGGGATGGCGCCTTTGCCAGCGGCCTTGAACAAATCGTACGGGATGCCGTCGTTTCCCTGGGCCCGCCCCGTCGGGAGTTTGAGAATGACATCAAGAAGAGCGTGCCGGTTTGGGGGCCTGGGTTGGGCAGCGCACGAGGCGACCTGGGCAGACGCGGCGGTCTCGGGAGGCAAAATGTCACCGTGCATCAGGGTGCCAACATGTCGCTGCTACCTTTCCTGGGGTTCCTGGGCCCCGACGAACAGTTCCCCGTTTTCGAGAAAACAGCCCTAAGCCGCTTGGCCTTTTTGGTACGGACCTTGGCGCGGAAACGGCCGACCATGGCGAAAAGAGCCGTGGAGTCGCCGACCTCGGCGGCGTCACGCGCCGAAATGGCCTGCTGTTCTTGCCAGGCGCGCTTGTCACGGCGAGTGAAGGACGAGACAACACGCGGCATTTGCCGGGCCCGCCAAGTCAAGACGGCGATTCGCACGTGGATGCCATCTGGGGCCAGGGTGAGGAATGGCTGTCTGTGAGGTTGGCCAAGGGAGGCTTCAGCTTCCTGGACCCAGGCATCGAAACAAGGAGCCAAGCAAACAAATAATGCGGCCTTGAGGCGTTGGCGAAGCTCCCTCCACGTGTCGGTATTAGCGCGGACGGCGTCCCAAGTGTCACTAGACAGCCAGTCTTGCCTCTGGGCCGGGGCAGTGGGAGGGGGAGCGTGGCCCTGGGCGGTTTCTAGCCACCACTCGGTTGTGGATCTGGCGCGCACGTTTATGCCATCAGGCATGGCATGAACAGGTGGGTTGCGAAGCTGGCTATGAAGCGCGTGAGAGCCAGCAAGAGCTGTGCACGCATGGCGCGGAATGGCGCACTTGCTGGCAACGCTGATGACCTTGTCAGGTGCGGCCGGGAAGCCCTTGACGGTGAGGACTACGGGCGAGTGATAGGCGCGATCGGTGGTGGACATATCGATGTCCTCGGCGACGTGCGAACCGGTGGCGAGCTCGAGCCACGCAGGAGAAGCCAGCACGTAGTCGTAACGATGACCCTTGGCGTTCGAAGAGGTCCAGGTCGCGGCCCTCTTGCCGTAGAAGGTGGATGCGATGAACAGCTCGGCATCATTCGAGAAGTTGCTAAGCCTCTCGCCACCCCATAGACTCCTGGTCGGGTGCGCAGCTGCCGACGAAGCCCGAGCTGACGGAGCCGGCCTCGCCATTGGCGTCGATGAAGAGGATCAGCGGGGAGCCCGGGGACCGACGAGCAACTACGGTGCGGAGCTCTTCCCATCATGCGTCGAGCTCGTCGTCGGGCACCATCTGCGAGACAGCATGGGCGACGCAGATGTCGGACCAGAGGCGGGCGGCACGGGCAGAAGCAAGAAGGATCCTCGGCGAGGCGTGGCGGACGGCGGTGTCGGCCGTCGAGACCTCGAGGTCAGCACCGAGCCAATTCTGGCAGCCGTGGCTCGACGAGTCAGTGCCGCCGTTGACCGCTAAGAACTGGTGGTCTGCGAAAAACCCGGGCGCCTTGATGCGGGCCGCTTGCACGCCAACGATGCCGATGCCTTTTGCGTGGAAGGCGTCGTGGAGGGAACGAGGTCGGGCGGTGATGCGCATCCCGCACTCCTTATCATCCTCCTCCTCGCGTCCATGGGTGCCGTGTGAGGACGTTCGCCGTGGTCACCGCCCCTGCGATGGGGCCGCTGGCCTGCGCGGGTGGGGCGTTCGCCTGGATGTTGGGCGTGCCGCGGACCCTGTCGTCGGGCACGGGGGCGGCACCACCAAACAGCAACGCGTCGGCAATGGTGGAGACGCCATCCAGCGAGACGGGCGGCCGCGCGAGTTTCGAATACGTCGCCAGAGCACCCAGCTTGGCGAGTATATCGGCGACCTCGTTGTAGTCAACCCCAGCATGGGCGTGGACTTTGGTGATCCAGATGGGCCGCCTGGACCTCGCGATGGCCCCACAGGTCGCGGAGCAGCCACACCAGCTGAGGGTGTGTGCGGGCAGCAGTCGACCCGAGGGCGGCGTCGATGGCAGGCTGGCAGTCGACGAGCATTTCGCACGGGACTGAGCCTGCGTCCAAGATGAGCCACAGAAGGGCCTCGGCGAGGGCCGCGAGCTCCGGAGCGAAGTTCGTTGCGCCGCAGGCGCCAACGAAGCACCAGTGGGAAGGGTCCAGGCAGACTGGCCCCCAAGCGGCACCAATGAGAGCGCGAGGTGCTTCGGCATCGCGAGCTGAGGGCTCGCCAACAACGCGGAAGGAACATCCAGCGCACCTGGCCTCGTGCCCCCAGCGCATGCCGTAGCCCGACCCATCGCTGTAGATGGCAAGCGATCGGCATCCGTCGCCTCGCACACCCTTGAATTCTTCGTGCAGATGCGGAAATTCCGCGCGGACTGTGAGGGCATGACGAGAGGCCCACCGCGGCCAATCGTCCTTGGCGCCCTGCCTGGCCCGCCGAAGAGGCGCCATGCCATTCCCGGCCTGGTTTTGCAAAGGCCTCCTTGGCGATCTCTCCCTCGAAGAAGCTTCTCGCGCCCTGAAGGCCGCCATGAGAGCTTCGTCCGAGTTGTCCCCGTTCGTGTACCACATCGACTCCAACTCTGGTGGTGTGTTGGGCTTTCGGATCTTGCGGGGCGGATTGTGCGATAGCGTGGCTTGGGCCGCAGTCGGGCGGTGGGAAGAAGACGGGGGCGGGTCCGCCCAAGTTCCATGGCCCCACTGGTACGTATCTTCCGCTGCCCACTTCGCCCACTCGTCCTCCTCGGGATGACCGCCGACGGTCGAGGCACCTTCGTCGTCGTGCATGTATTCGTCGTGCTCCTCCTCCTTCTCGTCTAGTTGCGCCTTGTTGGCGGCGACATCCGTCGGTTACGCGATGTCGAATCGGTCCGCGGCCGCGGCTTGCCGCTCGAGCTCGGCTAGCCTGGTCTTGTTGCGGGCCAGCGCACGAGATGCTTCCATTATCGCGCTGAAGGCCTCTTTGACCCGTTCTTCCGCCGTGGCCAGACGTGCTTCGGCATTGGAGGCCGCGTGGCGACAAGCCTGGATCTGAGCAGGCAAGGGCCTCGACGTGACGATCCTGTACTTGAAGCCTCGATGTTGAGCATCGAGCAAGGAAAGGATGTCCATGCAACCCCATCACTCGCAACTGCGGCCTGATTTGCGTGAGGAAGTTGATGGTGCGAGTGTCCGCCGCTTCCGTGGATATCCCTTCGGCCGCACGCGCGGGACAAGCGTAGGCCTCGGGGGCAGGGACTTCCGAAAAGGCCGACGGGACGGGAGGAAGTGGCGGGCGCGTCTCCTGGCAACCACGACACGTTTCCCTCGAACTCCAGTTGTCGATACCGCAAGCCCTGCAGTCCCAATATGCTGGAGCAGCCGGGGCTTCGGCTTTTGAGCTCGCCGCTTGTGACGACCTGGCCCTGGAGGTAGAACGCGCGCTTGAACGCGTGGCCGACCCCTTGCCCTGGGAAGAAGCACGAGGAGGTGCCTGCCACGGCTTGCCACAAGCCGAGCAGTACTGCGCGTTGCCAGCGTTTGAGAAACCGCACTTGCAGGTCCACTTGCTCCACGAAGTCATATGTCGTGGCGGTTGGCTCCCGTGATGCGTCCGAAGGATCCGACGGCGCCAGGACCTGATGCGGCGTTCGCGACGGTGCCAGGTAGGCGACCGTTTGATGTTCGACCTTGGGCAGGCCTGGGGGACAGTAGCGTGAACCCGTCGGCGTGACGAGGTGTCAGTTCAGCTGGTGCCGCTAGCGCAACGGAGGTGAAGCAGCGGAGAAGCAACGATCGCGAAGGACTCGTCGCTTCGACGAGTCCGGCTAACTCTCCGTAGGAGGACGCCTTGATGCCCAGCGTTGAGCCAGGGGGAAAGGTCCGCACAGGTTGAGCAGCATGTCCCTTGCTGAGTATGAGGATGATGATGATTATGATGATGATGATGAGGAGGAGGAGGATGGGGGGAGGAGGAGGAGGATGATGCGGGCTCAGATGATGAGCGTTGTGATGAGGTTGACGATGGTGAAGAAGAAGACGATGCGTATGTGTGCGATGTTGACGATGAATAGTGTAATGGCGTGGATATGGATGGTGAAGACGAGTATGGTGGCGAGTAGTGCGATGCGTAGTACGGTGAGCGTGGTGGTGCGGAGGCTGGCTAGCAGTATGAGTATGGTACTGGCGTTGATGGTGGTGCTGATGTTGAGTGGCAGGATGATGGTGGCGGTGCTGCTGACGATGCCGATGATGAGTAGCAGGACGATGAGGGTGACTGTGTTGTTGCGGATGACGATGAGAATGGTTATGCTGATGATAGCGGTGGTGATGCGGATGCGGCGGCTGCTGCTGATGATGATGATGGTGCGGCTGATGGTGGTGCTGGCGGTGGTGCGGATGGTGCGGAGGTTGGCGTTGATGAGCAGTGTGTGGCTTATGAGTAGGTTGCCTGTGATGCTGAGTAGGATGATGGTGAGGTTGATGAGGGTGATGAGGAGGGCGATTATGCTGGTTATGCTGAGTATTATGTTGAGTATGACTATTATGATGATGATGACGTGGATGGGCCCATTGCGAGAAGGGTCCAGAACGGCACGGGCCGAGTGGGGCCGCAAAGGAGTCAGCGTGGCAGCGCACACACTCAGCAGCCTCAAACCGCGACCAGAACTCGGGACCAACCCACGGCAGGTCATCGCCCTCTAAGATGCTGTCCTTGAAATCCTTCAAGATCCCCATGGAACAACCGTCGCCATTTCGCGTGGAGGAAAGGGCCCGAACGGCCAAGAAGCTGAAGGCGCCCGGAACGCATTACGTCGCTCCGGCGACCACCACCCGCGTGGCACAAGAGCTCCAGGTCCAACAGCTCGGCGAAAACGTCGGCGTCCACCTCGGCCACCTCCGACAAATACTCAAAGCAGCCGGCGCCATCACCGCCCACCCAGATGCCAGTGTAAACGCAGGACTTGCGCCCAACAACGCGAAGAAAGAGGCCCACTTTGCAAGCGGGCCGTGCAGGGAGCGGCACCCAAGGACCAGTCGGAACCGGCACCAACTCGAGAGGGTCGACGTCAGGGCCACCACACGCTGTGTCCTTCGCGCTAGGAGTATCGGAAAGCACCTGCGCCAACTCTGCAAGCATCTGGTCACAGAACGGGACCGTGACGCGGCGACTGACGTTGTATGCGACGTCCAGCTGTTGCAGCCTCCTCGTTAACGTCTTCCCCAAGGTGGAACGTCGGCACCGGGATACATTCTGTAAGCCAGAGAAGTGCCTGCCAACGTACTCGGACGTGGTGCGTAATATGCGATGGTGGAGCTTGGGAAGCAACTCATTAGGCAGCGCCATGGGAAGATTCGTGCTGGGCCAGGGCGAGCGAGCGGGCCTATACAGGCGAGCCGTAGCTTGAGCCAAAAATGGCGACGGGTGATGATCGGATAGGATCGGGCACCTTTTTGGCACAGAAGATCCGAAAAGGGGGTCTTTCCTTCTTCGACCGTGCTAGGATATTTACATTCGACCGCTTGGGTCGCTGCGTCGAATCGTATGGGGCAAGCCGTGTGATGGTCAACCTGCAATGGAACAAAGGAAATGGAATTATGGATGTTGCCAGCCTGGCTGCCTCATCGACGCGGTCGGATGGATCACTGACATATTCGCTTCCAACCCGCTCTTGCTACCACGAACGATGGCACGCGAGAGCAGCCTCGCTGCAGGTACTCCGCTAAAATGCGAGCAGCATGCTGCGAGCCGCGCCTGGCGTGCTCTCGTAAACTTCTGCATTCAGTCCTGGGACTGGCGGCGCTTGAGATGGGCCTGAAGAATTCGCTCGTCGGAAGTCGGCCGCGAGAGTGTTGATGCATAGGGTGAGTTTCGTCTCCTTGCTGGTGTTCACTGTGTCTCTCTCGAAGAGGGCGTCCTGCGTCGAGAAGTGCCTCACGAGTTCCAGCGTCGCCTGTTTATCGTGCTGCTCCATGTACTTCGCCATCGCCATGAGTACTTCCTTGCTCTCCTTGTGCGTGGGCTGGCCGGCCAGAACCCTCGCCACCGCGATAACGGCGTGGGGATGCGGAGCTCTCGACAACATGTGTGACTGTGCTGGCTTTGCTTCTGAAGGCCCGTCGCCTCGTTGTGACTGGTTGGCTTCAGCCACCAGGCGTTGGACGCCGTCCTCCTCGGGCATCTCTCTTCTGTTGTCGCGGTATTGCTCTTCGAGCGTTCGCCACTCATCGATGAGGGCGTCAAGGCCTCCATTGCAGCCTCGTCTGGCGAATCCTTTTTTTGTTTTCCATTCCTGTGTTATGCAATGTGTGCGTGGGGCGAAGAAGAATCCTTTTTTACTTGGAGGGAGACCTTCACTTTCCACATATGTGGGCATCGCTGGTCCTTCCAGCACTGGTAGATATCTTCTTCGAGGGCGTGAACGCGCTCTTCTTCTTCTCCTTATTCTTGCTCTCTTGTGCGATGGGCCTTGCGCGTGAGAGCTGTTTGCCTGGCGTTGAATATTTCCGCATTGGCTTCGAGCCCCTGTGCAAGCGCTCTGCGGGCCTCTGCTCTGGCTGTGAGCGCTGGCATGCGTTCCTTGCGAAGGATATCGTACTTGGTGTCGGGCCTTTTCTTCGTGGGAATGCTTTTTTTTGAAATATCGTGCCTGCTTCTCCCCTGAACGCGTCCAAGAGCGATGCGAGGTCGTCGGACCACGAGTGGCCGCCTTTTGTTCCGGCGAACTTCTCGAGATCGTGCTGTACGTGCCAGGCTCGCGAGGACTGTTCTATGTGCCACGGTGTCGCGGCCGAGGTTTTGATACCGTTTGCACTTTCACTTCGTAGTGGCAGCACGTCTTGAAGCATACCAAGTCGGATTCGCGATCTGCTCTCTGTTGAATGCCCGAGAGGCAGACGAGATCCGGGTTCTCTATGAGAGCGCTGACGCGTTCGCCCCGCCGTGATCGCAATACTGCGGTTTATGTGCGAACACGGACCAGGTTCGAGCCATGCACAGAAGCGTCGGTAGCCGGCTGCAGCGTCCGGCCGAGACGACGCGCATTTGCACGTGGTCACGCGGCCCTCATGAGAGCTCACGGAGGTTTCGCGGTGGTCGACAGTGGCCGTTAGGGCGTTCCCGTGAGCCAGAACTGCTGACGGGCGGGCGATTATGATGATTATGGTGTGGAGGAGGAGGTGGATGGTTAGGATGATGATGATGGTGATGATGATGGTGATGATGATGCTGATGATGATGCGTATGATGATGATGATGACGATGGTGAGTGACTGGCGCTCACAGAGGGTCAGTTTGTTTGGAGTCCGCCCCTCGCCCGATCACTTGCTCTACGGTAAATACTCCGTCATATCACGCGCAGCCCAGGCAGCGAATGCCGCCTCGTCGAATTCACTTTCGACGAGTGAATCGGTGACCTCCTGGCCGCTTGCTGGGTCGTAGTGGTGCATGGGCGAGGGGTTGTTGTTATTGATGTCATGGTCGTTGTGGATGATACCGTCGTTGTGATAGTCGATGTTAGGGTGGGGCGCAACGGAGGGGGACGGACCGTTGCCGGGGTGAGCGGCCTGGCGTGGCGGGTCGTAGTAGTGAGTGTGAACAACAAGGGGCGCTACGGAGGGGGACGGGCCGCAGCCTGGCAACGGGGTGGAGATCGGGTCGTGGTAGTGGGTGGCAAGGTTGGCGTCGACATTGTCAAAATGGTCGTCATTGTCAAAAGAAGAAGAAGGGATCCTTGGGCAGGGTTCGCTTGTCGCATCCCCTGAGGTATTGACAGTGGCATCAGTGCTTTGCACCGCATCCCTGGTAACTGCTGCGCTGCTGTCCGGCGCCTCAGGCGGTGCCGGTGGCGTTGGCGGCGCGTCGTCTAGATTTACTGCAATGTTTCTCGCTACCGCAATCGCATTTTCCACTGCATGGTGGTCGTGAGTTACCACATCGGAGCCGGTGTGAAGGAGGTAGAGCGAATTTGGATTTCCAACCGCCTTAATGGGAAAGAGGCACCCACTTCCACCCTTACCTTTGCAGCGTTCACGACCGCGTCGTGCATAGGCAGCGCTCGCTGTGGTCTGCCCGATGCTTCTTAGCATCGTATCAGCCTGCTCCCACAGCAGTGTTTTCTCCAGTCCTCTGCGAACCTTGTTGTAGGCTTCTGCGCCGGTGAGCTTACAGGAGCCCGATGCAGTTGATGAGTTGTTGCATCTGGCTGCAATCGCGCACACAGCGCGAAGCTCGATGCATTATATTTCATCCAGGCGTCCATACGTTTCAAATGCCAGTGGAACGACGCACCCTGTTCCATACCGCTCATCTTTGTCCAGGCATCCTGATTTCGCTGCATGGCCTGGCTTCCATGCGGCTATGCCTTCGTCTTCCCCATGGGGGCATCTGATTGTGACGTCAAAAGGAACAAGGCCTGCTTCTCCAGGAAATGAGAGTACTGCGTCGAGTACTGCCTCTTTGATTCGGCCGCTTTCTTCAATCTGATACAAGCACGGTACCGCACGCTCTTCATCAGCGTAAACATTTATAGATTCGAACAGTCTGCAAAACGACCGCGTAACCATCCTGTGCGGTTTGAGTCTCGATTTGCCCACTCTGCACAGCTGTGGGTGGGTCACAGGATTGGTCTGCCGCTCCAGACATTTTGGCTCCGTAAAAGCTGCGTCTGAATCTGGGTTGGGGCCGTTCTCGCTACGACAACACTGGCACTGCATGCCGTCGGCCACTGCCATTGTACCGAGCCTCAACTTGGACACAACAAGCCAGTGTATGCTATCAATCAACGCTCCTGGCCTCGGTACTTCCGTCCACGTTTTGCCGACGCCTTCTCCTCCGGCAGATAGCCACTGTGCTGCGACGTGAGGTGAGAGGTCGGGCACCAGGTGTAGAGCCGCCATTGCTAATTCAACTCTCACCATGATAGCACTGAGCATGCCTCTCCCGACAAGGGGCTGGTTGAAGTGTGCTGTTGGGATGTGCCTCGCCCACGGTGATGCCGCAAGGATTGTTTTCATTGCCGGTTGGAACGTGACTATCTCACGCGAGGCCACCAACACCCCAATATGTGCCAACTGGTTTCTACAATACTCCATTGCTGCGCGCGTAGCATTGGGGCACACCGTTGGCTTTCCCATCGCTTCCGCCAGCGCAGCTGCGCGTGGGCCATTGATGACTTGATTGGCTAGATACGCAGCAGGTGCTCTGAGTGCAGTAGTGCGGATGGCCATGCCTCCGAGTGGGCCTGGCAACTGCGTACGCACCCATGTCAGAGCATCCCCTGCTCCTCCTGTGGACGCTTCTATGGTGTGGCGGACTATCTTATCCAGCTGGTCGTACAGCTCTTCTGCTGCCTGCGGGGGCAAGATTGCGGCGTCAAATGAAAGCGCTTCATGCAGTGACTTTGCAGCCAAGACAAAAGCGGTATGCGCAGAGTACTCCAGTGCGCTGTTGGCAAGGGCTACAAGTCTTTCAGCAAACTCTGCAGCCTCGTGTAAACGCTTGGCCGCCGTCGCCAGCTGCCTTTGAACATTTCCAATTGCTGACTTGAATTGGTCTTGAACGACCCCTCCCAACACGCTAAGGCCGTCCACAACCACCGGTAGGTCGTACTGATGATTATTCAGCGCCGCTGCCATCACTGCCGCTGCTTCATCTGCTCCTGGCATCCATACCATTGACTTTTTCTGATTGAATTTGCCGCCTCCTGCTTCGACACGCGACTTCCATTCTGGCCAACTCATCGCCAGATCCGACATCAGACCTACCCTGTACGTGTCGTCTTGGTATGCTGGGGCTGCAATCGCTCCTTGTTGATGTGCGTCTACCCCTTGATGGGTATGCTGCAACCAGAATGCAAACAAAAGGGTTGTGATTCGTCTACCCTGGGCACCTCCTCTACACGCCAGAATTGTCTGCCATTCGCCTTCTGACTGCAACTGGTACCGCGTGCCCAGAGCCTGCTCACTTGCTACCAGCACGCCTGCCAACCCCGGCACTGCCGCAACTGTGGCGCAGATTGCTGAAGACCTTACAAAGGTGCCGTACGCGTTGCTGAGGTCAGCGGCTTCAATTCCATACAGCGCGTTGAAGTGCCCTTGCGCTATCTCGTTGCGGTTGTACAGCTCGATGTCGCTGGCCCAGCTTTCTAGCATGTTCTGCAATACTAGTGCTCCTCCGCTTGTCACTATGCCCAGGTTGCCTGGTTCCAATATCTGATGGAGTCTTGTCATCTCTTTCTGGATCGCGCAACTCTCAGCAAGTGTTGTGAGGGCCTCTGCTAGTCCCAGTGGTCTTAATTGTATGCATGCTTGTGCGTCTTCCTTCTCGCCGCAGTCTAGGGCCACAAGTTTCGCCGCGGTCCATAGGTCAGTGGATTTCATACAGATGCGCCCACTGTTCCAAGCTCCTACCCAGCGTTGTAGTGCGCCGATTCCTCCTCTGACCTTCCACAGTTTGCTGATGATTTTGTTGGGGAGCCCACTCGGACCGGCTGCGGCGTGGCAATTTAGCGCTTCCAGCCTTGCCTTCACTTCTCTTGCTGACGGCTTTCTAACAACAATGGGGATGTTGTGCCTGGCTACTTCTACTGCAGCTGCATACGCCTGCTTTTCTTCTTCAGCAATGGGCTCTGCGATGAGTTCAGTTAGTTGCTCGATGATTGCTGGCCCCCCTGGCACAGTGACCTGTGCTTTCAGAGCCTGCTTGGCACCGATGATATCGCCACTTTGCATTTTCAGAATTGCCTTCTGCTGGCGTTTTTCTTCATCCTGTCCACTTTCTGCTTGTCGTGACCTGAACGCTGCTTTGTCGGCAATTTTACTGTTGACTTGCTCGTCAAGCAGTCCTTGGAGTAGTTTGTCCCATTGGCCCAACTCGGCTACAGCAATACGTGCCTTCACTATGTGGACCACCCGCATGTTCGTTTCTAGCTCGTCTTCTTGAAGCGGGCCCAATTCCAGGGTTTCCTCCTGGGCTGCCTTTCGTTCCTTAATCGCAGGATTTTCATGGGGCTTAAACATGAGTGCGGCGTAGAGGGTGTGCAAGAAGGTACCCTGTACATACGCTCTCTCTGCAGATTATGCAGTGCCGGTCCTTGCTGCATAGCATTCTGCATCGGCGTGTGCAGCTATTGCATCTCGCATGAGTTCCAGTACTCTTCTTTCAAGCTGTGGTGGGACACGTTGCCAGAGCGCAGGTACTGGTGTACGGACTATTTCGCAGCAGATGCATGCAGCCCTCTCAAATATGCTGAGGTCATCCTGCACTAATTCTGAAGCGCGTGCTTGGGTACGGGATTTCTCCAACCCCTCTGCTCTATCGGACGCGCCCGCGTTCGGGCTAGGCTGCTGGGGACACTGTACGCAATTGTGGTGCTGGTCAAGTGGCGGGGGTTGCACTGGTTGTGGCTGGCGTACTTGAGACTCCTGTGTGTCTTGGGGCGCCGGGACTGACATGCACTCGCATCCACCATTCTTCACCACATTTTTACGGCAGGGGACGCTGCAGACAAAGTCACCACAGGTTCTGCAGATTTCTCCAAAGGATCCTTTGGTGACAACTCGTTGGCAGGCTTTGCACCGCCTCGGCTGCGTGACGCTGCGCTTGGCCCAATCGGCTGGGCAATAAATGACTCCTCGCTGTCGCCTCCCTTTCCTCGGTCTCGACATTGAGTACTCTCTGCTTTGCTGGGATTCTATCGCCGCAACGTGTTGGACATTGTTTCCACCGGTGGCATTGATGCCTCCGTCTGCTGCCGCGGGTCCAATCCACCTGTCATTGCTTCCCTGGGCTGTCGTAGAGCTCTGCGGCTGGCTGTCTTCCACCTCGGTATTCGGCAGCCTGCCCTTGCTGCCAGACTTCCGATTGTTGCCTGGGTTTCCGGGGGCTTTCTTGCTCTTTTGGTTGCTCTTCTCCTTCTTGGCGTTACTCGGCTGACTTTGGGTTGGAGTGGCGTTGTGGTGGGTGATGCTGTTGTTGTCGACGATGTCATTGGACTCCTTCGCTGCTTGTGTACTCTGGCTCTCTGGCGCCTGCTCTACTTTCTGTCCGAGGGACTGGGCTGTGGATGATGATGATGTTGTTGTTGAGTATGACGATGATGATGAGGATGCTGATGAGTATGATGATGATGATGATGATGTTGATGATGATGATGATGATGATGATGATGATGATGATGAAGATGAAGATGATGAGTATGATGATGATGATGGTGGATACGATGTTGATGTTTATGATGCTGACGATAGATAGACAGAAGATAGATAGAAGCCCTTGTCGGCCCCACAACGTATCGCCTTCTGAGGGCGGCGAAACACCATTGTCGCATATTGGGGCCAAGGTGTGGGCAGCAGTCGCAAAAATGGCCACAATTGTGCCAGGCATCGATCCTTGCACACTTCAAGGAAGCACCGAGTTCGAATCGTGCAAGCGCGCGTCAAGCGCGAAGAGCCGCAAGCGAGACCACCACAGGCGGCCTCGTCGGTCTGTCCTATTCCCTTGCGATCGATGCTGGCTCCCCTGTTGCGCGAGTGCGACTGCGCCCGCTCTGGAGCGGCTTCCCCCCGCTCCAGTGGCGTGTTGCGCAAGAAGCTGCGCAACCGCTGGTCTTTCGTGGTGCTGGACAAAAGAAAAGAATTGTCGGTGGGGTTCGCCCCTTCGGACCCCAGGCATGCGACGTGCAATTTCAAATTTCTCAGACGGACCTCTCAATCCTGTCTCTGCGGTGTCTCGTGGCCGAGCTCCTTCCTTCAGCGTTTGTTGATACTTCGAGGTCTGGGCCCCTCGGCGTGTTGAATATGATATGCGTCAAGTGATGTGAGATCCTCGACTGTTTCAGCGTAGATATTGCAGTCGAAATTGTCACAGGTGAATTCGCAGTGCGTGTCGTCTTCGAACATCCATAGGCCGCTATGCCGGTCTACTCGGTCGCGAAGATCCAACCCACTTTGTCTTTCATTTGTCGGGCGTGATTGTCGATCTCGTCTTCATCCGATTTTCGTCTCCGCCGAGGATCATTATGTTAGTGTGGTCTCTCGCGGCTGTTGCGTACCAGCCCAGGTTCTCAAAAAGCGGCCTGGATTTTCACAAGTTCGCGCCATTGCTGCCAAGTCGTGATAGCACTGCTTGGTCCACGGGTTGGCGTCATGATGAGGGTGCCAGTCTTGAGTGCTAGTTGTTGTTTGACTCAGCGTCGGCGTCTCGTCCCCAGTTACTTTTTTCCACTGAGCGCGACCGATGCGTGCTCTGCCGTCGCGACGTCTACGCCGAGTTTGCGAAGAATTCGTGTTCGGCGCCGATTTAAAATCGATGCCAACATCTGTGTTTCGAGTTTTGTTGCGGACCTCCTGGCTCGTGATGATGCGCGTCTCGCCAGCCTCGTTCTCGTATCGTCCTTCGCCAGTTGCTTGTTGGATCTGTTTGGACTCCCTTAGCTGACCTAAGGTGTTGAACAGTTCTGACTCCCACGTCTGCTTGATGATGCCGCTGACTCGTTTCCGTGGTGGCGTGGTGCATGGCGCATAATGTTGGGCGATCTGCATACTGGATATCCTTCTTGCTTGGGTTCGGCTCCATGTGCTCAAAAGCCAGAACTTCGTCGAATTCGCGGTTGTTGTTGTCAGCGAGTCGCTTGAACTCCTTCTGCCACTCCGTCACCACCTCGGCGGGATCGTGGTAGCGCGTGTCACCCCTTATGAAACGGGCTTCTGCGAAGTTTCACTGCGCCGCCGCGACCCTGGATCTCGGCTTTTTGGGCGTTTCAGATGTTGGGAAATGCGGTCGAGTGATGATGCGCACTGGCTGTTGTCGGTGACACATATGCTTATGTGTCGGCGATTCCACCTGCTTTGAAAATCATAGTCAGGGGGATGTGGTCTCTGCTATCCTCATGCTTGGGCGGCTGGCGCATGTAGCCTGTTTCGCGCAATTAGTGTCGCACGGTCATATCTCCCAGCCGTTCTTTTGGGACAGCTCCGATGGCCTTTTTTTCTCATCGACTGTTGTATGCGATTCCGCCTGTGGCTGAGGCACGATCATGCTGCGCTCGGGCACATGTGGCCCCCCGACGGCGCCGCGAGCATGAATGGGGCTGTCCATGCCACTAGGATGTAAGTTTGGATGTTCGCCTTCATTAGTTGCCGTGAGCATAGATGGCGACGGATGATGATGATGATGACGATGATGATGATGATGCTGATGCTGATGATGATGATTATGATGATGATGATGCTGCTGCTGCTGCTGCTGATGATGATGATGATGATGATGATGATGAGTATGATGTGTGTGACACCAGCGTGGGAAACACACCGTGGAGTCTCACCCACCCAAGGACCCTCGACTAAAATAAAGACGGTCTGCCACCGTTCTCGTGAACATAGAGATACTTCTCAGAGTACTTGAGCGACGAGTAGTCGCAGTAGCACTCGTAGCAGTAGCAGCAGCAGTAGCAGTAGCAGTACACTGGAACAAGCTCGGGGTCGCCACGGACACGGCACCCGCAAGGGGATCCCCAAAAGGACCACCAAGAGGAACCCCTTTAAGAGGACCCCCAAGAGGACCCCCAAGGGGACCCCCGAGGGGACCCCCAAGGGGACAAGTATGATTGGCTCGGCTTGGGACTTCGGACTTCCGATTACGGAGAGCACAGAGCAAGGGGACAGGTATGATCGGCTCGGCTTGGGAATTCGGACTTCGGATTAAGGAGAGCACGGGGCAACATGCACGGCGAGTGGTGATACGCGTGGTGATACGAGGAGAGAAAGACGAGCAAAAGAGCAAGGAGTAGCGCCGTAACGATGCGCAGTTTGTGTCCCGCTCTCGTCAGCGGCGTCCCGCGTGTTGTTCGGAATTGGATTAGTGAAGGCACGGATCGGTGAACGGTTGTGACCGAGGGAAGGCCCAGTGCACGCGCGAAGCGAGTGTGAGAGGAAGTGATGATGAGAGTGGTATTGCAGAGTGGTCATGCTCGTCCATATGCTCGCGTATCTGCAGACGGTGATGACAGTGCTATTGATCATTAAATTAATGGCTACCGCCACTGCCGCCGACCCCAAGACCTCGGAGAGCAGCCAGAAGGTAGCAGACAGCAGACAGCATATAGCAAATAGCAGATCGCGGAGAGTAGCTTCCCTCCTTGCTGTTATCGCTTTTGGCGCCGTCTTTGGCAGCTTTCCTGCTTGTTGCTATCGCATTTAGTGCCGTCTTTGGCAGCTTCCCTGCTTGTTGTTATCGCTTTTAGCGCCGTCTTTGGCAGCTTCCCTGCTTGTTGCTATCGCATTTAGTGCCGTCTTTGGCAGCTTCCCTGCATGTTGTTATCGCATGTAGTGCCGTCTTTGGCAGCTTCCCTGCTTGTTGTTATCGCTTTTGGCGCCGTCTTTCGCAGCTTCCCTGCTTGCTGTTATCGCATTTAGTGCCGTGTTTGTCTGCTTCCCTGCTTGTTGCTATCGCA
>JACLAC010003312.1_pt1 | contig 17839 bp, 17 predicted proteins | sample 8027881 | NCBI WGS metagenome assembly JACLAC01 (sample SAMN15725517, study PRJNA655200) | protist metagenome | isolation source: fluorescence activated cell sorting (FACS) single amplified genomes of... | place: Spain: Blaines Bay Microbial Observatory, Mediterranean Sea | collected 2016-01-19 | reverse complement strand
CGGCTCTTCGGCGGCACCCCGTACGCGGCGCGCACGGACCTCTCGTTCGGCTCGTTGACGCGCGGCTGAGCGTGGCAAGGGTGGAGCGGACTCGGACTCAGGACCTCGTGTGTTCAACTTCGGTGCAGTTCAAACAATACTAACTTTCTCACGGCGCCGCGAAAAAGAAGGCGCGAGAGCACTCGCCTGCGCCTAGTCGTCCTCGCCGAGCTTGCCGAACTGGTACGAGAGGCCGCCGGCGTGGAGGAGGCCGCCGCCGATGAAGTTGCCGAGCGCGACGATGAGGAGGTTCTTCGTGACGATCTGCATCGGCGTGACGTCGGCGCCGTAGAGCATGCCGAGCGGGAGGAAGAAGGCGTTGGCGACCGAGTGCTCGAGGCCGATCGTGACGAACATCGGGATGCACGACCAGATCCCGAGGTACTTGCCGCCAAAGTCGTTCGCCTCGGTCGCAAGGAAGATCGCCATGCACACGAGCCAGTTGGCGAGCACCGCGCGCCCGAGCGCGATGGTGGGCGACAGCGTCACCTTCGAGGCGGCGATCCCCGCGATCAGCTTGCCCGCGCCCTCGGGGAGGAGGTCCAGCTGCTTGACGAGGTACGCGAACGTGAGCGTGCCGGCGAGGTTGCCCGCCGCCGCGGTGCCAAAGCCGCGGAGGAGCGTCGCCAGGTCGATCTTGCCCTCGAAGTACGCCGCCGTCACGGCGAAGAAGTTGCCCGTCAGCAGGCTGGCGCCCGTCTGCGGCGCGCGGCGCGAGCGAGGGGTCGGGCGGGGATTGCTGCGCGTGCGGAGGGCGCGGCGCCGAGTTGCGCACCTGCAGGATGAAGACGAGGCCGATCGGGAAGATGAGGCCGATGACGAGCTTCTTGATCGGGGCCGGCAGGTCGAGCGCGCCCGCCACGACCAGCGCGAAGACGCCGCCGATCGCGACGTACCACCCGCCCATGAACGCCGAGTGCAGCGCCTTGTTCATGGGCATGGTCGCCTTCGCCACACCGGCGGAGGCGAGCGCCTGGTACGTCTCGCCGGGCGCCTTCACCGTCGTCACCGTCGCACCGCCGCGAAGGCGGTGCAGCGACGGCGCGACGCGGGCGGCGTCGGTGGCCGAGAGGGCCGCAAGGGCGAGGATGGCGAGGCGAAGCGGAGACATAGAGCTCGAAGCTGGAAGAGTGTCGGAGGTTGAGTCAGATCGCGTCTCCGCGTCTTCACAGCTCGCAGAACTCTTTGTGAAGACAGCGACAAATGAGATATTTTGCCGCAGCGCTCGTCGCCGCGTTCGCTTCAGCCGTCGCCTGGCTGCGCCGCGCCGTGGCGCCGTATTCCACCACCAACACCACATTGCTCGACGGCCGCCGCCGCTACGTGGCCGGCGCGCAACGCCCAGCGCGCGGGCCCAACGTGCTCCTCGTCCTCTTCGACGACCTCGGCCTCGGCGACCTCGGCGTCTTCGGGTCGCGCGCGATTCGCACGCCGGCGCTCGACGCGCTCGCCGCCGGCGGCGTTGCGAGCCGCGAATTTTACGCCGGCGCCTCGGTGTGCTCTCCGTCGCGCGCCTGCCTGCTCACGGGCCGGCAGCCGCCGCGCACCGGCGTCGGCGGGCTCGTGCTCTTCCCGGCGGGCTCGTTTGTCGACTACGCGTTCCGTCTCATGGGCTACGCGCGCGGCCTCCTCGAGGACGAGATCACGGTGGCGACGGCGCTCGGCGCGCACGGCTGGCGGACGATTTGCGTCGGAAAATGGCACGTCGGCGGCGTTGCGCCGCACTTGCCGACCGACCACGGCTTCGACCGCTTCTACGGCGTGCTGCACTCGAACGACATGGCTCCGTTTGAGCTGTGGCGCGCGACAGCGGGCGGGCCGTGGCGGCTCGAGGCGGCGGAGGCGCCGCAAGAGCAGCTCACCGCGCTGTACACCAACGAGTCGATCGCGCAAATCGAGGCGGCGGCCGCCGACGGTGCGCGCTGGTTCCTCTACCTCGCGCTCAACGCGCCGCACGACCCGCTGCACGTGCGCCGCGCCCGCGCCGGCCGCTCTCGTGCTGGCGTGTACGGCGACGTGGTCGAGGAGGCCGACGAGGCGGTCGGGACGCTGACGGCGGCGCTGGCGCGGCTGCGCCTGGCGCGCGACACGCTCGTCGTCGCCACCTCCGACAATGGCCCGTGGTACGAGGGAGCGACCGCCGGCCAGCGCGAGCGCAAGGCGTCAGCCTTCGACGGAGGCTTCCGCGTGCCCTTCATCGCCCGCTGGCCGGCGGGCGGCGTCGGCGGCAGGAGGCGCGCGCGCTGGCTGCGCGTGCCAACGCATGGCGCTGATCTGATGCCGACGATCCTGGCGGCGTGTGGCGTGCCGCTGCCGAGCGACCGCGTCATCGACGGACGCGACGTGCTCGAGCTCTGGCGCAAGCCGCCGCCGCGCGAGTGCCGCCGCCGCGACGCGCCGACCGCGGCGTGCGAGCGCGCGCTTCCGCTCTACGTGCGCAACGACCTGGCCGCCGTTCGCCGCGGCCACCTGAAGCTCCACTTGTCGCACCTCGTCCGCCCCGACGAGCTCGTGCGCGCGCGCACGCTCGGCTCGCAGGCGGAGCGGCGCGGGTGGATGTGGCTGACGGACCTCGAGGTGGATCCGGAGGAGGCGTACGACGCGAGCGACGCGAGGCTGGCGGACGCCGAGGCGATGGCGCGCGCGGCGGCCGACGTGGGCGATGCGCTCGCCGCGAATCCAAGAGGAGCTCTGTAGCGGTTAGGTAGCACTCTAGGCACACGTCAATCTTCACACCACACAGTCTGCGACTTCCGGCTTCAGTCAGGCTAGCCGTCATTCTTCTTCTCCTCGAGCTTGTCCTTGCAGATCGTGAGCGCCAGCATCAGGATCGGGTCGATGCCCTTGGCGACGGTCACGCGGTAGGAGTTTGCGAACTCCCAGTCGATCGTCGGCCGCTCGATGAGCGCGCAGCCGGCGTCGCCCTTGGCGACCTGGAGCCGCGGCGCGAGCAGGCCGGGCGCCGTCGCCTCGTAGTCGGGCGAGTTCGTGTCGCTGTACTCGTCGTCGCCGATGGCCATCTGGATGTTGTACTTCTGGCGGACCGCCAGCACGGTGTTCCACACCTTCGCCCACGCGTAGAGCGGCTTGCCGTTCTGCGTCTCCTTCGTCGGGTTCTGCCCGGCGAAATACGGTTTGAACCCGTAGACGAACATCGCCGGAGACATCGAGAAGACCTTCTCGAGGCAGCAGGCGATCTCGTTGCCGCTCGTGTCGAGGATCACGATGCGGTCGCGCATCGACATCACCTTGCCTTGCACGACGCAGTAGTCCTTGCCGCTCGTGTCCTTCACCTTGAAGTCGCCGCCGCTCCACGAGAAGAGCTTCTGCTGCACGACGAGGTCGATGTTCTGGGTGCTCGACGTCAGGCCGTCGCAGTACTCCGAGTCGGGTGGTTTAAACTCCTGCAGGAACTCCTCGGCGGACGGGAGGGAGGCGGCACAGCCCATTTCGTCGGGGAACAGGAGGCCGCCGCTATTTGCGGCGATCGATTTCTGCCGTGAATGAAAACTTGAGGTGTGAAGACGATTCTGCAACAACTTCGTCCCGCACGATGGCTTCAGCGCTGCCTTCCGAGCTCATTGCTCGCATCAGAGCGGCCTCGATCGCTGCGGCGGACGCCGAGGCCGCTGAGGCCGGCGGAGGCTACCAAAAATCCCGGCCTCCCGCCGTGCGAATTGCGGCCGGCGGCCGTGTAGTCCGCGCACCACAAAAGGTGCCTGCGGAGCGCGACGTGTCGGCGCTGCGCGACCAGCGGGCGCTCGGCCGACTAGTACGCTCGCTCGAGCACGACGGCGCCCTACCGCGCTCGCCGTCCGCGTCGCTGCCGCGCTCGCCCTCCTCAACGCTGCCGCGCTCGCCGTCGGCGTGGCCGTCGTCGCCGACGAGCGCCGCCTCGAGCCCGACGTCGCCGCTGCGCGCGCCGGCCGCCGCGTACGACCGCTACCTCGAGCGCGCCGGCATCGCGCCGCCGCCGCGCTCGCTCTCCGAGACGCCCGGGCTGCGGATCTCGCGCGTCTCAAACAAGACCGGCGCCTCGCTCGCGCCGACGACGCCGGCAAACCGGTCGGAGGCGCTGCGCCTCGCGTCGCGGCTCGACGAGCTGCAGGCCGAGGGCGGCTCATGGGAGCGCCAGCTCCAGCTGCACGACGAGGTGCTCGCCGAGCTCGTGCTGCAGGTGGGCGTGCACTGCGCCGAGCGCGGCGAGCTCCTGCAGCGCTGCCGCGCCTTCTATCTGTCGCACGCGCGCTGGCGCTCGGGCGAGGGCGGCGCCGTCGTCGATCATGTCGCTGCGCGCGACGCTGAGGCTCGTCGACATGTTTGGTCACAAGGAGGCCGACGTCGACGCGAGCGCCGGCGCCGTGCAGCGCGCGTGGCGGAAGCGGCGGCAGAGCGTCGATCTGGGCGCCGCGGAAGGGCTTAGTGAGGCACAAATTTGAATGAACGTCTTCAGACTTGGGAAGCCGGATGATCTGGCCGCGCGAGCTCCGCCGCGCCCGCGCACAGGCGCCACACGGGGTTGAACCCGGCGGCCGACGCCACAGCGCGCAGCGGCGCGCCGGCGCGATGAGCAACTGGGCGCCGGAGCAGGCCGTCCTCGCGCTGCGGCTGCAGCCGTCGAACGTTGAACTCATCTCGCTGGTCGCATCCGCTCGCATGCAGGACGGCGACCGCACCGGAGCCATGAAAGTGCTGCGCCGCGCGCTGAAGATTGCGCCGTCCGACGCGTCGCTGTACTCGCGGCTCGGCAGCGTGCTCGCGTCGGGCGGCGCGCTCTCGGAGCTGCCGGCGGCCGAGCTGCGGCTGCTCACCAAGGTGGCGGGCGCGGCGGCGGCGCTGCGCCCGAGCGACGCCGCGCTGCACTACAACCTCGGCCTGGCGCACGCGGCGAGCGGCGAGCCGGCGCGCGCGGCGGCGGCGTACCGCGGCGCGCTCGCGCTCCGCCCGGCGAGCGCGGAGGCGTACCTCGGGCTCGCGGCGACGCAGAGCCGCGACGACGCCGTCGCGACGCTCATTACCGCGCTGCACGCGGCGCCGAACAGCCGCGGCAACGCCAACGTGCTGTACAACCTCGGCAACGCGCTGGCGCAGCCGCCGGCGCGCGGCGCGGAGGCGGTGGCGTGCTTCGAGCGCGCGGCGGTGCTGCAGCCGGCGCACGTCGACGCGCACTACAACGCGGCGCTCGCCGCGCAGCAGGCGCACATCGACGAGCCGGCGGTGGCGGAGGCGGCGTACCGCCGCGCGCTCGCGCTCGCGCCGCGCGCCGCCAAGGTGGCGGCGCGGCTCGTGTCGACGCTCGACTGGGCGGGGCGGCCGGCCGAGGCGGCGGCGCTCGCGCGCGACGGCGTCGCCGCCGGCGTGTGGCTCCGCGCGGCGCAGCGGCCGTCGCACCTCGTGCCCGCGCTCGCCGCGGCGCCGTGGCACGACGCGAACGGGTACGCGCCGGCGCTCGCCGTGCTCCGCGCCGCGCACGACGGCCTGCTCCGCGAGTGGCGCGCGCTGCACGACGGCGGAGCGATGCGCCCGCAGCCGGAGGGGCTGCAGGAGCGCGGCCAGCGCTGGGTCGTCTTCGACCTCGGCGCCGCGTGCGACGGCGGCGGCGGCGGCGGCAAGCTGAAGGCGAGCTGCGAGGCGCTGGACATGTTGCGCCGCGCGGGCGAGGGCGCGACGCCGCCGTTCGCGCCGCTGAAGGCGCAGCTGTCGACGATGGCGGCGGGCGTCCACGTGCGGCCGCACACCGGCCCGACGAACGCGAAGCTCACGCTGCACTACGGCCTCGACGTGCCGCGCGGCGGGCGGATCCGCGTCGGCGACGAGACGCGCGCCTTCGAGCCGCGGAAGCTGCTCGCCTTCGACGACTCGTTCGAGCACGAGGTGTGGCAGGACGCCGACGCCGACCGCACCGTGCTCGTCCTCCACGTGCGCCACCCGCAGCTGACGACGAGCCTCGACGACGTGGCGAGGCGGAGGGGTTAGGTTAGGTTCTCTCAGATCAGACTAGCAGTCGCCGTTCTCACGCAGGTACTTCACGCTGAACGCGTACTGGTCCTCGTCGGGCTCACGCTCTTCTTCGTCGAACTCGTCGTTGTACCGCTGTTCTGCTAGCAGCGAGAGGGTGCTAGGAGCGAGAGGGAGCGAACCCAGCGGCAGCGGCGAGAGCGGGCTCTTGCCCCTGAGTGAGCGCACGAACGCCGTTCCCCGCTCGAGTTCGTGCACGTGGCGAGGCACCGCGAGCACCGGCGGCTCGCCGCGTCCCAGCGGCCGTGGCACCTTCTCCGGAGAGGCCTCCGCCGGCAGCGCCGTCGGTGCGACCGCGGAGGGCGGTGTCGCCTTGCGCTTGAGCGAGAGCGACTTCCTCGACGAGGAGCTCATCGAGAGGAGCTGTTCGAGAGGAGCTCGATGAGAGGAGCCCGACGGGGGGAGATGACGAGCAGAAGAAGATCCCGGAAGCGAGAGCTCGACCGCGAGCTCCGCGGTGACTCCAAGAGCGACTCGCGAAGTTGTGGTGCCTCAATTTCTCCTGGCACCACCTCAATGCTTCGCGTCCGCTGGAGCGTGGAGGTCGCCCAGAAGGCGCGCGAGGTCGCGCTCGCGGCAAAGTCGTGCGCGCTGCACGCGCGCGTCGAGGCGCACAGCACGAAGTCCCTGCGCGACATCGGCGGCGCGTGCGTGCAGCTGCGATTTGAGCACGCACCGCTGATGCCTGGCGGCTGGGTGGTCGGCGTGCGCTCTGCGGCGCACGACCAGGACGCCTTCGTGCCGGCGCTCGGCGGTGCGCCCGGCGACCACCGCCACGGCCGTCTCGACGCGATGATCATGGCCGAACCGACCGACGGCGGCGTCACCTTCCTGCCCGAGGAGCGCCTCCACGACTATCTGCCCGTCGGCTGCGAGGTCCAGGTCGCTCCAATTTGGCCGTGTAACGACTTCTTCGACCTGCGCACTCTCTTTGCCGAGGTGGCCGCCGACCGCACCGGCGCGATCGACAGCGCCTCGCTGCGCGAGCTCATGAAGCGCGAGACGGGCGCGGCGCCGACCGCGGAGCAGGTCGAGGCGGTCGTCAGTGCTGCAGACGCGGAGGGCCGGCGCGACTTTGGCGCCGCGCCCTCGGTGGCCCACCACCCGCGGCGCTCCTTCGAGCGGCCGTGCCGTCAGGTCACCTTCGAGGGGCTGCGGTCGACGAGCTTCTACCGCCGCAGGATGTGCGCTCGAATCGAGCAGCTCGCCGAGCGCGCGGCGGAGCGCGTCGAGTCGATGCACGAGGGCGCGCCGTGGGAGGGCGTGCTCGTCGAGGCGGGCAGCGTGCGGGCGTTGGTAGAGGGAACCGGGCTGTGAAAATCTCAAAATCTGTTACGCGACGACGCGCGTGACGAGGTCCGTGACGTAGCTGTACGAGCCGAGGTAGACGACGCCGCCAAAGGCCATGTACGCCGTCCGCGGCAGGATGCCTCGGAAGAGGCCTTGGACGCCTGCGGCGTGCGCGGAGCGGGACGTCAGGAGACGCGGGTGAGAGCGAGTGGCGCGTGCGGTGGTGCGGCGCGTGCGGTGGTGCGCGCACCATAACGTTCGACGATCTTCTGCGCCGTCCGCAGGAAGTGCGACGAGCCGCCCTCGCTCATGAGCACGTGACGCGTGCGCACCACATCGAGCGGCGTCGTGAGCGCGGCGGCGAACGCTCCCGCCGCGCCGCCCGCCAGCGCGCCCTCGAGCGGCGTCGGCGCGACGGGCGCGCCGGCGCGCCGCCACGCGAGCGCGCCGCGCAGAGCCTCGTAGAGAGGCATCTGCAGCATTCCAAACGGCAGGTCGAGCGCGAGCGTCGGCGCCAAGCCGACGTACAGTGCGCGGACGCCGCCGCGCCGCCAGACAGCGACGAGCGCGGCGCCGAGGGTCCGCTCGTGCGCCGCCTGCAATCTCATCTTCAATTGTTCCGACGGGACGCGGACGATGCAGGACGCCGCTTCGGCGAGGACGGCGGCGCACGAGTGCTCGACGAAGGGCGGCACGCCGCGGCCGTCCAGGCGTTGCTTCACCTCCTCGTACACGACGAAGAAGGAGGCGGCGGCGGGGACGGCGGGCGCGGCGGCGGCGCCGATCCCGCGCCACAGCAGGTGCGGCGGCTGCGGCAGCAGCGGCAGCCCGGCGATCGCGCGTACCTTCAGCGTGTCGATCGGGAAGAGCGTCACGTCGATCATGACGCCGGCGACGCCGCCCGACAGCATCGGCACGACGAATGGCACCTTCTTCTCGTCGTCGAATTCGGCGGCGGCGTCGGCGTACTGGTCGGCGTCGGCGGCGTCGGCGGCGTCGGCGGCGTCGGCGGCGGCGGCGTCGGCGGGCGACGGTACGCTATACGGTGCGCTGTCCATCCTCCGGAGGGCGACGGTGCGCTTCGCCTGCTCGTACACACCGAGGAAGATGAGGCCGCCGGAGCCCATCCACAGCGCGCGCGGCAGCACGCCGGCGAAGAGGCCGCCGACGCCGCGCGAGCTGTGGATCTCGCGCAGCGCTCCGAGCGTCGAGAGTGTTGGGCCGTCGGGCGGTCGCAGCATGATGCGCGTCTGCGCGACGTCGAACGGCGTCGTGAGCACCGCCGCCGTCGCCGAGCACACCGCGCCGCACAGCGCGGCGCGCGACGGCGCGAGCGGCTCGTCGGGTGAGTCGCCGAGCGCGCGCTTGGCCGCGAAGTAGAGCGGGAATTGTATCACCGAGAATGGCATGTCTCGGCAGAGCGTCGCCGACCAGCCGGCCCACAGCCGGCCGGGCGGCTGGCCGGTCTGCAGCCGCTGCTTGAGCGCCTCGACCGGCACGCGCAGCGTCGACGCGACGAGCTCGCCCGCCGCCGCCGCCAGCGCGTTCACGCCGCCAAACCACATCTCGGTGCCAAACCGCGCCTCGCCGCCGCCCGCCAGCGCCGACGCCGCGGCGGGCGGCGACGCGCCCGCCGCCGCGAGCGCGCGCTCGATCGGCCCGTGCGCCGCCTCAAACGTGCTGAAGAAGAGCGCCGAGCACGGCGCCGAGCCCATCAGGCAGACGCCGATCCCGCGGTACAGGTTGGCGAAGCCGCCGCTCGCGCGGAAGCCCGCCGGGCTCTGCAGCCGCGTCTTGAGCGTGTCCATCGGGAAGAGCGCGCCGTCGACCGCCAGCCCGGCGAGCGCGCCCGCCACCATAGAATCGGTGAAGCGGCTCCCGTCGAAGCGGCCTGGCGCGTCCTCGGTGCGCAGCAGCCCGGAGCGCGACGAGTACCGGCTCACCGTCTTCCGCCGCCGCTTCGACTCGTCGGTGGCGATCGGCAATTCGTCGTACCAGTCGTCGTCGTAGCGCGAGCGCGCCTCGCCGCCGACGCGGGACATTGCGTCGGCGACGAGGACGGGTGGCGTCGGCCGCGAGAGGAGCGGTTGTCGAAGGCGGCGCAGCTCGAAGTTCAGATCGCGGGTGTGTGTGTGTGTGCTGCTGTGAAGCGCAGTGTGAACCGGCCTGGGTTCACGGCATGGTGCTCACGGCCAGCACCGAGCCCGACGTGCCCGACGCGCCGTGCGGCATATACTGCAACCCGGACGACGAGCGCGTCTGCGTCTGCGCGAGAGATCCATTTCAGTGCGGCAAGCGCGTGCCTGCAGCCAACCTCGCGACGTGTCGCGGCAAGTTGATATGCTTCCTTTACGTCAGCGTGATCGTGGCCGCCGCCGTTCTCGGAATTTTTTTTCGCTTTATCGGCGCTCGCGACGATGGGAAGGACGAGGAAGACTACTGTGATCCGGATTGCGATGCCGCGTGCGCTGACATGTATGGCTGTGTGCTGCGGGTTGAGTGATGGCTTGATAACGGCGAGTGTTGTGGTGTGGCGTGTGCGCATGGCTACGTTAATTACCCCCAAATGACCTCATCGGGTCGCCGACCACGCTCGCGTACTGCCGGATGTGGTGGCCACCGTCGCAGTCGAGCACGACGCCGGTCGTGAACTGCGAGCATAGCAGGTAATCCAGCGCGTAGCCCATGTCCGCCGGCGCGCCGGTGCGCTGCAGCGGCAGCGACGCCGCGGTGCTCGAGAGCATCGCCGCCTTCTTTGAAGGCTCCATGCGATCGAAGCGCTCGGTGTCGCAGAAGCCGGGAGACAGGCAGTTGACGCGGAGTCGCGGCCCAAATTCGAGCGCGAGCGAACGCGTCAGGCCCTCGAGCGCGCCGTTGACCGTCGCAAGCGGGACGCAGTTGATCCCAGGCCGCCGATTCAGCACGCCAGCGACGAGCGCTATCGCGCCGCCTTCGGCGAGGCGCGGACCGATGTGCTTGCACGCGTGGTATGCCGACCAGAACTTCGACCCGAAGAGCGCCTCCGTGTCGGAGGTTGGCAGCTTCGTGATCGGGCCGTGCGGCGCCGACCCAGCCGCGCTCACGACCAGGCCGTCCCACTCGTGCAGCGGCAGCGAATCCGCCAGCGCCAGCACCTGGTTCTCGTCGCTCGCGTCGACCACGTAGGTTGCGACCGCTGTCACGTCGACGCAACCCGTTTCGGTGAGGATTTCGGTGGCTGCGGCCTTGAGTTTTGACGCCGACCGCGAGGCGAGCAGTACGCGACCGCCGCGCTGCACGACGCTGGTCGCCAGCGCTTTGCCCATGCCGGACGAGCCTCCGACAACGACGACGGAGGATGGTGCCGTCAATTCGAGGCTGAGCGTGGGCAGGAAGAGCGCCAGCATCGCGGACGCAATCTCGCTCGCAGCTCCCACACACTCGCAGTTCACAGCTCACACAAGCGGAACACAGACGCGCGGTGTGAAGAGCTCTCGGCATCGGCGCGCGGCGACCACACTTCGTGCACACGCAGCGGCGGCCACACTTCGTTCACACGCAGCATCGGCCCGTCAGTCATGACGCGGCTCACGCTCACCAACGAATTCGGCGCCGCGATCGCCGCCGTGGTCGCCGGCAGCGCGGCCGCCAACTGGTTTGGCGCGGTCCAGGTGATGAAAGCGAGGAAAAAGTATGGCGTGAAATATCCGACGCTGTACGCGACCGGCGAAGGCGAGGACACGCGCATGTTCAACTCGGCGCAGCGCGCGCACCAGAATACGCTGGAGAATCTGCCCATCGTCAATCTGATGACGATCGCCGGCGCGCTCACCTCGCCGCGCCTCGCGGCGCTCTTCGGCACGACCTGGGTCGTCGGCCGCTTCCTATACATCCACGGCTATTCTACGGGCGGCCCGAGCGGCCGGCGGCTCGGCGGCGGGATCTCGCACCTGGGCGACATTCCGCTCTTCTTCCTCACGCTGTACTCGATCGTCAAGCTGGCGACGTCGATGTGAGAGAGAGAGAACAGAGCGAGGCTTGGATTTTGAAATTTATTTACTGACGACGGCGCCCGCGGCGCCCCGCCTCAGCGCGTCCTCCGCCTCGCGCGAGCGTTGCGTCAGCTTGTCCTCGGCGACGAGCTCGCGCGTCGCCGCCGCCACCTCGTCGGCGGCGCCCACCTGCAGAGCGCCGAGCGCACCGCCGCCGCCGCCGCCGCCGACAGCACCCGACGCGAGGCGCGCGCGCACGCGCTGCGCGGCGGCGGCGGCGGCGTTTGCGTTGCGCGCGTGTAGCGAAGCGAGCTCGCCGGCGAGGGCCTGCGCCTGCAGTTGGGCCTCGCCGAGCGCCGGAGCGAGCGCCGAGGTCGCGGCGCGCAACTGCGCCTCGAGACGAGCGACGCTGCCGCCGCCGCCGCCGCCGCCGCCGCGCGCCGCCGCTGCCTTCTGGCGCGCGGCTGCGTCGCGCGCGAGCTTCCGCTGCTGCGCCTCCCAGGGCACCCAGCCGGCGCCGCCGTCGGCGACGGGCGGCGGCGCGCGCAGTTGGACGTCGCGTGCTTCGGAGCGCTCCTGGCTCAGGAGCGCCCGCTGCGAGCGGAGGGCGCCGCGCAGCGCGCCGCCGACGGCGAGGGCGTGCTGCAGCTTCGAAGACCAGCCCTGCAGCGCGCGGAGCAGAGGCGAGCACTCGTCACCGCCCACTGCCGCCGCCGGCCCGTATGCCGTGGGCCAACCGAGCGCGGCGGCGTCGTCGGCGGCCTGCGCGGGTTGCGGCGCGTCCGCCGCGCCGCCGCCGTCGTGCGCGTCGCCGGTCGGGCACTCGTCGAATCGGCCATAGTCGCCGAGTGGGTGCGGCGACGGGCACTCGGCCGCCACGTAGCACCACGGCCGCTGGCCGGGGACTTCCCACCGCTTGCACCACGCGCCGTAGCCGTGCGGGTTGCTCCGGCCGGTGCACGGACAGCCGTGGTCGCTCACCGTCGCTCGGCGGTGGCTGCGGCCGCGGCCGGCGGCGGCGAGCAGCGCGGTGGCGGGAGCGTACACGCGTGCCGTCGCCGCCGGCAGCAGCGACGGCAGCGGTGGCGTCACGGTGCCACGGGAGGCGCGGTAGCCGTCATACGCGTCGCCGGACGGGCACTCGTCGAAGCGACCATAGTCGCCGAGTGGGTGCGGCGACGGGCACTCGGCCGCGACGTAGCACCACGGCCGCTGGCCGGGGACTTCCCACCGCTTGCACCACGCGCCGTAGCCATGCGGGTTGCTCTTGCCCGTGCACGGACAGCCGTGGTCGCTCACGAGCGAGGCGCCGCCGGCTCTACCCTCCTCCTCCACCTCCGCCTCCATCGCGGCCTCCGGCTCCTCCTCCGCCTCCGCCTCGGCTAAAGCGCGGAGCTTCGAACCACCGCCGCGGTCCTGGGGCCGCCGCGGCGACTCCGCCGGCGGCACGCGGGCGCCGTCGTGCGCGTCGCCGGTCGGGCACTCGTCGAATCGGCCATAGTCGCCGAGCGGATGCGGCGACGGGCACTCGGCCGCGACGTAGCACCACGGCCGCTGGCCCGGCACTTCCCACCGCTTGCACCACGCGCCGTAGCCGTGCGGGTTGCTCTTGCCCGTGCACGCGCAGCCGTGGTCGCTCACGAGCGCGGTGCCGCCGCCGTCGCACGCGGCGAGGCGCGCGCCCGCCGCCGCGTACATGAAGTACGGGCACGACTCGTCCACGAGGCACCACGCGACGCCGGGGAGCGGGTCGCCCCACGCCGCGCAGTGCGCGCCGCCGACGCCGGCGCCTTCGCTGCAGCGGCAGCCGCGCGCGCTCACGCGCGGGCCGGTCGCCGCGGCGTGCGTGCGCGGCGGCGGCGGCGACGGGGAGGCTGGCGGCGGCGGCGGCGGCGGTGGCAGACGGTGCGGCGGCGGCGCTGGTGGAAGGAATTGCGGCGGAGGCGGCAGACGGTGCGGCGGCGGCGGTGGCGGCCGCAGTTCGCGAGAAAATTGGATCGGCGGCGGCGGTGATTGAACCGCGAGCGTGGGCGGCCGAGAGTAGGCGCCCGGCGAGCCCAGCATCGCGCCGAACGAGCCGAGGCGCGTGACGTTCAGGTCGAGCATCGCACTTGCCATTGTGGTCGTTGCAGCTCGCGCGGGCGAGACCTCGGCGAGCCGCGCCGACTCCACCGATGTCATCGGGCTTCTCCAACGCGGGCCCCTCCGCGTCGGACCGGCTGGCGTCGGAGACGGTCGGCCTCGTCTCGAAGGAGGAGTTCACGCGGCGACGCGAAGCGCTGGAGAGCGAGGAGCGGCGGCAGGTTGAGGAGGCGGCGGCGGCAGCGGGCGGCGCAAAGAAGAAGAAGAAAAAGAAGGCCAAGGCGAGCACGCTGTCCTTCGGCGATGAGCTCGACGAGGAGGAGGGCGACGAGTCGGAGCCGAAGCGGCCGAAGCTCGGGAAGAATCCGAACGTCGACACCGAGTTCCTCCCCGACAAGGATCGCGAAGAGGCGCTGGAGCGCAAGAAGGCGGTGCTCGCGGCGGAGTGGGAGCGCGGGCAGGACGCGATCAAGGCGGAGGAGATTGAGATCACGTACAGCTGGTGGGACCCGAGCGCGTCGGACGGCAAGAAGGGCCACCGCCACACGGTGACCGTCAAAAAGGGCTTTTCGATCGAGCAGTTCATCGACGCCGTCCGCCACCAGGTGCCGGCGCTGCGCTCCTTCTCGTCGGACGGGCTAATCTACGTGAAGGAGGACCTCATCCTGCCGCACAACCTCACCTTCTACGAGCTGATCGTCAACAAGGCGCGCGGCAAGAGCGGGCCGCTCTTCCATTTTGACGTCCACGACGACGTGCGGATGGTCGGCGACGCGCGCGTCGAGAAGGACGAGTCGCACGCCGGCAAGGTGATGGACAAGCGCGTGTACGAGCGGAACAAGGACAAGTTCCCGTACTCGCGCTTCGAGGTGTACGACCCGCGGAAGTCGTACGACACGTACACGGTGCACGGCAGCGAGACGTACGGCGACGGCGTCAACGTCGCGCTGCCCGGCGCAGCGATGCCGCTCCCAGGGAAGTCGTAGAGTTACGTTTACGATTCATTAGAACTCACACGTACATAAAAAGGAGCGCGAACGGTCGTCGCGCGACGGACGCGCACGCACGCCACGAGGGGACAAATTGCGCGGCGGGACGGCTACTCGTCGTCGGCGCTCGCGGGCGCCTCGGAGACGGCAGCAGCGTTTCCGAACCTGCCGTACTGCGGCATGAGCGGCAGGCGCGCCTCCCGCGCCGCCTCCGCGGCGGCGCGGCCGCCGTCTCCCGACTCGACGGTCTGGCCCACCCACGGGGCCCAGCCGCGCACCGAGGGCAGGTCTGCCCAGCCCTCGATCGCCGCGAGCAGCGGGCGGCCGCGCGGGCCGAGGCCGAGGTCGGCGCCCGTCGCGCGCACGAGGAGCTCGGCGGGCCACACGAGGAGGAACAGGGCGAAAAGCAGGAGCGACGCGCGCGCGCAGCGCAGCCCGTACGACCGCAGATCCGCCGGCGCGCGCGCGCCGACCTCGGCGCCCCACGCCTCTGCACCCGCGGGCTGCGCCGGCAGCAGCAGCGCGAGGGCGCGGTTCGGCATCGCCTCGCGCAGCTGCAACTCGGAGCGGCACATCGGGCAGCTCCCGCCGACCTGTAGGCTCGCCGCGAGGCACGGCTTGCAGAACGTGTTGTGGCAGCACGGCGTGAGCACCGGCTGCTTCAGCGTCTCGAGGCAGATTGGGCACGCGAGCCGCGCGGCGAGCTCGGCCGGCAGCACGGCGCCGGCGGCGGGCGGCGGGTCGGTTGGGTCGGTTTTGGGCGCGTCGGCCGTCGGCGGGTCCGGCGGCGGCGCGGTTGGAGGGGGCGGCTCCTGCATTTTTGGCTGGACGTTGCCGGGAGGTTGACGCCGAGGTCGAGCTGCCTTTCACGGCGGCGATTTCACAGCAGCGCGGCGACGACCATCACTCGTCGCCAACCCGCCGCCATCGCCGCTGCACGCCGCCGCCGCCGCTCCGCATTCGTCGGCACGGCGCGCCACAGCCGACGATGACCGACGCGAGCCCTCCGTCGCCGCCGCGCAAGCCGTGGGAGGCGCCGGCATCTGCCGATTATTCGGCGACGCGTCCGTCGACGCCGGCCGCCTCCACACCGCCGCCGTCCGCACCCGCCGTCGCCGCCACACCGGACGAGCAGGTGGCCACGGCGGTGCGCTTCCTCCGCAACCCGAAGGTGAGCGCGATGCCGCTCGCGACGAAGCGCACGTTTCTGACGCAAAAGGGCCTGTCCGACGCGCAGATTGACGAGGCGCTGCGGCAGGTTGGCGCGTCCGAGGCTGACGAGTCGCCACCGACGACGCGGACGCCGCTGCCGGCGGCGATCGCCGCCGCCCCGGCGCGTCCCGACCGGCGCTGGCGCGGCTGGGTCGCCGCCGGCTTGGGCGGCGGCGCCGCACTCGGCGCGCTGCTCGGCGGCGGCGCGCTGGACGGCTGGCTGAGCGCGGCGCCGCCCGACAAGGGCGCGGCGACGGCGACGCCGGCGCCTGCGGCGGCCGCGGCCGCGGCGGCGGCGGCGGCGCCGGCGCCGGCCGACGCGAGCGCGCCTTCGCCGGCGGCGCAGCGCGTCGAGGAGAGTCTCGCGCGGCTGCGCCAGCTGCAGAAGCCCGCGGTGTCGACGGCGGCGCTCGAGGCGGCGCTGGCGGCGCCGCTCGAGGCGCACTCTCTGCACACGTTTATGATGATCGTGGCGCAGCAGATCAAGTACCCGGCCGACCGCCGCTACCACCGGATCAACACCGCGTGCAACGCCAACTTCAAGCGGCTCGCGGCGTCGGCCGAGACGCGCGGCGTCCTCGCCGCCCTCGGCTTCGTCGAGTGCGAAGGCGGCGCCCACTGGAAGTGGGAGGCGGCGGGCGGCGGCAGCCCGGGCGCGGCGCACGTCCCGCAGTGGGAGGCGGCGTTCGCGTGCCTGCAGGCGCGGCTCGACAATTTCCAGTCGGTGGGGTTTTTGGCTCGATAGGCTGCGCGATATAGCATCTAGCTACGCTAATTTTCACGAGTGCTACGCCTTCGACCGACGCGCAGTTCACAGCACCGATTCACACCTGCGCTCGACCGACCTCCACGACGAGATCGCGGTCTGCCACAACCTCGCCTCGCCGCCACCGCCGCCCAACATGATGCTCACGGCTCGCCGCTGCATGTCCACCATCACGCGGCTGCGCACGACGGACCCGCGCATGTCTTCGATCGTGATCCACAACGGAATCGTGCATATGGCCGGCCAGACCGATGGAACGAACGAGGACGTTGCAGCGCAGACGAAGGTGTGCCTCGAGAAGATCGACGACATCCTCGCGGAGGCTGGCAGCTCGAAGTCGTCGCTAATCAGCGCGTCGATCTGGTTGAAGCACATTGAGAAGGACTTCAAGACCTTCAACAGCGTGTGGAACGAGTGGGTCGATCCGGAGAACAAGCCGGTGCGGTTTTGTGTCGAGGCCAACCTAGCGCGGTCCGTGCTTCTGGTGGAGGTGCAGGTGACGGCGGCGGTCGAGAAGTCTAGCTAACAGAAAAGTCGGTCACACGCCGAGCGGAGGCCCGCCGGCCCCACAGGTGCGCGCTCGCGGCGGGCCGAGCGGCCGCCACTGCGCGGCGGCGGGGCGGCGGCCGGCCGCGCCGTCGAGGCTCCGCGCGCAAGGGCGGCACAGCCGGTTCTCCTCGCACGGCGGGCGCTCCTTGTACTTGTAGCACGGATCGAGCACCTTGCGCACCAGATCGTGCTTCACGCGGTTGAGCGCGGGCTCGTACACGTGCCAGTCGCCGCAGTACGCCACGCACTCGTCGCCGTCGACGTGCGCGTCGTGCCGGCCGAGGAGCAGCGACTCGACATCGACGACGTACGCGCCCCACTCCTTGCCGGCGTCGCGCAGCCGCGCGTTCCGCCACTCCATTCGGCCGGCGTGCGCCGCGCAGCCTTCGCCCTGCGCCTCGGCCGGCCGGTGGGCCGGCAGCAGCTCGAGCAGCCCGGCGGCGCGGCACGGGTGGCGGTCGACGGCGGCGGCGAGCTGCGCCACGCGGCTCGCGTGCGCCTTGAAGGGCCGCGGCCCTCGGGCGCGTGCGCCGCCACGTGCGGACGAAGAGCGCGACGGCGGCGAGCGAGAGGAGGGCGAGCGTCGAGCGCATGCCGAGTTGCTGCGCTCGAGCGTGTTGCTGCGTGCGAGCGAGTTGCTGCGCTGGAGCGAGTTGCTGCGCTGGAGCGAGTTGCTGCGCTTGGAGCGAGTGCTGCGTCTTGTGTGCTGGAGAAGAAGAAGACTTCGCGAAGTCCCAAACCCACGAAAGGCAGCTGCAACGCGACGCGCGCCGCGTCTCAACAACCATGCGCGCGCGGCTCGCGTTGGCGTGCGCGGCGGCGGCCGCGCTCCCGCACCACCACCGACGCGAGTCATCACTGATGGCGGGGTTCAAAGCGCCGAAGCCCAACATCCTCTTCCTCATGTGCGACTCGATGGACGG
>JACLAC010000260.1_pt1 | contig 17839 bp, 9 predicted proteins | sample 8027881 | NCBI WGS metagenome assembly JACLAC01 (sample SAMN15725517, study PRJNA655200) | protist metagenome | isolation source: fluorescence activated cell sorting (FACS) single amplified genomes of... | place: Spain: Blaines Bay Microbial Observatory, Mediterranean Sea | collected 2016-01-19 | reverse complement strand
TTTTCCCCATTTTATTTCTATTACTGCCACGACTGTTGTTACTTCTATTGCTATTTGCAGTGCTTGGTGGAGTCATCGATGAACCTTCCAGTTCTTGTTGCTTTTTTATTTGTTGTGTTCGTGCATGGGATAAAGGTGTAATGGCACGCGCTAATGTAAATGCCATCGTATCTGTCAAAAAATTATCGCTTAAATCTAAAATGCATAAAAATTGATTTGGACGTATACATGTTGATAGAAATACATCCGCGCCTTTATCACCTAATCCATAATGTTTAATAGACAATATTTCATTTCCTAAACCGTTTACTAATGATTCGGAGCAACTTACATTTTTTCGTATGCATTCATTTCTATATTTATGCTGTATTGTACAAATTTTTTCCCAATCTTCAATTCGTTTTTCTGTAAATATAGCATATACTTTAACAATATCTTCATACCATGCATCAAACTCTTTTAAACCTTTTTCATTAGAAGCGGTATAATCATCTAAGCCATTTGTACGTTTCTTCAAAACTTCTTTCATTTCCAAACGCATATTTGCTGCTTCCCGTTGAACTTTAACAATTTGGCTCCTATAATCTTCTTCCATCATTTCATATATTCGCTTAAACATGGTTATTTTTGTTTCTCGTATATCTACATATTCTTGCTGCTGTCTATCCAAAAATTCTAATTGCATCGTATCTAAGACCTCAACTTCATCTAATTCTTTGTCTTGGTTATCTTGTTGTCGCTTCTCTGCAATAGTTTGTTGTGGTGCACTAACAATATCTGGATCAGCATCGTTCCAGGAATATAGTGAGGCCCCATCTTTTCTTTTAGCTCTTTTCTTTGTCGCTTCGAACCTTGCGAAATGCTCTGGAGAACGAAAGCCGTCTTTCTTCAATTTATTTAAATAAGATATTCTATCTTTTTTTGCATGTCTTAATTTCACTCTAGCTTGGGCACGTCTTTGTACTGGCGTCAATTGTAACGGCGATGTTTTTGGATTTTTATGAGTTGGTATATTCGATTCTGCACCATGAACATAACGTTTAAATTTATTTTTTATAGGAGATGTGTTTGACATTGAGTATATATATATTTATGTGTACAAATCGATAGGTATATTAAACAACTTGCCATATTCTAATTTAAATGCATCTATGTAAATGAATTTGTTTTGTTTTACACTTCTATGTATGTAAATGTATGAAAGTGTTATGTAATTATTATTGCAAGTTAATATACAATAATAAGTAAAGGTGCAAAGCCGTTTATGATGATGAAGAAGAAAAAAAAACAACAAGTGCACAACAACAAAACAGGTATTAATATTAATATACAAAAAAAAGGCTGCTGTCCAGCTAAGGCCAGCTGTCATCACACAGTAGCTCTAGCTTAACAGTAGATGCTGTCTGGCTGGCTGTCCTGGCTGTCCAGCTGTCGTCAATCAATCTCTCCTCTCTCCCTGCTACATCCCTGGTGTGCCCAAAACATTTTGCGTGCCACCACATCACTCACTTCAGTATTATCACAAATTTAGATTTAGCACCACACACCACACACGTGCACACCACAATATAATATATACACAGTAGTAGTCGAAATAATAATATGAATATGCAATATGTAGGATAATAGATATAGATGGAATATATAGACATCATATCATATAGATATTCATTTAGTCGTCTATATCATCCTTCATTTTATTACTTTCTCTTTTCTACTCCTGTGTACAACAATATATATATATAAAACATGAGTAAAAGCAAAGCACGTTCCCCGCCACCAGGCATGGAAAATGTAAAAAAAACTAATGCACCACCAGGTATGGAAAATATGTTAATTGATACAGGTGAAATGTCAAGGCGTTTCTTATGGACATTTATGCAGTTGTACGGATATAGTGTATCTGTACAAGCAAAAGATGGAGAATGGTACACTGGTATATTAAGTCATATGAATGAGAAGACATTTGATATCACTTTAGATATGGTTACGAAGAAAAATGTACGCGAAAAGTCAGAGAAAAAGAAAGTATTTCGTAGTCAAGATATTGTACAACTGCTAGCAGAGGAAGTAGATACTAGAAACGTTGCAAAGAAAGATTTGAAATTTATGACTGACACAGATATTAGTGCAAGCAACAGCACAGGTGAAAGGGAATTGGTAGCGTGGAATGCAGATGGTGAAGATGGTGGATTGGAAGGTGGCTTAGGCGATGGTAAAAGTGCTGGAAACTTTGATCAATTCGAAGTCAATGAACGTAAGTTTGGTATTAAAACTACGTATGAGGAAACGTTATATACGACGAAATTGGATAAATCTAAATTGTCAAAAAAACAAAGGCAAAAAGCAGAGCAACAGGCACGGGAAATATTGAACAAAACAAGCACGAATATTCACGTTATGGAGGATCGTGGACAAAATGTGAATGCAGATGAGGAAGCTTTGTACGGTGCGGTAGTGAAAAATGAATCAGCTAATAAAAATGGCAAGAATAGTAGTAAAAACAACAACAACAATAATACAGTAGGAACCAATAAAAAACGTGTAAATGAAGCGGTAAATGATGATCGTAAACAAACAACAAATGAATTGAAAAAATTCCATAAAAAAATTGTCAAAGAAGATGGCAACAGTAATAAAAAAAGTAATAGTAAAGATAATAGTAGTAAAAAGAAAAAAGATAGGGGTGGAGACAAATCGAAAAAAGATGGTGGTAAATTTAATGTTGAAGCAGCAGAATGGAATCCAAATGCAACTGAATGGAAACCACCAAGTGCACCAACACCTTCCCCACCGCTAGTTAATCAAGCACAAAGGCCAGTGATGTACCAACCTCGTGGTCCACCACCACAACAATTCACACCAAATATGCCGCAAATGAATATGCCACCGCAAGGAATGATGGCACCAGGTATGGTAAATCCAGCAATGATGCAATATCCTGGACAATTTCCACCACCACAAATGATGATGAATCCAGCGATGATGCAAATGGGAATGAATCCATACCAAATGCAACAAATGCAACAAATGCAGCAAATGCAACAAGCTGGTGTATATGGAAATCCAAACATGGCTTACAACAACCAACAGCAAAATAACAACAACAATAACAATGGCGGTGGTCGTGGACGTGGTTCTTCACGTGGAAGACGTAAAAGTAAATCGTAGAAGGACAGGAGAAATGTAGACGAGAGGGAGTAATATTAATACCTTAATTTATTATTATTTACTATATAAAATCACTGACAAAAAAATACATTTCCTGTCTCTCTCCTCCTCCTGATGGGCACATGGCACATACTGTATGTAGCTCTGCTTCTACGTAAATTCAAAAAATATAAAAATATAAGTATAACACAAAAAGAAACTAAATCACTACTATAATGTTTTTTCAAATTAATCCATAAGTATGGCATCATTGACTGGAGCGAACAATCAGACGAAAGTAATGTCTTCACCAACAAAAAAGCATGAATTAGAAAAATGTGCAGATGTATTGGCAAATGTCAATAAAAATTTAAGATTAGCATCCTCACATCTTGATGTTATGATAGGCACAATGACGGAAACGAATAAAATAGCGGATACTTGGGTCAACTTATGGCGTAAAATGCAAGATACCAATGTTGAGAAAGCGTCGAATATTGACAATGAAGAAGCTGAAAAACATGTAAATAAGAATAATGAAGGAAAAACAAAGAAAAATATTGGAAAGCGGAAAAAAAATCAACGCATTGTAAATAATAATAATTCTCGTTCCATCTCCTCCTCCTCCTCGTCAAGACATCAAGTGAAGTCAAAAAGATTCAAAAATAAATAAAAATCAATTAATACGAACCCGTAATATATTTATACTCTCGTAATAAAAAATAGGAGAGGTGTATTCATGATATTGTATCATATTTTTTTCGTATTTTTTAAATAAAAAATTATACATATACTTTCCGGTATTTTTTGCATAATCACACTCACTACACTATAACAGTTAATCTTACTATAATAATTGATATATTATCCGTACTGCCTAATCTAGTTGCTAAATTTAATAATTTTCGGCTAGCTTTTGTCTCATCCATTCCATTTTCCTCAAAATATCCAGTTACCTTTTCAACTGCTTCCCGTGGTGTCAACACATCCCACAAACCATCACATGCTAAAATGATAAAATCATCTTCGGGCGATAAATTGTGAGTACATACATCTGGTTCACAAACAACTAAAGAGCCAGTAAATTTTTTGCTATGCCCTTTCGGCCAAGACCAATATGCTTGCGGGCTACTTTGCAAGGGTTCTTTAAATTCAGGGTCACCAAATGCTCTTGATACACCTAGATCGCCATTGACGCGGAAAATATGCATGAAATTTTTCCCAAGTGCCTTCTCCTTGATAAATGGATCATTCAAATCCATATTTTTCAATCGACTAATAAGTAATTCTTTCTCATGTACCACCCAACCATTCACACTTTCAATCCTTTTCTTTTCTTTTTCATTTCCTGGTGAATGTGGATTCAATAATTCTATAGGGTTTCCATTACGAGATAAAACTAAACGTGAATCGCCCAATATTGCCGCGTACAAAGTATTGCCACGAATCAATGCAAGAACAGCCGTTGAGCCGCTATGATCTATCTTATGTTTTTTTGTTTCATCTTTATCATTATTATTGCTGCTGCCATTTACTTGTACGTCTAACAACCGTTCATCTAAATTTTTAAATACTTGATGAATACATTGTTTCAAATCGCAATCTGGATGTGCAAAATCTGGATGATCGCATATCATTACATGTAAATGTTCTTGTATGTATTTGGAAGCAAATGTACCTGCATGCCCATCATACACAGCATAATAGGAATGGTTTGGCAAATCGACTAGATATTTACCTTTCGAACCATAGGAACTACTTAATTCAGTTGCAACATACGTTTCTTGCCTTAAATATTGTGCCATTTTCTCCTTCGTATCTTTCTTAAAATATGTATTAAAATCATCAAATAAACAAATTTCATCCTCCATTCTACTTCTTCCACCTATGTCAGAGGCAAAGCCGGATTGACAAACGGTTTTTTTCACAGCTCTTAAACTGGAGGATGACAATGTCTTTGGCCGTCCTTCAATTAGTAAATCTAATGCTTGTAAACTGTTGCTTCTATTTTTGCTGTTATGACCTACAACATTTGATACGAGTGAATTATTATTATTATTATTATTATTATTATTATTGTTGTTGTCAAAGTTGCTGCTGTTGCCACTATTTAATACTGCTTCAAAATTGTTGTCAATATCATTTATTTTATTCTCATCACCAACATCGTCCATTTCCATTTCTCCAAATCCTATGTCTAAATCTAATGAATCGATTGAACCAATGGAACCCCGTTGCGAGCTAACTTCAGATCGTGGAGAAGACACTGCACCTGTGGGGGAAAGTCGATTAGTTGAATCTCTCGAAGATCGGCGTTGACGATCAGGACTAGATGGTACAGAATTGCTACCTGATCTTTTCATACCGGTATGATTCAATTGCGACAATGCAAATTGTGTTAAAATCGTTTTTGGTGGCGATGTACCGTATGAATTATTACTGCTGTTGCTACTACCACCACCACCACCACCACTTCCCACGGTAGACATGCTATAGTTGTTGTTGTTATTATTTTTGTAATTATTATTATCACTCGATGATGTGGCTGATTTCGCATTTTCCATTGCACGACGACGATGTGGTGGAATATACATTCGTTTAGGTTTCACAGCAGTTTTTAGCATTATGTTTCTATTATTGCTCTTATCATAACTTACATCAAGATTACTACTATTAGTTGAAATATTTAAATTGTTTGATGATGAAAGGTTTAATTTATTATTACTATTACTACTATTATTCAAGAAACTCATGGGTGACGATGTATTATTATAATTATTATTTATAGCTGAAAAAAACTGTTCGTTACTAGGTTTTGGTATTTCAACTTGTTGATTATTTGAGTCCCATGTTGTTGGTGATACTTTCAATTCTTCGTTACTGTGTTTATCATTCCTATTTTTATTGTTGAACAACGTTGTTGGGGCAGAAAGTTGTCCAAATGTATCTAAACGAGTATTAAGCGAACGTGGTGGTTGTGAAATTAAAAATGTATTATTATTAGTATTTTTGATTTTACCATCACTATTTGGTAATAAGGCAGTATCAATACCTTTATCTGATGAACGACGAACTTTTTTGGAGATATTTGTTGGTGATGTTTGTAATATATTTGGTGTCGTGGCACCATTGTCTCTGTTGTTCCTATAATTAATATCATTATTTTTCACTGGAGTGGCTAAAATTTGTGAAACAATTGTTGCCAGGGAACACTGGAAACTAAATAACCATTGATTGCGTGTGTCTTTATTATCTGTACGAAACGCAACTTTCATATTGCTCCATTCAACTTCGAAATATTCAGAACCAAGCTCCGGCTTTGTGCGTATAGACGACACTTCGGATAACAATAATTCTTTACCAGCTGATTTACCATGTTGTACATATTTTTCCTTTGTTTTATAACGCCATAATATACCTTCATGCAAAACAAAATACCTTTTTTTCCACTCTAAATTTGCATCTTGTCTATTATTATTACGGACTTCTACATATCCTTCTCGATCATTATTGTGTTTTAACAATTTAAAAAAATCCCCTCGATTCCTTGGATCATAAGATGTCATATTATATTATATATATATTGTTTCGTGTTATATATTTGTATGTATTATTTGTATCTATATTACAGCTGTATATATATGTAGTATATTTTATTCAAATTATATATGCACGCACCTTCGTTTTGTAAAGTTAAAAAAAGAAGTAGTGGTGCTGTGTGTGTTGTGAGGAGATGGATTTCCTGGATTCTTGTTGCTCTTAAAATGGATTGCAGTATTAGTGTTGTGGTAGTGCTATTCGTCTTTCAGGAAAGAGGTTGACCAAATGATGCTCTGTCCAGCTGTTACTGTCAGCTTTGAAGATGCAAAAAATTCAAAAGTGGTAGAGCTACCCTACTCAGAACATGAAAGTTAACTTTGTTATAGTACAATGATCCTATAATAGCATGCAATGCTGTAAGTATATTTGATTAGCCATAATTGATTTTCGTGGCAACCTCTTGCATTTTTCTAAAAGTGCCAATACTGTTTAATTCCACCTAATACTACAATTACAGGGCTTTGTGCATTTATATAATCCTTAACACGAGTATTTACATAATTACATAAATATTTTGTTACTTCACGCGACGAACCCAATACACTTCTTTGTGCAATTAATAAGTAGTATGTTACACCGTTTATTGTAATGCGATAGTTTCGATGAACCTGGCTATTTGGTTCAATATCGATATCAAAATACGTTAAATTTTTGTCAATATCATGCCAACTTCCGTTTAATAACGCATTTAAATGAGTATTAATAAACCCTTCAATACAAATTTCATCAGTATTTCCCAATCTTTCTAAACCCTCAAACTTCACATGTAATGCTTTATTGTCTACATTGTTACCATGAATAAAATTACCAAGTACATATGAGTTTGGCATTTGCTCCCCTTGCTCCCCTTGCTCAACCATGAGTTGCCTCAACAAGCTTCCAACCATTTGAGTTGAAGCAATATAGGTAATTCGCCCATTGGTGATACCACATTCACAGTCATCGAAACACTTTCCAATAAACGTACAGCTATATTCTTCTCTTTAACATTTATTACCTTGGCTGGTAACTCAACGGCAGGCTTAATTGCCTTCTGTGGGAGTTCCGGGAGTAGCGCTTCCCACTTTTGCATTTGAATTGCAAGGAAATGAATCAATTGAACGATTAATTTGGTGTATTTTGCTTCAGAATATATTATTACAACTTTACCATGCATTGATGCCCTACCTGTTCATCCAGCTAATTGTGATAAATTGTATAACGTTTTTGGATTTAATATTATGACAAGTTCACAATATCATCAAACCCCAATCCTAAACAATCTGTTGAAACCAGTATATACTGATTCATCTCTTTAATTTGAATATATTTATTTGCACTCATTTTTTCCCTGTGAGCAACTGCTATGTCTGCAACAAACTCAATCATAAAGCATATGAATGCAGGAACAAAGTAGCAGTGGCACAATTCAAAGAAAAGTTCCCAAATTATGGCCTTTGGGACAAGTTTGGGTTTGATAGTAGATTTAGAGAAAGTTGTTGGCCAACATTAAACCTTGACTTGCCTACTTTAGAAGGAAATTATGATTACAAAACAATATGTCTTGCAACATGGTATGCAGTAGAAATGCTACAATTCTGGTTTTCTCATCTGATGAAATATGGGTATAAAAAATGGGTAACATTTTTACCGGGATTGGAGAACCTTTTGACTTTGACAATTACTAATAAATCAGAGGCAGATGCAGTAAACATTCACTCAGCATTATTGGTCAATACTAGTCCCACAAGGAAAAGAAAACCGTGAAAAAATGGTTTCAATTGTATAAAAAGCCACCAAAATATGAAGTTATTAATGGAAAAAATTATAATTTTAAATTGGCCAGCTTACATCGGTTTAGAAACGATATTTTATAAATACTTTCCGTTTTTACCAGCAAAAAAACAAAATCGAACAGGAAGGCATCAAAACCCAATGTCGTGGATGCAGCAATTGGTAAAAGCTATGTCTATGTTATTCACTAAAGCTATTTTCAGTGCTATATCTATGCTATGAAATCCTGGAACATCATGTTCCAGGATTTCCTCTAATAACGGCTTCTATCTAATAGCTTATACATGTACACAGACTAGGATATATGTTCACATACATAAATTATATCCATCAATCAAGTATTTAATGTCATTATTATCAAACGATTTCTTTTTGTAAAACCGTTGAGAAGATATAGAATAACATTTTACATATTAAAATTGACCATATATACCGACAATATTTACTAACTGAAAAAAAAAGAATATATATATATATATATATATATGGAGAAACGACATCGGTTGGATCATTTTTTGCAAAATCATCATGATTCACCATCATCGAAACTAATAGAAGATGAAGAAAAGAAAATGTCATCATCACCAAAAAGTAGTAATTCAAAAAAGAAAAAGAAAAACAAAGGCTCGCCTACATCACCTTTATCTCCAAGTGCTAATGATAAAATACGAAATCAACCAAAATGGGCATGGCATCAAAAAAAGAAAGAAGAAAGAATTCATAGGAAGCAATTATTTTTATATGAAGGCCCCGAGGATGGTCCTGTAAATTTGCACAACGATGGAGCAGGAGGTAACATAGCATATAGAAGAGAGAAACGAAAAATAAGACGTTTGAAATTACATCGAAATCGAAGGCGCTCTTCACCATATTCGAAACATATATCAGAGCAAGATGAAAACCAACAACAACAAATGTTTTATGTAAATGAAGAAACAGATGAATCGTTTTATGAAAGACCAGAAGAACTACCAACTCAAACTGAAATACTATTAGAATGGGAAGAATTTTATGACGATAATACAGCAACTTTTTATTATAAAAATTTATTGTCAAACAAAACCATATGGAGAGTGCCTGTTGATATTGATAAAGATTACATAAAAATCATAGTAAAACGTAATGCTGCAAAATTAGCAGCAAAACGTGTTGTTAATGGTCTAGTAGATACAATGGAAGCATTGATTAAATTCGAACCTTTGAATTTACCACCTTTATATAAAGCAGAATATATAATTAAGAAATCATCCCAATGGTCAAAACATGTTGATACCGATGATTCAAAGTCAGAAGAAATTTATGATGACGTGCATAGTAGTAATTATTCTGAAAGTACAAACATAGATCATTCTAGTAATAAAGATGAAGAAAAAGAAGATGAGGAAAATTCAGATATTGTATCTTTCCAAATCAATAATAACACATACAATACTGAAAATGTATATTATAGAAATGCAAATGATATTGAGAATATACAATATAAGAAGCCAGAAGATTTACCTCCGGATGATCTACTTTCGTTGGAATGGATCGAATTATTAGATGAAAATACAGATACTTACTACTATCAAAATCGCTATGATGACGGACTGGTCATATATCGATATCCAAAATATGCAGATATGAAAAGAGTTTATAAAGCACTTTCGAAAAATTTAATACGTAACGTATTAAATCAAATTAATGAAAAATTAAACGAAAAAGAAATAAAAAAATTAGAAAAAGAAATTGATAAGGATATTGAAGAAGAAGATGATGACGATATTGGTGAAGAAGACGTTGAAAGCAATAAGAACTATCAAGAAGACGGAGATCAAAAGAACAAGATGAGTGAAGATGAAGAAGAACTAGTAGATTTTGATGATTTAATAGATGATGATATAAAACCGTACCAGAAAGAAGAGGAAGAACCCGAACAACCAGCGGAGCCTTATTTATCTGAATTCATTCTGTTTGATTTCAAGAAAATGTATGATAAACATATTGCAATTGCAGAGGGAAGATATGTCCCGTCAATTGTATCAGAAACAACAATGGAAGCGTCAGAAGAAGAGGAATCAGAAGATGAGTTTGAAGATGATCACGGACATGGGAAAAGTGTTGTCGTCAAACGCGAGAAGATACCCTATAGCGATAGATTCACGTATTTTGATTCCGTAACAAACTTTGTTAAATTTGGGCATAAAGCGTTATATATACACCGTTTATTAACGCATAAAACGAAACAGGTTATGGATATTTCAAAATGGAAAAAAACAATGGAGAAACCAAGAGAAGAGCAATTTTTTCGGAAACTAGGTCAAGGTTTTTCAGATAATTTATCATTAAGAGGCCTATTTGCACGTGGGGCAGGCCCTGATCACCCATGTTCTTTTACTGGTGGTGGTATAGATATAGTTTTTCGAGAAGCAATAGAATTTAATGATCATTTAACATTTTTAGATCTGTCAAAAAATATGTTGGAGGAACGAGGTACAATCACATTGATGCGATCGGTAAAGGTAAATTCTAAACTATTTGAGCTGGACTTATCAAATTGTCTCATCAAACCCAAAGCTGGCACTGCTATTATGAAAGCGTTGGTGGAAAATTCAACACTTGGAAGGTTAATTTTAGCAAATAATCAATTGAAAGATAAAGGTTGTATGAAAATTTTCAAAGCTTTGATTAGAAATAAGACATTAAAATATTTAAATGTAGATAACAATGATATGGGTTTGAAAAGTATACGCGAGCTTGATCGCTGCATGCGAAGAAACATAGGCCTTCATAGACTTAGTATTGCACGTAATCCATGGATAGATGAACTAGAAGAGCCAATTGTAAATAACGAAGTACGTGATACTACGCAGATAACAATTAGCGAGGGTGATGAAGACAAATCGGACCATGAATTGGTTCGAAGTGTTTTAGCTTGTTTAGTTGGTGCAGTTGGAAGAGATGAAGAAGCATCTATATCAAAAGCAAAACCGCAGCCTATTGATCATTATTACAACGTTGCTTTGCAAGAAGGGGATGATAACTTGTTATTGTTAGATCAAAAAGAAGTTCCCGGTAAGAAATTTGATTTCATGGATTTAGTTCCACCACAAATTGTAGAGCTTGTGGACCACATGTGCACGTCCGTTGCTAAATTTAGAGAAGATGTAGAACCGGAAGTCATAACGCTGTTAAAGGAGTTAGTAGATTCTATCGTTACTGTTGAAAGTGGGACTATTGATCTAGCATCGCTGCCAACGGACCCACAATATGATGTACCAATTGAAGAAGAGGATGGCATTGGCGAAGTGAAAATGGTGGGTGGAGGAAGCCATGCAGTTAGATATAATGCTGTTGATATAGAAGTAGATGAAATTCTGCGAAATGATGCAAAGGCATGGAGAGATGAATGGAACGCAATGACAACAGATGTTCAACAAGGTATGATATTGAAAATCCAAAATGAAGTAGAAATTGTGTTAAATACGCTCGCATTTACCGTAGCGTGGACGGATGTAAGTGTAGTTGAAAATGGTTTAGCAGAGTTGGAAGCTACCAAAAAAAGAAAGTACGATATGAAGCAGCGGAGAGCAAGGGCGCAAAAAAGGCGTGATTTGATTCAATTGGAAGTAGATTTAAGAAGAGATGCATATGCATATAATTATACGAAGGAAGTAGATCTAAATTACGAAAATAATGTTGCAAATTGGGGTGTAATAAGATCGTATTATGCCGAAGGAGTGTATAGAATTCAACAAGAATACGAGCGCCAAAGACTTTTACGATTAAATCCAATACTTGGATGTATTCTAGATGCAGTAGCAAGAAGAGAAGGAGAAAAAATTCAGCAAGAAATGGATGATGAAAAATTATTGGTACAAGGAGAGGTAATTCCTGAAAGAGAAGTGCTAAACGATGAAGAAGAATTAAATACGATGGTAGATTATTATCATAGTTTTTTAAACAAGCACACAGAGGAAGACATTGAAGAAGAAATTGTTCGCACAAATACAATTGGTGGAGATGGGGAAGAGGAGATGCCTAAAATTTTAGTTTCTATTGAACGAGCAAAGGGTTTAGCGGATGCAGATTTGATTGGCTTATCGGATCCATATGTAGTTATAAGAAAAAATGGCGAAGAAATTGGCAAGACTCGTGTAATCGACAATAATTTAAACCCGGAGTGGGATGAAGTATTTGAGATCCCTTTGGGGGAAAATTTTGCAAAGTCATGGATACGATTTGAAGTATACGATGATGATTTAATTGGTTCTGATGAGTTTCTTGGGCAAGTAAATTTTCAAGGAATAGAAATTTTAGATCGTTGTAGCAAAGCAAGTAAATATTTCACCCTTTTAGGAAGTGTAGACAAAGACAATACATATGTAAAAGGGAGATTGAAATTGTTATTTAAAATTGTTGGTGATGGTGGTTCTAAATTGAAAAACAATTGTCGTACTGATGATTTGCCAAACCATTCCTATTATGCTGTGTATGATGGGCATGCAGGTACATTTGCTTCCAAATACATACAAGAACATTTACATGTAATGATATGCGATCATCCAGATTTTGCACATCCAGATTGCGATTTGAAACAATGTATTCATCAAGTATTTAAAAATTTAGATGAACGGTTGTTAGACGTACAAGTAAATGGCAGCAGCAATAATAATGATAAAGATGAAACAAAAAAACATAAGATAGATCATAGCGGCTCAACGGCTGTTCTTGCATTGATTCGTGGCAATACTTTGTACGCGGCAATATTGGGCGATTCACGTTTAGTTTTATCTCGTAATGGAAACCCTATAGAATTATTGAATCCACATTCACCAGGAAATGAAAAAGAAAAGAAAAGGATTGAAAGTGTGAATGGTTGGGTGGTACATGAGAAAGAATTACTTATTAGTCGATTGAAAAATATGGATTTGAATGATCCATTTATCAAGGAGAAGGCACTTGGGAAAAATTTCATGCATATTTTCCGCGTCAATGGCGATCTAGGTGTATCAAGAGCATTTGGTGACCCTGAATTTAAAGAACCCTTGCAAAGTAGCCCGCAAGCATATTGGTCTTGGCCGAAAGGGCATAGCAAAAAATTTACTGGCTCTTTAGTTGTTTGTGAACCAGATGTATGTACTCACAATTTATCGCCCGAAGATGATTTTATCATTTTAGCATGTGATGGTTTGTGGGATGTGTTGACACCACGGGAAGCAGTTGAAAAGGTAACTGGATATTTTGAGGAAAATGGAATGGATGAGACAAAAGCTAGCCGAAAATTATTAAATTTAGCAACTAGATTAGGCAGTACGGATAATATATCAATTATTATAGTAAGATTAACTGTTATAGTGTAGTGAGTGTGATTATGCAAAAAATACCGGAAAGTATATGTATAATTTTTTATTTAAAAAATACGAAAAAAATATGATACAATATCATGAATACACCTCTCCTATTTTTTATTACGAGAGTATAAATATATTACGGGTTCGTATTAATTGATTTTTATTTATTTTTGAATCTTTTTGACTTCACTTGATGTCTTGACGAGGAGGAGGAGGAGATGGAACGAGAATTATTATTATTTACAATGCGTTGATTTTTTTTCCGCTTTCCAATATTTTTCTTTGTTTTTCCTTCATTATTCTTATTTACATGTTTTTCAGCTTCTTCATTGTCAATATTCGACGCTTTCTCAACATTGGTATCTTGCATTTTACGCCATAAGTTGACCCAAGTATCCGCTATTTTATTCGTTTCCGTCATTGTGCCTATCATAACATCAAGATGTGAGGATGCTAATCTTAAATTTTTATTGACATTTGCCAATACATCTGCACATTTTTCTAATTCATGCTTTTTTGTTGGTGAAGACATTACTTTCGTCTGATTGTTCGCTCCAGTCAATGATGCCATACTTATGGATTAATTTGAAAAAACATTATAGTAGTGATTTAGTTTCTTTTTGTGTTATACTTATATTTTTATATTTTTTGAATTTACGTAGAAGCAGAGCTACATACAGTATGTGCCATGTGCCCATCAGGAGGAGGAGAGAGACAGGAAATGTATTTTTTTGTCAGTGATTTTATATAGTAAATAATAATAAATTAAGGTATTAATATTACTCCCTCTCGTCTACATTTCTCCTGTCCTTCTACGATTTACTTTTACGTCTTCCACGTGAAGAACCACGTCCACGACCACCGCCATTGTTATTGTTGTTGTTATTTTGCTGTTGGTTGTTGTAAGCCATGTTTGGATTTCCATATACACCAGCTTGTTGCATTTGCTGCATTTGTTGCATTTGTTGCATTTGGTATGGATTCATTCCCATTTGCATCATCGCTGGATTCATCATCATTTGTGGTGGTGGAAATTGTCCAGGATATTGCATCATTGCTGGATTTACCATACCTGGTGCCATCATTCCTTGCGGTGGCATATTCATTTGCGGCATATTTGGTGTGAATTGTTGTGGTGGTGGACCACGAGGTTGGTACATCACTGGCCTTTGTGCTTGATTAACTAGCGGTGGGGAAGGTGTTGGTGCACTTGGTGGTTTCCATTCAGTTGCATTTGGATTCCATTCTGCTGCTTCAACATTAAATTTACCACCATCTTTTTTCGATTTGTCTCCACCCCTATCTTTTTTCTTTTTACTACTATTATCTTTACTATTACTTTTTTTATTACTGTTGCCATCTTCTTTGACAATTTTTTTATGGAATTTTTTCAATTCATTTGTTGTTTGTTTACGATCATCATTTACCGCTTCATTTACACGTTTTTTATTGGTTCCTACTGTATTATTGTTGTTGTTGTTTTTACTACTATTCTTGCCATTTTTATTAGCTGATTCATTTTTCACTACCGCACCGTACAAAGCTTCCTCATCTGCATTCACATTTTGTCCACGATCCTCCATAACGTGAATATTCGTGCTTGTTTTGTTCAATATTTCCCGTGCCTGTTGCTCTGCTTTTTGCCTTTGTTTTTTTGACAATTTAGATTTATCCAATTTCGTCGTATATAACGTTTCCTCATACGTAGTTTTAATACCAAACTTACGTTCATTGACTTCGAATTGATCAAAGTTTCCAGCACTTTTACCATCGCCTAAGCCACCTTCCAATCCACCATCTTCACCATCTGCATTCCACGCTACCAATTCCCTTTCACCTGTGCTGTTGCTTGCACTAATATCTGTGTCAGTCATAAATTTCAAATCTTTCTTTGCAACGTTTCTAGTATCTACTTCCTCTGCTAGCAGTTGTACAATATCTTGACTACGAAATACTTTCTTTTTCTCTGACTTTTCGCGTACATTTTTCTTCGTAACCATATCTAAAGTGATATCAAATGTCTTCTCATTCATATGACTTAATATACCAGTGTACCATTCTCCATCTTTTGCTTGTACAGATACACTATATCCGTACAACTGCATAAATGTCCATAAGAAACGCCTTGACATTTCACCTGTATCAATTAACATATTTTCCATACCTGGTGGTGCATTAGTTTTTTTTACATTTTCCATGCCTGGTGGCGGGGAACGTGCTTTGCTTTTACTCATGTTTTATATATATATATTGTTGTACACAGGAGTAGAAAAGAGAAAGTAATAAAATGAAGGATGATATAGACGACTAAATGAATATCTATATGATATGATGTCTATATATTCCATCTATATCTATTATCCTACATATTGCATATTCATATTATTATTTCGACTACTACTGTGTATATATTATATTGTGGTGTGCACGTGTGTGGTGTGTGGTGCTAAATCTAAATTTGTGATAATACTGAAGTGAGTGATGTGGTGGCACGCAAAATGTTTTGGGCACACCAGGGATGTAGCAGGGAGAGAGGAGAGATTGATTGACGACAGCTGGACAGCCAGGACAGCCAGCCAGACAGCATCTACTGTTAAGCTAGAGCTACTGTGTGATGACAGCTGGCCTTAGCTGGACAGCAGCCTTTTTTTTGTATATTAATATTAATACCTGTTTTGTTGTTGTGCACTTGTTGTTTTTTTTTCTTCTTCATCATCATAAACGGCTTTGCACCTTTACTTATTATTGTATATTAACTTGCAATAATAATTACATAACACTTTCATACATTTACATACATAGAAGTGTAAAACAAAACAAATTCATTTACATAGATGCATTTAAATTAGAATATGGCAAGTTGTTTAATATACCTATCGATTTGTACACATAAATATATATATACTCAATGTCAAACACATCTCCTATAAAAAATAAATTTAAACGTTATGTTCATGGTGCAGAATCGAATATACCAACTCATAAAAATCCAAAAACATCGCCGTTACAATTGACGCCAGTACAAAGACGTGCCCAAGCTAGAGTGAAATTAAGACATGCAAAAAAAGATAGAATATCTTATTTAAATAAATTGAAGAAAGACGGCTTTCGTTCTCCAGAGCATTTCGCAAGGTTCGAAGCGACAAAGAAAAGAGCTAAAAGAAAAGATGGGGCCTCACTATATTCCTGGAACGATGCTGATCCAGATATTGTTAGTGCACCACAACAAACTATTGCAGAGAAGCGACAACAAGATAACCAAGACAAAGAATTAGATGAAGTTGAGGTCTTAGATACGATGCAATTAGAATTTTTGGATAGACAGCAGCAAGAATATGTAGATATACGAGAAACAAAAATAACCATGTTTAAGCGAATATATGAAATGATGGAAGAAGATTATAGGAGCCAAATTGTTAAAGTTCAACGGGAAGCAGCAAATATGCGTTTGGAAATGAAAGAAGTTTTGAAGAAACGTACAAATGGCTTAGATGATTATACCGCTTCTAATGAAAAAGGTTTAAAAGAGTTTGATGCATGGTATGAAGATATTGTTAAAGTATATGCTATATTTACAGAAAAACGAATTGAAGATTGGGAAAAAATTTGTACAATACAGCATAAATATAGAAATGAATGCATACGAAAAAATGTAAGTTGCTCCGAATCATTAGTAAACGGTTTAGGAAATGAAATATTGTCTATTAAACATTATGGATTAGGTGATAAAGGCGCGGATGTATTTCTATCAACATGTATACGTCCAAATCAATTTTTATGCATTTTAGATTTAAGCGATAATTTTTTGACAGATACGATGGCATTTACATTAGCGCGTGCCATTACACCTTTATCCCATGCACGAACACAACAAATAAAAAAGCAACAAGAACTGGAAGGTTCATCGATGACTCCACCAAGCACTGCAAATAGCAATAGAAGTAACAACAGTCGTGGCAGTAATAGAAATAAAATGGGGAAAA
>JACLAC010024102.1_pt1 | contig 17840 bp, 7 predicted proteins | sample 8027881 | NCBI WGS metagenome assembly JACLAC01 (sample SAMN15725517, study PRJNA655200) | protist metagenome | isolation source: fluorescence activated cell sorting (FACS) single amplified genomes of... | place: Spain: Blaines Bay Microbial Observatory, Mediterranean Sea | collected 2016-01-19 | reverse complement strand
AGTGTTGGATTTCAAGGATTCGGAAGTACCGTGGGTGCAAGTTGAAATCGAAGGAAACCCAAATGTCGCTGAGTGGATTGATTTCACATCAAACAGATTAAAACCGTTTGGTGCTGAAGGTGCATTATCGCCTGCACGCACTCACCTAAAAGTATTGAGCAAACGTTTTAGTTTGGCAGATTACGTTGAAGTTAAAGAGAAGCAAAGCTCGAAAGATGAGAAGCAAAAGGCTGGATGGAAGATTGCTCAGATTGTTGCGATTGACGTAGACGGCTCCGTCACTGTGCAGTACGAGGGTGTTAATGGGGTTTTAGGTAACGAGAAAATTATAGAAAGTGATCAAAAAGCGCGAATGCGACCTCTGGGTGAAAGTAGATCACCTAAAAATTCGAAGAAGAAGTCTCCTTCGGGGCCACTGAATATTTCGGAAATGAAGTTCCGGCAGAAATTAAAAGAAAATGGACTGGTTCTTGAAAAGATGGCACCCGATGGCAATTGTTTGTTCCGCGCTATCGCACACCAAGTATACGGAGACGCGGATAAACATACAGATCTTAGAGAGGCATGCTGTAATTACATGCTAAGTGATGGTCAAAAGGAGCACCTAGAAAATTTCGTGGACGGTGATTTTGAGAAGTATGTAGATAAGATGCGTAAACCGAAAACATGGGGTGGGAATCTAGAAATAGAAGCGATGCAAGAAATGTTTGATCGAGCCATAGAAATTCATTCAGCAGATAGCATAAGTGACAAAACAAATAAAACAACCTTTAAGAAGGACTTCGACACCTCGAACACACCGGAAACGCCTCGTAACGCGGCAAACGAAGTGAATCAGCCAGTGCCACTTCGCATCAGCTATCATGGAAAATCGCATTATAATTCACTCGTAGACCCAAAAAATCCACCTCCACTATTGCCGTTGGAATCTTCTCGATTTCAGCAGCGTAGAAAACGGCGTGCCATAGCAGTAGCAAAGCAAGCGGAGGAGAAAAAAGAAGAGGAAAGAAAACAAAATAATAGTAAGCAAAGTGCTGGAGTTGTAAATCAAGATGAAAGTAACGGTGACGCGAGAAATGATATTCAAGGTGAGGATAATAATACAAACATGGAAAAAAAAGTTGATGATCCTGCAAAACTGAACAACAGCAAGGAGATGAAGTCAAAAAAAAGTGGTGTCGGTTTCTTTGGTAGCATATTTAGAAAGTCAAAGTCCAAAGGTCCAGGGGGTTCGAAGAACAATGAAAACGCTACAAAACTCAAACCTCTTGCGAAGAGCAAGAGCAGCTTAAGTATTTCTTCTAGCAACACTCTACCAGGGCCGGAAAGTGGTGAGAAGAGACATGGCACACTACCAGCCATAGAAAATCAGAAACTTGGATCTACTAAACATAGAATATTGAAGCGTGTCAGTCTGTCCAGTCCAAATATGAAAAACTTAAAAGAATCTGAATCATCTCTAAATTCAAGTGTTAAGAATCGCGGAACTTCAAAATCCGCGTCTTCAAGTCCTACACAAGAACACGAAGGCGTCTCAGATTAAGATTTGTTGTAAAATAAAAAAATAAGAAGTGCGTAGGATCATTCGATAAATCAGCTCTATGAGTTTTAGTACATTCTTCAGAATCAAACTAAATTTTATGAAATGTTACAAAGTATATTTTAAATTACAAGATAATAAATAAGCCAACATAGGCCATACTCAAATTTAATATTCCGTAACAGTCAGTCTATTATGATACAAGTATTTATATATTTTAAAATATGTCTGTCATTTTTCTGCAAAAATTTTATTTACATTACACAAGCTAAATTTACCACACTCTCTCTCTCTCTCTCTCTCTCTCTAGTATACAAATTGCATTAAGGTACGAACACCCCTAAACCATATTTTGTACAAGAAGAGTAAATTTTGGCACTTTGTTTTAGTATCTTTCGTAGAATAGGAAAATGCCTGACTGTTGCAAAAAGTTCTGCAAGCATCATGTCGTATTATGCGTACAGTAATCGAAAGGCATGCCGAAAAAAATACCCAAAAGGTTAGTCTTTCCCATTCAAAGCAGTATCATATAAGGCATTTCCAGAAGATTTCTTAACATCTCCTTGATGAATAGATCGGTATGGCACGTTTTTCCAACTTCCCTGGAAACCATGCCATATTAATACCTTATCACTACTGCCAATGCCTCCAAACGGTCTTCCAAAACTAGACGTCGGCAAAACCAGGATATCGTCTCCAATCTTAGCACCATTATGGCCTAAGACATCATGCCCGAAAGGCTCTTCCCCAAACGTGACATTATATTTATCTTTAAAAGCATCTACTATTGCATAACTCCAAATTCCTGGGCCAGTGCTCTTAATAATGGAGGCCGACTGTAGGTGTTTCCCAGTCTCATAGTAATCAAAAATTCGATCTAGCACTCTCTTCAACAACCAGTGCTTCTTTGATGCCCCAAACGTCCATTGGCATAGTTGAAACTCAGCAGCAAAAAATTTCTCCCATCCAGGTTTTTTCTGTATCGCTTCAAATCCAACGATAAAGTTAACTTTTGGGTTTAAGTCGAATTTATTCACATTGTTTACCACTGGCAAACGTGGAGCCGCCTTCGTAAAGTTCTCTGTGTACGTTAACCAATTATGTATTGGCACAGCACACGTGGTATCTATATCAGCATATATGCCACCCTCAGCATAGATAACTACGTAACGGAAAATATCTGATCTTTGAACTGGCTTCATGTTATTGTTGTAGTACTTGAGGATTTTTGGGTAATATTTTTCAACGTATCTTTTCATATCGCCGTCACTGTAGAATTTATATTCAAAGTCTGGATTCAGTCTCTTCCACGACTTGACAGGAAGTTTTGCCCATTTCGGCAAATGCTTTGTTTTCCAAGTCTGATGAATCACCTTTGGTATATTGCCTAATTTATTTGAAAATTTATTTACTGTTCTATCAGTATCTCGAAGATACTTCACTTTGCCGCCATTACCAAAATTGTTTCCTATTGTTTGATTCCGTATGGAAACCAAAACGCCAAAAATTAGAGTCAACACAAAAACGACTGTCCTGAATGCCCTCATCCTACACACAAGACGGCGTGCAGTTTTTTATGCAGATACTGCAGATAATAGAAATATTTCTGTCTACCAACGCAAAGCTTGCGGGCGACAAAGATTGCGTTGCCGCTTCGTAGACAGGCAAAGATTGGGGCAACAACACCTGGCCCATTTGACATCCGGGAGTGGTAGTATGCAAAATGCTTTCTTCCTCCTCCTTCCTCATCTTCTTTTCTACTACTACTTTTTCTCTTCTTCTTTTTTTTATTTTTTGGTTATTTTTTTTTTAACGAAGAGGAGAATTAAATACAATTACAATTGCGTTTATCATTTGGCCATAAATATTTTTAATAGGGGAGAAGAAGAATCTAAGTACAACTAGTACAGTACAGTTGAGGTAGTTTAATAACTGTCGCCGTTAATTCAATCAATAATTATTAGCCTCTAATAGTATTACTCTGTACATCAATTACTAAGAAATACTACTTGCTAGGCTTAACTTGGTTTTTTACATAGATGAGGTTTACTACTTTCACAAAGATTCGTTTGTTATGAATCGGTTGCCTTCTCCGTCAAAGGAACCGCTGGAAGACTTTGAAACTATTTTTACTTTTCGCAAGAAGGTCTTTGAATTTCTATTTTTCCTCCGCATTTTTAGCTGCTCGTGTTGTCTTTCAGCAGTGTTCCATGAAAATCCTTCCTCGCCATTGTCCTCCAAGTTGCGATTTTCAGTGTTAGAACCAGTTCTCGCTTTTCTTGTTTTGGGCTTGGCGATTTCGCCTGATGTTCGATTGGCATTGTTTGTAATAACCTTGCCAAATTTGCGAGCTTCACCACTTTGTTTCGGCTTACTTTCACAATTGGTTCTATCTTGCGTGCTGTTTTTTGTAGTCTTCGTGATTGTTTTTATAGATTCCTTCAACTCCTCTTGGGCCCTCATTACACGCATCATATCATGATCTGTTTCACTCATGGTGGATAGAAAAGTATCCATTGCGTTGCGTATTTTGTAACTGCCTGAACATGCAAGTGGTAACAACTTTGAAAAGATTTTTGGTAACTTGCTAAGACGTTCGTCAATAACTGCTTGGTCAAAGTTTGAGAACCAGAAAGTTCTAGATGGAAACAAAGTATTTCGTAAGGTCTTGAGAGTTTCAGCATCCCCAAGAGTGTAAGCAAGATCTAGCACTTTGTTGTACAACTCCCGACATTCTGAAAACCTGCGGAAAATCTTGGTCTCAGGTTTATTTGGGCGAATTACATTAATTTCATAGGCGATATACTTGCTTCCACTATTTGCGTATACTGATCTTACTCTCCAGGCACGGCAAATCTTCACCTTTGTATATTCCTTCTTTTTCGCCCTCCTGTTCCCAACTGGGGTTGGATTTGGTGTTTTAGCATCCGAGGAATAACTGCTGCTGCCAGATGCAATCGATTCGTGAATAGGTGAGTACGATGTAAGCGTATATGTGCTCTCTAAACGATCGATGGGATTCATTGCACTCGGTGCAGCGGTTGTTTTCCCGTTTGCTGATTTGTCATTCCGTTTATCATTACTAACGCCTGGCATTGCGGTCACTCTCATTTTTCGCTCTTTGCTAAAGGCTGCACCCTTTCGGCCAAATTTTTTTTGCATTTCTTTCAGCGATTTTTGTGAGCGCTTATATTCCTCTGTGTTACGAGGAAAATACAACGGCATCAAGGATTCAAACAAAGACAGTTCCTCCGCGTTCAAGGCAAAGAAAAGTACATGGTCGAATTTCTGCCCATACTTGTTCAGGAACTTTTTACAGGCTTGCAAACCTATGTGTGTTGCAACTACACGATCATAACCTGCACGGCATACAGAGTCGAACATTCCAGCAAAAGCCACGGTACGAGATTTTGTATCGACTGCCCTGGTTAAAGTGTTAACAAAGCAGTTTGAAAGCGCTGACACCAGAGCAGAATCGTATTTCTTGGAATATGATGGTGTGACAACTCCAATTATTTTTTTTACATGCAAAGCTCCACCCGACAGGTCAATAGTTTGTGTTGTGTGAAACCGTTTCGAGTGCTCGCACCTTTCGTGTTCCTTCACCAATTGCAATTCTTCATGCACTTGATTTCCTGCGCCCTTCAGTACGGCCCCAGTGCAAGAGGATGACGGTGTCATCTGAACTGAAAACGGTACCACTATCGCATCCGCCTTGATAAGCTGAACGTTTCCAGACGATATTACAAGTTTTGAACAAATGTCCAAACGCAACTTCGCACTCATCTTATCCTCGGCATGGCGGGCCTGGTCGTTGGAATTGTAGTAATGTCCCACCGCTTCGATGTCAATTACGGAATTCATGTTTTCCATGCTCGCTGCGCAACAAATTTGGCGGAGTACACGGTGCCCGTCGGAATGCGGCCGGTGGAAGCTGCAACCGTCGTACCACAAACCAGCGGATCACGAGTAGGATTATATTGAGAAGAAGGAAAGGAAGAAAAAAAAGAAAACGTAAATAATAAATAGTGACTAATAATATTAAGGTGAAAGACATCTCAGCACCCTCACCGTTCCGCTACCTACTACCAAAAAAAAAAAAATGTAATCGAAGAAAAAAGAAAAGCAACAAAAGGAAGGACAATGGCAAGGGGTGGCCAACACGCCGCAATTTTCAACAACCGAGTGACCTAGTAGTGCTGTCCCCATGGTATCCTCCGGGACGTTCAAGCAGTCTGCGATAACGAGCTTTCTGGAGATGTGGAACGGCGTTGTTTGGAATTGAATTTGTTATTTCTCTGTATTTACTTGCTAGTTAGCTTGCACGCCGCTAATACTAATGTAATATTTATCTTCCTGATGATTGTGTTTTTTCAATTTCATTGATTGACGATGTGGTTTTCCACTTGCTACAGTAGTGGAATATTATCGTAGCTAACAGTACTGGTCGGTCAGTCCATTTATCATCATCGCTACGAAGCTTACTGAATTATGTCGACAATAGAAAAGCACCCACCCACAATTGACGTTATCAACACTAATTATAATTATGTTGGTCTGTATTTTTTAATTAATAACGCTTGATATAAAGAAGAATGAGCATTTATCAATCATCAGAGCAATGATTGTTATTCTATTATTATCATCACACTGCTTAATATATATTATTATTATTATTAAGCCACTGCTATTGATCATCATTATTATTATTTATTGAGGGAGTGTGGTGTAGGCATTCATCCATCCGATCAAGACACAAACCTCTGCCAGCAGCAAGCTTGTGATCCCGAGCACGCATTTGTGTCGCCGAAGCAAATTTCAGAAGTCGTAGTATTGTCTGGTGCATTGCCTTAAAGAAAATGTCTGATGATGAGGGTGGGAAAAGTGGCGAGAAGGAAGTTACGAAACGTGTTGAAATCATGAAGATAAATGTTCACGTGTCAGGTGACGAAGGTGAGAAAGTTATTGCCGTTCCCTGTGGCAGTGGGCCTCAGACGATCAAGTGGCTTGGGCATGTTGGCATTGCGAGGTACGACGAAGAGGAGTATCAAGGCTGGGTAAAGCTCGGCGTTCCGACTAAAGTTGTAAATATTCAATCTGGAGAGATTTTAGAGTTTGCTGACGTTATAAATACGAAGCTGAAACACGACGACCACGTAGAGGTTTTTTGCAGTATGTTCTCAAAAGAAGAAAAGGAACAGTAATCAAAGCAGCTTGGTAAGCAGTAAACCATATAGCCAGACAAATTCTTTTGAGTATTTAATGTGTCCTTGCATGATATAACAAAATTAAATAGAAATTACCGCGCTCCCCGGATAACGCCTTTTGATCCCCGTGCATTCTGGGCTTTCTAAAGCTCTTTGACCCTCGTGGTCGCTGTCAACTTCTTCGTGCTCAATGTCTTCTGGACGCAGGCGAATCTCCTCGTTATATTCCGGTTCGTAAGACCCTTGTGAACTACTTGCACTCTTGGGTGAGTTTATTTCTGTAAACGAACCACTTTCATTCTGTACTGAATTCTCTTCTGGCAGTGTGGTTCGAGGAGCTCTCGAGACAGAAGTTCGATCGCATCTTTTATAAAATAAAACATACGCGCTACTCTTATCAATTTCATCCGGTCCATTTGATAGTGGGCATACTTGGCTGTCATTAAACCGATACCATTTATTGTTCAAAAAGTTACGACCACTTGCCGTATAGTGCCCACCGCCTAAAGTGCCAGAATGTTCGCTGACCGCAAATAGCTCGTACTTTGCGCTTCTCCCATCCAATGCATGTTTTGAAGGGCACTTGATGAAACGAGACAAGTCAAGCTTCTGTGAAGAGGTCCCATTTGAAGACTGGCCAGTTGGGAACAAAACTTCATCTTCAATCTTATTTCTCTCAGCATGTTGGTTACCATAATAGGAGTCGTGTAGAATATATTCAAATCGTTTCAGCTGAATGATTAATATGTTTGGTGCTTTCCATATATCAAGCTTTTTGAAGGCACGAACGTGCTTTTTGCATTTTTTACAATAGTACTTGTCATTTTCACTCAGCTGCTCGCGCTTTGAAAATTGTTGAAGACAGTTGTACAATGTAACTCGACCATCCGATTCGGTATGAACATTCTCACATGGTACTTCAGCAGTTCCAGCAGATTTCAGTCCCGTTTTCTTGCTCGTGATATCAAAATGATCCTTTAGGCGGGAAATGCCACCATGCCTTGTAGACATTAAAAAATCATGAGACGTACGATCATTCCAAGTAACAAAAACTACGCAATCAACGATGTCTTCAGCACATCGCCGAGCTTTGTCCCCTAAAAATGGACCATGTTTATCGAGGCTATGACCATTAATTATATCGTGAAAGTTTTCTCCGTCCTCGCGACCGAAGTCTACAAACTCGAATGTGCTCCTTAATTGTCGGGGTATAGTTATTTGTAAAGAATAATAATCGTTATCGAGTGGGTTAATTGAATTAGGTGGCTCTCGATCATCTATATTTTCGCCGGGTGGGGCTACATTTTGCGGTGAAGTTCTCTCGTATTTCTTGCGTCGTTTGTGTGGATATTCATCATCACCAAATTTTGATCGCGATCCATTAATACGTAAATGTTCGACCCATGGGTTTGATGTGATTCGACGATGGATGGACTTGGCAACGCTCTCAAGTGTAGTTTGTGTATACTCAAGCATAAACCAAGTATTTCTAAGAACATCGTAATCATCTATATAAGTGCTCTTGTAAGCAATACTCTGGTAATTCATTTTGTTGTGTCGATTTGTAGCACCAACATAGGAATTATGGCTTTGTTTCCGAATGCGATGAATAACTTGTATGCGTACTAGCTGACTATCAACTAACTTTGAAACCCAATGCAATGCTTGTATGTTCCTTGCCCTAAACATAACGCTATCTTTACCCCCATTTTCATTGTGAGCCTCAAATTTGCGCATCGTATAGCCAATTAGACTTTCAACAGGTGTATACGAATTTGTCAATGGATCACGAAATAGCTCTTTCGTTTGTTTACGAAGTACATTCGCTGGGGTACTGGATACAAAATGGTCTTCCTGGTCTCGTTTCTGTAAGAACTTTGTTACGCCCTCACGACACGCAAAATCGATACGTGATTCGTCAAAATTTTGATCTCGCACAAACACGATCAAAGTGTCAAATGAATTGTATCTGTTTTTAAAGACTTCATTGTACACCTCAATCAGGGGTTTGCAAGCACCATATCTACACTTCAATTTACCGTTGGCATCCATCGTATATAGATGCATACGCGACAAGTTTTGAAGATTCAACCTTGTAAAATCTACAGTGTAAAAATCATTGCCACAAATTGCTTTCTGCACCTCCTCTAGCAAAGTTTTCACAGTTACAATATTATCATTGTTTTCAATGCTCAGATTCTCGAGCTTCAGGGTGTCGGGGCATCCATCAAATGTGACGCTAATATACGGGATTCTAATACTAAGGTCCTTTGGTATCGGAACGCTGAGGCAAGAAAAGGGGTCAAACTTTACGGCTTCAAAACCACATTCATTGCAAGTAATGTGACTTCGTAGTTGTCCATAAAACTGATCGACAATGAAACTACTGTTTCGTGCTAAAAAATTCTTCCATGAGCTCTCAGCGATGGTCACGTCTGGCGTACCTGGTTTAGGATCCTTTTCCTCTATGTAAGGCTTCCGTTTAATTTTGTTGAGGTCCTCGTGCAGAGCATCCAATAAAAATGTGCACAATTCCTGTGCATCGTGCTGCCTATATCCACGAAATTGTGGTTGAATTCTACCAATCAAATATTTTAAATTTGTTGGTGAAATGAATGAATTTGTACCTTTCCACATTTGCTTTATTAGTTGATAAAACTTCAAGGCCATTTCACCTTGCGTGCCCAGCACATTTTCTTCATTTATATCGTGTTCGAATTCTCGTGAAATAAAATGCGTCGTTAACACGCCTGCGTTGGATAAGCACTGCAACATGCTATTCATAAAACATGTGTTTCCTAGATTTGTCAGGCCACAAACTCCCGGAAATTCATGATAACCAGATTTTTCGGCTTTTCGTATGACACGATTCCAATCAAAATACGTACGTGAAGAGGATGCTGATGATTGATTTGAAATATTCTTATAACGAAGGGTTGAAGTGTCGTTCAAACTAGACACTACAACTTTTTCTTTTGAAGATGAGGCATCCCCTTCGTCCTGAACCGCAAGCGCAGTACGTGCCTCTCCTGCCTCCTGGTCCTGAGTGTGTTTATCGTCCGCATCTTCTCTCTGAAGGGTGCATTGCAAAATTGAAGAATTTTGAGAGACATTTGCATTGTTCACATGAGCTTCAAGCTCGCCTGCGCCGACACTTATATCATCTAGTAGCTTGTCGTTATTTCTTCGGTCATACTGATAAAAGTTACAAAGTTCGAGGTCAGTGCTATCATGTGAAGTGCCGATATCATGCATTTGGAATTCTTTCAGTTCTTCTTGATCCTTTTGATTCAGACAAGTTTTAACATTATCACTATATACTTCAAAATATCCATCACTCTCATGAGAAGGAAAGTCTTCAAAATATTTCACAAGGTCCAGCGCATTTACTTTGAAGCACGTGCACTCTTTCATTTTGTCAGCGAACCTATCGTAGACCATCATGCGTTTAATTTGAATAATTTTTCGAAACCTGACTTTATCCTTTACTGTAACAGCAACATAATCCCCTTTTTTGTATTGAAAGCCTTTGTCAACATAGTAAACCCCTTCAGTCTTTTCCCTTTGGTCATTCTTTGTATAAATTTCTGATACAAAACCGATATCATTTTTGAAGTCAAAATCCTTTGTAGTATCACCTTTTTGGTGTGAAGGATGTCTTTTCACAGTTGCGCTATGAATTATGCGACTGGTGGACCAAAGACGTGATATCCGAACAAATTTTGGTGCAATATCAGGTTGGTCTTTGACCCTTTTCATATAATGATCTATATCAGCCCTTAAAGAGCACATTTTTCCTTCGAAAAATGCGTTTTTCTCATCAACAGATGTTAGGACCTCTGGTTTCCAACATTCAATAAGTATTTCAAAAATAGGTTCTGCATATTCATTTTGAAGCTTACACACATCCTCAGTGACAGAAATTAATTGCTTACAAACTTCATACAATCGACTCTGTGGATTTTGCATAAGATTGTCACTAAAGCTGTCGTCCAAATCAACGCTTTTTTCCGCATCACTTTTCATATAAAATTTTGGTAGAGGCATCAATACCCAGTTGCTTTCTACATAAGATGTAGTGTTTACATTCTCGCTCACCTTCTCTATTGCTGCTGCATCATTTATAAATACGTTGTTATCATCCCTTGAAAAATCTCTACGCCTTATCCATAGTCTATAGTCGAACGCAACTTTGTGAACATTTAAAAAGGATGCTTTCAGGTACCTTACAAAGCTCTTTAACGGCATGTCTGCACTAAAGACTTTATCGTGAAAAATACGGTGATATTTTTCTTGCATGAAAATTTCAGGATTAGACTGATATATATTAAAACGGCATGGGCGCCATTCAATTTGCCCGTCAGCGAAAAATTTATATCCAATAATTTTGTTTGTCTTCGATCGGCCTCGTGTTTGCGGGATATTACTGGGTTCGATAGAGCCTTCTTCGTATTCGGCGTTTTCGCCGTTTTGTGATGCATTATACCACTGGTCAAATAGGTCAAACTGCTCTTCAGTCACAATCTCGTAATGAATTCGCTCTTCTACGTCGAATTTTAGTTGGCCACCGATGCCTGCAAGGGGAGCATGGAAAAATGGCCTTGTAGGTGGAGAAAATTTTGTTGGTTCCTTTACATATGCATTCCATGCCTCATACCATTGACTATCGATAGCACAGTAGCGCTGGATAACATTAGAATTTGCATCCGTTTGTTGTCTACGGCCGTCGCCAGCCGATCCATCACCATGCTGCAAAAACTGCTTCAGTTGTTCTTCAGGAAGCGGAAGGTTTGCTTGCTCTTCCACATTTCCTGCTATCAAATTACTAGCTTCCATTAAATCAAAATATTCCCTATCTTCCTCTTCATGACGCGCGTTTTGCAAACTGTCAGATTCTGCTATATTTTGGTTTTCGGCAGATAGTACTTTGACTTCTTGGCTTTCATTACGCTTATTATCCGAGTCGCTTGCCTCTTCCGTCTGAAGATGCGATAAAATTGGCTTTTGGTCATCCACTTGCGGGAAAAAGGGAATTGCACAGTTTGAGCCAGTCGATACGGGGAAAGTACCTTTTTCGTCCTCAGGTTTCAATTGTTGTGGATCATCACCCTCTTTGTCAGCAGTAACGCTTCGAGTCCTGGTTTTCATAACACCGCTTGCACGCAGTCTCCTCCACAACTACTAATTGTTGCTCGATCCTTCAGTCTGCGATGAAACCCTGAAGTTCACGTCAAGTAAAAAGACGATATTATCGCGATCGCCACGATGCAACAGGAGATTGATTTGATGCTTTCTGTGGGGTAGGTGGAATTCAGTGCGTATGCCCGCGCCCTTACCTATAGCTGGTAGTGTTGTGCCAGAAGACTGTCGGTACGGTACGTACGAGGTTCGCATTTACAGAAACGCGCGAGAAGAATTCAGACGGACGAGAGGATTTTTTTATCACCACCACGGATGATGATATATGATGATATGATATTATGATGATGATCGCTAATGCTACTAATAACTAACAACACAAAAAACAAAAAAAAAAAGAAAAAAAAAATAATAATATTTGCTTGCTAGGCAGTGCTATAATAGTAAAACAATCAAACCACAAACAAACAGCCTTCAGTCGCTTTAGCTTCGCTTAGTCGTCTATCAAGGGAAATCTAATAATAGGCTACGGGTAGTGCTAGCTAGCTGACTACAGACCTCCCTATTTGGAATGGGATAATTGATGGACCTTCACTCTCCATATTATTTCATCAATTTGTGAGGAGACAGAAGAAGAAGGCGAGTGAAATTCAAAATTATTTTCTGTTCTCCCTCTCTCCACTTTACTTGTTGCGCTACAATTTAAACTATAATCTCTAGACTAAGAATACGAATAGGTAGTAGTCCTATAATATTATGGTGTTTTTGACTAAAACCAAATGCTAGTGCTAGAGTCGTCTCCATTATTATTATTATTATTCTCCATTTTTTTTTTTATTATTATTTGTTGTATTATTAATAATCGCGACTTTAACGTGTTTGGCCCACACTGACACGCCAGTACTGATGATCAACAATTTTTTTCCTCAATATAGTTCTCGCTGGGGTGAAAATATGAACTCTAAAGGCGGTAGAAAGGGCAAGAGAGTTAAGAAAAGCAGAAGGAATTCTGCTTCGTCCACTGTTCGCGTTTTTTGCCTAGTTGGAGCGCTGTGTTTTGTCTCGTATATTATTTTTGAGGTGTTTGGTACCAAAGAATATCGTGGTGCTAAGAAGCTTGCAGCCAGGAATGGTGGATTAAGATCTTCTTTTAGTAGTGTAGAGCGGCAAATTGATGACGATTTGATCACCGCTCAATTAAGAGAAGAAGAGCAAGAGCATGTTATCTCTAGCCAGAACCGCGAAAATTCTATTGTGAAAGCAAACGACAAAGATAGTCGACACACGCAGAAGCATCAAGAGTTTCATAGTAATAAGCTGTCGCCAGTAGAACAACATACAAAACAAGCCACCGTGGAGGCAGAAACTGAGGCACCATTGCATAGGGCGCCTACTCCAAAGTCTGTAGATGCCACTTTCAATAAGAATTGCAACTTAATACCATCCTCACGCTGCGTGATGGAAAACCCTGCTGTTGTGATACTATCACATAATCGTGTTGAATACGTTACACAAACGCTACGCTCGTTGCTCAAGATGCCTCAGATTAAAAAATATAAGGTCTATGTGTCCATCGATGATCCGAACTTTTTTGAGGTTATTGAAAATGCTGTAAAGAATGTCGTAAGATCTAGCAGCGAAACGATGGCCAATTTTGACGTATTGACCTGGAGGAAATCGCAATCTAAGACTGGCCACCAGTGGTACAGTACGGCACTATCGAAAATTGCGCAGCACTTTAAGTTCGTAATGGAGAAGGGATTTATGGAAATGAAACACTCACATCTTATAATGGTAGAGGACGATTTGCTGCTTGGGTATGACTTCTTACAACTGTTTGAGGAAACTGCATGGCTGATTGAAGCAGAACCAGACAAAACATATTGTGTATCTGCCTGGAATGATAACGGTCTGAAAGATGTAGTTCGCCAGAATGAGAAGGGCAAATCCAATTTGCTTCGCACTGGATATTTTCCCGGACTGGGGTGGATGACTACGCGTAAAGTTTGGTTAGATCTGCGTCTTCGGTGGCCAGACAAGCCAACAACAGGTTGGGATCACTGGATACGCTTGTCTACATCAATGAATAAGAGAGAATGTATCTATCCAGAAATACCTCGGACAAAGCACGTATCTACTCATGGAACAAACGTTAATTCGGCGGATGCAGTTCAAAAGTTTGAGCGGTACGCTTTCATTAATGACATTTCTTCGACTAACGATCGGACTGAATTCATCGATACGCAAAAACTGCTGGATGCAAATTACAACGAACATATGAAAGTACTGGTAAAACATGCACACAGAGTAAAGCATGTTTCTGAGGTGGAGTATCACCAACTTGATCATAATAAAGATAGTGATGACAGTTTGTCATTTTTGATTTTGTACAACCGCGAAGAGTATGAGCATCTAGCGCCAAGAATCGGCTTGCCAAGAACTCAATCAAGAGGATGGTATCGTGGAATAGTGCAGACATTTTTGAGAACAAGCAGCAAGTACAAGGGTCGGCGATTGTTTCTTGCAGAACGCCGCTCAGCGGACTACATTCATGACCATGAAAAACTGAAGCCTAGCCCCAACATGAAAGTAATTGGCGCGAGACGTGGTGAACCCTGTGCAGTAGCTTGTAAACGCAGTAATTTGCTGTGCAAAGATGATGATTTGGAATTTGTCAATAGTTGTGAAAGCTTTAAAGGCGTTTTTGGGTGTGAAAGTGGATGTGGCCATCAGGTTGGTGCGGAAATACCGTGCTATGTCGCCAAGCAAAGTGAACCAACGTTTCGGCAATGTTTAGTAAGTGATAGTGGCAGAATTGGTTGCTTAGCAAGCCACCCAGCCACTCAAAGATTATGTGCGTGTTCGTAGTTTGCAAAAGAACTACGTATATAACATTTTGGGTGTAATAAATATGTATCATGTAGCGTAAGTGTCTTTTTTTATTTAAAGTCTGCATCTCGACAGACGTTTTTTTGTACAACTTTACAGGATTGCCTGTGCTTTCTCCCTGATCTGAATCTTTAAATCAATATCGTCTTTCAGTGTCAGTAAAGGGAGCTTAATTTTACGTGCATCGCCATATTCAAACTCTGATCCTTTTGGTAGAGACACATCAAAATTGTATGCAAAATGAAATACAGCACACTTCATTTCCATTAATGACATGTGACGTCCTATACAAGGCCTAACCCCTGCACTGAAAGTAATAAAACTATAGTCATTGCTAGGGAATTTTATTCCTTCTTTCTGCTGTTTAAGACGGTCTTCTTCCCATCTCTCGGGTCGAAATTCATTGCCATCACCATTGCTAACAACACGATTAAACGCAAGCCGATGTGCAACCAAGGAGGCAATTGTAACGTAAGAACCTTTCGGACAAAAAATATTGTCTATTTCGACATCTTCGGTCAAAATACGGGGGGCTACCGTGCCAATCGATGGAAAAAGCCGTAATGATTCCTTGATCACCGCTGATAGGTAGTTACATGAGTCGATATCTTCCCAGCTTACATTATCAATTGATCCTCTCTTGCTGACGATTTCATCAATATCCTTTTGCAGCCTTCTCATAATGCTCTCGGACTTTGCCAATTCCAACACCGTATGAGACAATGAATCAGCAGTAGTAGACATACCCGCAGCCATGAAAGAGAACACATTGTGCACAACCTCCGTATCCGTCAAATTTCCTTCTTTAGAATCGTATGCATCACATAGTACTTTCAGCAAAGTTTTTCGGTTATCATTTACATCCATCCCTTGAGTGCCAACAGCTGCATTAAGATTCTTTGCGTTTGTATTTGCGTGGCTCACATTAGCTCGCTTCTTTTTACGCCTATACTCCGTCACCAATTCGAGGGATAATTTATGCAACTCTTTGATGGTGTTGCGGATAAAAAGTGGTTTTCCAAACGGTAGATGCATATAACCTGGAATTAGACCCAATACCATACGATAAGATGCTTCTTTTTGTAGCGAAAAGAAACCATTAAAGTGCTTTTGAATCAGTTGGATCCGTATTCCATCCCCTAAACCAAACGCAACCTTGCAAATGGCTGTCAACGACAACGGTCGAAAGAGCTCGTCCAAAGCGAAAACGTTATTGGTGCCGACCTTAGACCGACAGTCTTGAATCTGATTTTCCATAGTTCCAATCCTGGCAGAATTATGAATTCCTTTTACTACTTCACGCAGGCTTCTCGTATACTTTACCACAACCTCGTTCACGATTGGATAAAACCCTTTAGTTTGCGCAGAGCCAAAGCTCCGCATAGAAATAGTATGGACACGTTTCCAGTCTTTTGGTGGTAGCATAAATAAACCCTTACCAAACAACATATCCCACACTGGTATAACGCTACCAATATTTCTGGTAGACTTTTTGACTGTAATAGAAGCCGACAGGACCTTCTTGCATGCTTCGGGAGAAGACACTTGTAAAACGGGTTTGAACAAAATGTATTCAATCCACGAGTATGTTTTCGTTGCTTCGCACCACTTCGTCGTAGCCTCCGTAAATCGAATAGGCCGCCAGTTCTTCAGTGCCAGGTGCCCAAACGGAAAGCGTCCTTGACCCACACCAAGAACGGGTGCACGTTGGCCTTTGTTTTTCCCACTCGCTATCCTAAACGGATTCAACAAGAAGCATAGAAAAATATTATTGTAAAGTATTGGCGTACACAAGATAGTCAACACCACAACGATGGAGACTAAACCCGTATTCCAGTACGTTGCGGTGCCAAAACTGAATGTGTGTGTCACAGTAGTCGGTACGTCCATCTTTGTCATAGATTTCTACAAACTAAGGGTAAATGCCAATCGTGCAGCGCCAAGGGCCTCCCGTTCCCTGAGCATGAAGGATGGATTATTATTGCATTATTATTTAGCATGCTGCAGCAACAACAATGCGCCATTCTTCTTCCCCCGTGCTGCTGTTGTTGTCATACTACTAGCTACTACTACTACAATACGAGGACTACCATTTTTATGTCCAACCTTACCTCCACCATTCTTCTCTTTCTTATTACTCTGTATTATTATTGTTGTATCAGTATTATGAGGCGTGTTTTTTTTCTTTTCGATATTATTGTGATGATGAGATCTTCTTCTTCTCTTCTTTTCTTCTTGAATCTAATTCGTTTTTTTCATCAAAAAACTAACAGACTACTTATTAGCTACCATCGGAACAACAAAAACCGTTATAAGTGGAAGTATATAGAAACTTACCTGCGTCGGCCACAAGAGCACGCGGGTACTGGCATAGACAGCCTCTCCTGCATGTCTTTTGACGACGACAGGCACAGCAAGAACAAGTCCAGGTGGGTCGTTGGACAGCGAGACACCTTGGCTTGCATCAACTGGTAGGTTTATGTCTCGATACTCGCGTGGGAATATACCATGTATGCATTCACTAACCTTGTTTGTCATTCATGCGCATTTTGCCGGCACCTTTAAGGCTTCATCTGAATGCTGGTTTGAGCTATTACGATGCAGTCATCTGTGCCGAAAAGCTGAATGACGATGCCGTCAACTCTTTGTGGGATATAAAGCGGCTTGCAAACACAAGTGAACTGTTAAAGTATGTAAAAAGCATTGGAGATCTTGATAGAATTAATAATGCTGCAAGGAAGTTGAGTGATCAGCCACCGCAGGAAAAGAGAAAAGGTTTGACAAGAGAAAACTCAAGTGACAACTCCGCTAACGAGAAAATTTTTGTAGAGGATAGCGAAAAGTTTGATTCGGAGGCGCATGCCCGTATGTTCGGATGGTTTGTTTCCTTGGGCATTGCACAAGAAGATGCTTTGCAAAGTGTCAATCGCATGGTAGGTGACGGCTATGACACAATTGTTGACGTAAAACTTTTGGCGACTCAATCTGATGATAAACTGATGAAGTATTTCAATAAGCTTGGACACGTTGATAAAGTAAAAGCTGCGTCAAAGGATACTGAGTTA
>JACLAC010011051.1_pt1 | contig 17845 bp, 18 predicted proteins | sample 8027881 | NCBI WGS metagenome assembly JACLAC01 (sample SAMN15725517, study PRJNA655200) | protist metagenome | isolation source: fluorescence activated cell sorting (FACS) single amplified genomes of... | place: Spain: Blaines Bay Microbial Observatory, Mediterranean Sea | collected 2016-01-19 | reverse complement strand
AGAGACTGTGGGGGGATAGCTGAGAGGAATTTTCAGTTGGCGAGATGATTACCAAGAATTGCGTCCACTCCTTTTTTCAGCAGACCTCTGGAGACAACCATTCGGTGAATTTCCGAAGTACCATCATAAATCCTGAGCACTCGGCAGTCGCGATAAATTCGCTCCAAGGTGAAGTCTTTACAGTACCCCATGGCACCAAAAAGTTGGACAGCCCGGTCCGCGATTTTACCGAGTGTCTCTGCGGAGTTGATTTTGACCATTGAGACTTTTTCACGAGGATCCAATCCTCGATCTATTTCTGAAGCGGCATCCAGAACCAATAGATGAGCGCAATTCAATTCGATCAAACTATCTGCCAGCATATGCTGGATCATCTGGAACTCTCCAATGGGTTTGCCAAACTGTTCACGCTGATTGGCTCGGTCCGTCATCATATTCATGACCCGACGTCCCATGCCGATGGCCCTCGCCCCAATGTGAAAGAGTCGAATACGCCCGATTGTGGAAAGTAGTAGACTCAAGCCCCTGCCTCTTTCTCCCAACAAATGCTCAGGTCCAAGCCTGACGTTTTCGAACTTGATCTCGACATGTGTGGAACCACGCAGACCCATCATCGGCATGTCTCGGACAACTTCTACTCCTGGCATGGATTTATCGACCAAAAACAAGGAAATCCCTCGAGAGCCCTCCACATTTTCTGAACGAGCAGAGACCACATAGAAGTCTGAGAACATTCCATCCCCCACAGGGCATTTGTGGGCGTTGAGAATCCAGCCATCTCCTTCAGGTTTGGCAGTTGCCTTGATACCTGCTGAATCAGAACCCGCCCCAGGCTCTGTCATCGCAATAGAACAAGTTCTTTCCCCTGTTACACAAGGGAGCAGCCACTGTTGTCGCTGAGACTCATTACAAGCCAAAAGGACTTCATAAACATTCCCAAAGGCCCTGCGGATAAGCGGATCTGTGGTTTGTCCCATTTCTTGTTCCAAATAAACCATTTGGACTGCATTGAAGCCTCCACCTCCATACTCAGTTGGGATATTCATTCCATAGAAGCCCAAACTTCGAGATTTTTCAAAAATCTCAATGGCCGTTTTGGAATCCAAAACACCCTTAGTCTCCACTTCATCTTCGAGAGGTTGCAGTTCGTTTTTAATATAATGACGAAGTTTCAGTACTTGAGCATGGGTATTATCGTCTAAGTTGAAGGCCATTCCTATTCCTCAATTAAAGGAGTTTCTAGTTACTGCGTTACCAAGTTGGAATTCGTGCCAATCAAAAATTGAACGAATTACTGACTCTCTTCGTATTGCCTTAAAAATTCTGCGGCTTGCAGATCATAATCTCGCAAATGGTGTTCGAACCAAGCCATATAATTGTATTCAAGAAAATTCCAAAGTTGCATCAAATCTCGCTCTTAATCCCAATTTTTCCTCGCCTCTCTGATCACCTTCATCGTTTCTGAGTGGGCCTCCACATGCTTTTTAAAACATGGACAGGCGAATCTCTTAATGCAGGCCTCCTCTTCTTTGAAATGATGGAGGACCTGCTGTTCCAAGCGCTGAAGCCATTCATCAATTTGATCGTCATCACTGTTGGGGAGATCTCTCATGAAATCATTTAAGATCTCAATTTCTTCTCGATGTAGATCATCAATCACTTCAAGTTGAGTCGACGTACAGTGTTTTGGCTTTGAGCTAAGCATCAACATTCTCCAAAAAGATTCTGCTGGAGGTGGTTTCGTTCCAAAAGAAAACCTAGTTGAGCGGAATAATCAAACCAGAGTCTAATGCTTATGCTGGCTTTTTTGGAAAGTGAATTGTCATTGAGTAGAGGCAATTCCTGATCCAGATCTTTACTCAGGGATTGAATTCAAAATAAGCTCAAGATTACCGTCAAACATAATTTATGGTTGCTTTTCGCATCAGCCTCTACTACAACTGCCTGCGGTTGGACCAAATAGAGAATATTTCTTAATGGCCCAACCAATTTACTTCAGCCCGGTTTTTGGAGATGGGAGAGTTCTTCCATCAGGATTCAAGGTCCGGATGATTGCAAATCCTATGATGGGAGAACAAGCATGTCCCGCATTCTGATTTCACTGTTCGTTGGCTTCAGTCTTTTGAGCTCTCCAGTATGGGGAGCCTGGCCCGAGAAACCTGTAAAGGTGATTGTTCCTTTTAAGGCAGGTGGCACCTCTGACCAAACAGCACGAGTTTTCCAGGCTGCAATGAAGGAAAACAACCTTCTTTCTCAACCAGTCACAATTGTGAATGTAGGAGGCCATTATTCAATCGGCTCTCGCCAGGTAATGGAAGCTAATCCTGATGGCCATACCTTTCTTTTGATTCATATCGCGTTGATGGGTGGGGAAGGTAGCGATGCGTTGAACTTCGGCTGGAGAGACTTTGAGCCCGTGGCTGCCACAGGTGAATTCTGTCTCTTCCCGATGGTGCGCAAAGACTCTGATATAAATTCCGTCCAAGACCTTCTCAGTGCAGCCAAATCTAAACCTGACTCCCTAATTTTCGGTGCGAATTTAGGGGCGATTAATCATCTTGCCGGAGTCATGTTACAGGAGTTGGTACCAGGTGCGAAATTCCGTTTTGTTCAGATTGGGGGTGGAACCGCCAACTACACCGCTTTGACTGGAGCTCAAACCAACGCAACAGTTCTCTCTGGAGCTGAAGTCGTCAAATTCACTAGAATGCCCGACGGCTCTGAGAACCCAGAAGCTCAGATCAAACCGTTGGCTTACACTGGATCTGAGCGATTCGAGCAACTTTCGCAACTCCCGACCATGAGGGAGTTGGGCTATGATATGGAGTTCTGCATCAAGTCTTGGTGGTTTGCCCCCAAAGGCACCCCCAAGGAGGCTATTGATGGCTTTGCAAGTGCTCTTCAAGCATCAACTTCAACGGACCGGTATCAAAAATTTCTTGAAAGTAAAGGCTTTGCTAATCTGTTTTTAGGAGGAAACAACCTGCAGCAGGACTTGCAGAACACTTGGACTGCAATTCAGCCTGTAGCCAAGCTAGCTGCAAAAAAATAAGTAAAACCCACCACTCTTAATCACAAAATAAGAGTGGTGGGATATTTACGAATAAGAGATATAAACATGAATCTCCTTCAGCGTTTTGAAGTTTGGGTTTCTTTGCTGGTGATTCTTATCTGTGTGATTTTTCTTTGGGAATCATGGGATCTGCCACCCGGGTCTTTTGAACCTTTGGGATCAGGGCCTGTGCCTCAGGCAACTGCATTTGTTGTGATTTTTTGTGCGGGACTCGTGATCTTGAATGCTCTCAAGAAATCAGTCCAACTCTCAGAACATGAAGAGACGCAAGAAAAGCCATCTATCCGAGCAGGGCTCATTATTTCATCAGCGACCGTAGTCTACAGCTTGGTGCTTCACTTGAGGCTGATGCCTTTTGCTTGGATGACAACACTTTTCCTGATCATCACAATCTGGGGTCTGGAGAAATTCGATCGGAAAAAATTCCTTCCAGCACTGATCACAGCCATCATCATTGGCTTTGCCAGCGAATACCTCTTCACGGAGGTTTTCATCGTCGACCTCCCAACCTGACGAGTCGCAATGGATTTGGAACTTTTACTTGTGGCGACTGGTCAAATTTTAAACCCCTGGCCTTTTTTCCTTCTTTTCATTGGAACATCACTTGGAATATTAGTAGGTGCCATTCCGGGGATGACCGGCGCGATGTTGATTGCGTTAACACTTCCGTTAACCTTCTACATGGACCCCTTCAATGCCATCGTGCTGTTGGTAGCAATGTATGTTGGAGCGATCAGTGGAGGATTGATTACAGCAACGCTACTTAGGATGCCTGGAACCCCTGCTGCTGTGATGACTACCTTTGATGGCTATCCAATGGCTCGGAGTGGCAGGCCGGGACGAGCTTTGGGGCTAGGCATTACCGCCTCATTTGTTGGCGGATTAATCGCGTGGATCACGTTAGCTACCATCACTAAGCCCCTCTCTATTTTCGCCACCAAGTTTGGCCCCTTCGAATATTTCACTTTGATCATGATGGCAATGGTCCTGATCGCCTCAGTCAGTGAAGGCTCTTTGGCTAAGGGATTGATTTCAGGGCTACTCGGAATGTTGATCTCCATGCCAGGAGTAGATCCGGCAACCGGAATGCCTCGTCTAACCTTCGATTGGTACATGCTCAATGGGGGATTGAAACTCTTACCTGTACTGATTGGGGTGTTTGCAGTCAGCCAGATCATCAAGGACGCTCTGGATATCGGCCAAGTCCCGGAGCGGATAGCGATGAGCAGCAAGGGCATGTTGATGAGTGTCAGGGATTTCATGCAGCAAGGTGTCAACCTTGTTCGCTCATCCTTGATTGGCACCTGGGTAGGTATCCTACCAGGAATTGGGGCTTCCATTGGCTCCGTGATTGCCTACACTGCCGCCAAGAACATGTCCAAAACTCCAGAAAAATTTGGGACAGGATCTGAAGAAGGCATCGTAGCTTCTGAAGCAGCAAACAACGCTACGGTGGGTGGTGCTCTGATCCCCTTGATCGCCATGGGTATTCCGGGGAGTGTCATTGATGCCATATTAATCGGCGCCCTGATGATTCATTCGATTCAACCTGGTCCGACTCTGTTTCTGACAAATGCAGATATTGTCTGGGGAATGATTGCGGCCTGCCTCCTGGCAAATGTGTTGATGTGGTTATTGATGACAAGCTCCGTCAAGTACATTGCTGGGCTGATGTATCTCCCTAGAAGCTTTGTCCTACCAATTGTCATGGTGTTCTGTGTGATCGGTTCCTTTGCCCTGAATAATACCATGTTTGATGTCTGGGTGATGCTGATCTTCGGAGTGATGGGCTTCTTGATGGAGTGCGCCAAGATTCCTTTGGGTCCCTTCGTGATCGGGTTTGTCCTGGCCCCACTTGCGGAAGAAAAGCTTCGCAGCGGATTGATGATGACTGCGGGTGATTTTAGTCCGATCTTCACTCGGCCACTCCCGCTTCTCTTCACGATACTGGCTGTGATTCTCCTTCTTTGGCCAATCATAGGTGATTGGATGCGCAAGCGAAGGGCATCACGGAAATGATTCAATAACTGGAGTGGAGGCTTTTTAAAAATGAAAACTGGCCAATTCCTTTCTCCAAGATTTCCAGAAATCAGTTTTCCTCACTTGGCGGAGGTTGAACTGCCCCAACTCCATCGAGTAAGAATCAAGCACCCCATTGCCCCTCCACTTCAAAATCTTGAGCAAAGCGTTGCTACCGCTCTAGATCGCTGTCAGCACCTCCAGCAAATCCCACAAGGATCTGAAGTTGCCATTGCTGTCGGGAGCAGAGGCATTGCCCAGATTGATTCGATCACTAGAACGGTGGTGAGTGGTCTAAAGGGATGGAATCTCAAACCGTTCATTGTCCCAGCCATGGGTAGTCATGGAGGAGGTACAGCAGAAGGGCAGCAGGAAGTTCTGAAAAAGTTGGGAATTGACGAGAGGAGCATGGGATGCGAAATCCGCTCTTCCATGAGAACGGTAGACTATGGATTGGTCACTGAGGGAATCCATTGTCACTTCGATGCCAATGCTGCAGGGGCTGCAGGGGTCGTACTCCTCAATCGAGTCAAAGCTCACACGAGCTTTCCCAGAGAAATTGAAAGTGGATTGATCAAGCTGATTGCAGTTGGGCTTGGGAAGGCAGAAGGGGCTCGCTCTGTTCACAGAATTGGCCCTAAAGGCCTACAGGAGATTTTACCAAGACTTGCTGAAAAAGCGATGGCGTCAGCTCCAATCAAGGCAGGGATAGCCCTCATCGAAAATGCCAATCGAGAAATTTGTCATGTTGAGCCAGTGGAACCGGACACACTTTTTGAAACTGAAAAAAAACTTCTGCAGAAGGCCAAGAGCCTGATGCCCAGCTTACCATTTGATCAGCTGGATGCGTTGATCGTTGAGGAGTTTGGTAAGGAGATTTCTGGTGCTGGGCTGGATCCCCATATTTCAGGTAGAACTGATATTCGAGGTGTTGCAAATCCTTCTACGCCCTTCATCCACAAAATTGCTGCTTTGAAGATGACAGAAGCGACTAATCGAAATGGGATGGGTACAGGTATGGTGGATTTCATTCCACAGCCAACAGCCAATAAACTTGATCTCCACTCCATGTACATGAATGCAGTGTCATCCACTGTGCTGGAGAAGGCCTTCTTGCCCATCGTACTTGCCGATGATCAGGAAGTCATTCGGGCTTTAGTTGCCACCTGCTGGCAGCCTGAACTAAGTGCCATTCGGCTAGCCCAGATTCGATCTACACTCCACCTCAATGAAATGCTGCTGACCACACCACTCTTTCAGGAAGCCCAATCAAAAGGTGCCATTTCTTCCTTTAAAGAGCAGACAGAATTTTTCAAATTCGACTCATCCGGCCAACTCTTGACCAAAGTTCAGTGCTAATAAACCAACACTCTTCCTAGGCAGTTATGAGCAGACCAAATCTTTTGATCATTACAACGGATCAGCACCGTGGTGATTGTTATGGCTTCGAGGGACGTAAAGTCAAAACACCCCATATCGATCAATTAGCCGCAGCGGGGACACGATTTCAACATTGCATCACCCCAAGCGCGATGTGCCAGCCGGCCCGTGCAAGTATGCTTACGGGGCTCTACCCACTCACCCATGGTGTGGTAGATAATGGAATTGATCTTCCTCCTGAGACAGGAGATGCAGGCTTCGCTGGTCAGCTTGGTCGCAACGGCTACCACACTGCTTTTATTGGCAAAGCGCATTTCTCCTCTTACAACACGTTTTCACCAACAGGTACTCCAGAGTGCCACCAAAGCTCTCCAAATTTTTCAGATGACTGGAATGGGCCCTACATGGGATTTGAAGAAGCCCAGTTGCTAGTGTTGGGTCATGAGCTAAAAGAGATGGCCAGCGCCCCAAAAGGTCTGCACTACGAAAGGTGGCTACGGAGAGATGGGCAAGGTCAGAAAAAATTGGATCTCTATGGAACCAAGCTCCCACCGGATGTTGGGGCCATCCAGACCTGGAACTCGGCAATGCCTGTCGCCTGGCATCATTCCAGTTGGATCGGAGACCGGGTCATAGATTATCTAGGTCGACGTGAAGGGGAAACGCCTTTCTGTCTCTGGGCTTCTTTCTCAGACCCACACATGCCCTTTGACTGCCCAGAGCCTTGGTCCCGACTTCACCATCCTGAAGAGGTGGATTTACCCCCCTTCAGAACGAGGGAACTGCACAAACGTCCCTGGTGGCACAAAGCCTATGTGGAAGATCGCTCCGTCGATCCAGAATTGGATGTAGCCATCTATGATCACGAGCAATCCCTCCATCGTTTGCCGAAGCGCAATGGTCGGGCAAGAAACTACAACGATACGGAGTTTCAGCTCAGACACACGATTGCCAACTACTACGGTATGATTTCATTGATTGATCACAACGTGGGCAGGATTCTTAACGCACTAGATGAGCAGGGATTAGCGGAGAACACTGTGGTTCTGTTTTCCTCAGATCATGGGGATTGGCTGGGTGATCATGGGATGATGCTGAAGGGCCCGATGTTCTATGAAGGACTCCTCAGAGTAGCGATGATCCTCAGGGGGCCAGGAGTTCCCGCAGGGCAGATTTTACAAGAACCTGTTTCAAATACTGACATCGCAGCTTCTGCCTTGGATTGGGCTGGCGTCAGTCCTGAGGTGGCTCCTCACGGCCAAAGCCTGAAAGCATTGGTTGATCAACCTTCAGCTACTCGAGATTTTGCCTACGGGGAATGGGACCTCAATCCCCAAAACTGGGGGTTAGACCTCAAATTGCGGGTTGTGAGAACAGCTCGGCACAAGATGACCATGGAAATGAACTCAAGGGCTGGGGAACTCTATGACCTGCAAGAAGATCCTCATGAAACCACCAACTTGTTTGACCAAGAGCACCAGTTGAAAAAGGAATTGGAGGATATGATTCGCTCAAGGCCGAATGATCAGAACCGTGAGGCGTTGGTACCTTCCGGACTGCATTGACGGATTGAATGCAGATACCCAAGTCTCTCTCCAACCGACGCTACAACCAGATCACTCGACAACTGATCGAGTCTATCCAGGTCGGTGAGTATCCTGTCGGGGACAAACTCCCCCCAGAGAGAGAACTTGCTGAAAAGCTGAACGTCAGTCGAACAACTCTGCGTGAGGCTTTCATTGCTTTGGAGTTGATGCGGTATGTGGACATCCGCATTGGTTCTGGAATTTATGTGTTGCCGGAAGCGGCACGAGTGGTCGAGAACAGTCCAAAGCTGCAACATGACCCAGGTCCTGCAGATCAACTGGAAATCCGCAGATTGATCGAAGGACATTTGGCCTACAAAGCTGCGCTCAATGCGGAGGAAAAGGACATTCAGAAATTGCAGGAGTTGCTTGAGTTGATGGACCAACACAAGCGTGATGCAGCCGAGTTTGAGAAATTTGACCAGCAGTTCCATCTATTGATTGCCAAGTCTTCCGGAAATGCCCTGGGGCCCAACTTGGTCAAGTGGCTTTGGAACTTGAGAGAAGCAGAAATGTTCTTCAGCTGGTTTTCAAAAACACGCTCTGAGAGCTACCGTCAACGAACCGTTCGCGATCATGAAAAAATTCTGAAAGGCATTTCGATGCGTATGCCGGATGTAGCCATGACAGCCATGCAGCAGCATATCGATGTCATTCGTGAAAGGTTCTTTGATCAAAATATTTGATTTACCAAATATCATGGCCGCTCAATTGACTACATCGGGCCGATGCATTCAGGACCTAGATCAATTGCCTTCATAGAGGCGTCAAAACTTTTGATGATCATTTGTTGTTTCATTTCTGAATGATCTTGGTTGTCCCAAAGGTTGTCAAACTCACCAGGATCCTGATCTAAATCGTAGAGTTCCCCAAGGCCGATTCCATGATACATCACCAGCTTGTAGCGTTCATCCCTGAGCATGGTTGCCCGCGAATGATGAGGTTGATTAAGCGCGTCAAAGAACTCGCTGCGAATATAGGGCTTGTGAAAATCTGGTTTTGCCGAACCTGAGATAATTGGCCAGAGAGATCCCCCCTGCATGTAGTTGGGCTGTTCGATCCCACAGACTTCCAGTAAGGTCGGTGTGATGTCCATCAGTTCCACCAGCGCGTCACTTTGCAGATTGCTCTTTACTTGCCCTGGCCATGAAAAAATTAATGGAACGCGTACCAGCCCATCAAAGAATCGGCACCCCTTTTCAATCAGTCCATGGTCACCAAGAGATTCTCCGTGATCTGTGGCGTAGATGATCAGTGTATTTTCCAGTTGATTCTTGGCTTCGAGGTAATCCACTAAACGACCGAATTGCTCATCAATCAATTTAATCATCGCATAATAAGCAGCTTTCAGGGTCCAAGCGTCCTTATCTCCAGGTGATGGCTCTGCACCCCGAACGCTGTCTGCGGTGGGCGTTCTTGGTAAGATTGGATCACAGATATCCAGATTCTCTGGGCGTCGAACCTTCGATTGGAAGTCGATTGGCTCCAGAATCTTTTGCTGGAAAAGATCTGACTCACGAAAGAGGGGGTCAGGCATCTTCTTGGGATCAAAGAGATCACGATACTGCTGAGGTGGGTTGAAGGGAGGATGAGGATCGTAGACATTTATGCTAAGAAACCAAGGCCCTTGGCGCTTCTCCTGAATGAAATCAATGGCTCGATCGGTTCCCCAGGTGGTTTGGTGAAACTCCGCTGGAATTCCCTGAATGCCTTTCACCAATTCTTTTAGCACTCCCCCTTTTTGGTGGACCCAATCAGCATAGTCATGACCTCCTTGCCAGTCATCACGGGGCGCATGACTCCACTTGAAGAAGCGGTATCCGTCATCGACTCTTGGCTCCACACGTTGGAAAGAACTAGCCAAGTGCAGTTTACCCACCAGGCCGCAATCATAACCATGATCACTTAGAATTTTTGATATCAGTGGGTATTGATCTGAATAGGTAAAATTCCCATTTCGCGGGGCTCGTATCGCGTTTGGGTAACAACCCGTAAGGAAGCTCGCACGACTAGGAGTACAGATCGGGGACTGGCAATAATTCTTGTTGAAAGCGGTACCCCGATGAACCAAGCGATCAATGTTTGGTGTGATCACAAAAGGATTGTTCAGGGCACCAATCGTGTCGTAGCGTTGCTGATCTGTGCAGTACCAGAGGATATTTGGTAAATCTTTCTTCATTTCAAACTTTTGCTGGGATTTTGGAAAAACCGAATTATAGACGGATACGATGAAAATACAACGAGTTGTGACGAAACATCTGGCTTTCGAACTGGATGACCGCTTTTGGAATTCTCAGCAACGCTGGGCAAAGAAAGACATTGTCCTGGTTTTTATCGAAACGAATAACGGTCTGGTCGGAGTTGGTGAAGGCTGGACTCCTGGGGCGTCTCCAAAGGCTCTGATGCAAACCATTGACGAAGATGTTGGCCCAAGATTGATTGGACAAGACCCCCGTTACCACACAAAAATCTTTGCAGAGGTTTGGAAAACGACTGCCTTGAATGCACGAAGAGGCATTCTCTCAATTGCTCTCAGTGCTGTTGATCTCGCTCTGTGGGATTTAGTGGGAAAAGCTTTGCAGGCCCCAGTTTACCAACTGCTGGGGGCTTTCACAGATCAGGTCCTCTGCTATGCTAGTGCTGGTTTGTACGGGAAAGGAAAGGATGAAAAGGCCCTTGCTGAAGAGATGCGCGCTTACGTGGCGCAGGGGTTCAGGGATGTGAAGATGAAGGTTGGTGGAGTATCGTTAGAAGAAGACGTCAAGCGTGTCAAAGCAGTCAGGGATGCAGTTGGACCAAACGCACGTCTGATGGTGGATGCCAATTACACCCTCAATGTCCCAAAATCACTAAAAATGGCGCAGGCGTTTGAGCCACATGAAATCTACTGGCTGGAAGCCCCTGTTTCACCAGATGATGTGAGTGGCCAAGCAAAGGTCAATGCTCTCAGCCCAATTCCCGTCTGTGGGAACGAGACCGAAACAGGGATTGACCGATTTCGGGAGTTGATCACCCATCGGGCAGTAGAGTTTGTACAATTTGACATCGCAGCCTGTGGGGGTATATCCGAGGGACGGAGGATCGCAGATCTTGCTGCAGCGTTTCATCTTCCGTGTACACTTCACGCTTCCTCGACAGGGATTCTTCTCGCCGCAAGCCTGCACCTGGCCGCAAGTTTGCCGAATCTCGACTCCGTGGAATACCACATGTTTCACCAGTGGCTTTTCGAAAAATGTTCGACAAATGCCTTCAAGCCTGACGCAGGTGGACTCGTTCGTCCGCCAGACGGACCAGGATTTGGCCTAGAGATTCATTATGATGATCTATGACCTGCAACATCTTAATTACTTGACAACAACTCGGTCAATTTTTGTTTTTTCAATAAAATCCCAGTCATAGTCCACCCCCAAACCTGGAGACTGGGACACCTCCACCATTCCATCGGCATTGATACAGTCCAACTCATCTGAGTATCCATTACGATAAATTGGCAGTTGCCAAGGGTTTGGCGCAGCAGGATGGACTAGATTGACTTCATAATAATTGCTACGGGAAAGAGCGGCCATCAGTTGGCGCATTGCAGGACCACAAGAATGCACCTCCACATCAATTCCCATCGCTTCGGCGGCAATCGCCGCCTTATAACAACCGGTGATGCCTCCATCATAATCAGGATCAACGCGACCAAAATCCGTTGCACCAGAGATCATCAAATCTGTATGGGTCTCTACAGTGCGGACATGCTCGCCAATCATGATCGGGGTTCGAACTTTTTCCTTAAGAAGCTTGTGACCTGAAAAGCTAAGACCTCCATCTGCGTAGGGATCTTCGTACCAAAGTAGGTTGTAATCATCACAAACTTGGCCGACACGAATCGCATTGGTTAGGGTTTTTAGATAGCAAGAGGCGTCATACATCACTTCCATTTTTCCAACCACCCTCTCGGCAACAGCTCGAATCATCTTCGACTCTCTTTTCGGATCTCCCGCTTTCCACCCATGCATCTTGAAGCCTGGATAGCCAAGATCCAAACAGCTTTCTGCAAAATCAGCATAGGCTTCGGGGTGGCTCAAACCCCCTTTCTGCTCATCCCCATGAATTGTGCTCGCATATGCAGGTAAATGCCAACGATGACCTCCTAGCATTTGGGCAATCGAGAGTCCACAACACTTGCCAGCCAGATCCCAAAGTGCAATGTCCAAAGCCCCAATACCCGCTTCACCAACATGTTTGGTGAGCCTGCGCATCGTTTGATAATGTTTCTCCCGCTCCAAGGCTGGTTTGTTGAGAAGAGCGTGAGCCAGTGCTACTCCTGCCGACATCAACACTGTGGCACGCGACCTTGGAGGAACATATTCACCCACTACCTCCTCATCCGTGAAAATTCGGACACCAAACCGTTTTTGAGGAGTACCAATCCCAGGCTCGTACCAAACTCCGAATCCTGAAGGATTGGCTGCAATATTAGGGATGCTGACCTCAAAGAGAGTAAACTCGATTGCTAGAATTCTTGGACTTTTCATCAGATAGTTTTGCTGAATTAGAAAATTTTTTTGATGGGAATGACTTGACTACCTACCGCTAGCTGACTAGGAATGCAAATTCTTTCTGTAAGTTAAAAATAAAGTCACTTCAGTAGTTAAGGTTTCAATGAATCAAGATGATCTAATGAAGCTCAAGGAGACCAATAGCTGTCCCACAGGAGATTTTGAAGGTGCCGATCTATCTGGGATGGATTTGCGCAGAGCCAATCTCAGTGGAGCGGCCTTAAAAAAAGCTAATTTGAGCAATGCGGACCTGACCGAAGCCAATTTGAGCGTAGCTGACCTTTCTCACGCAAATTTAAAGGAGGCGAAGATTCGCCAGGCTAACCTTGAGGGTACTTTGCTGGTTGATGCCGACTTACGTCACGCCAATCTTGGCAGCGCCAACTTGATGTTCGCTGATCTCAGCAAAGCAGACTTATACAAAGCCAACTTAACAAATGCATCAATTGCCGAAGCAAAACTTTGTAGTACGACTCTACCTGATGGGAAGATCAGCAACCGGGATTGTTGAATATTTTTTTCTCTGAAGATCTGCACACTTTTTAACCATTCACCTGTAGACTTTCCGGTAAAATCATGACCCCAGTCAAGGTTGGTATCATTGGGTGTGGGAACATCTTTGATGCATATCTAAATGCCTCCAAAAATTTTCCGATCTTGGACATCGTTTGTTGTGCAGACCTAAGGATTGAGAGGGCACAGGCAAAGGCAGAACAATGGGGATTGCAAACTCAATCGATTGATTCACTGCTTCAGGACAAATCAGTAGAAATTATTCTGAACCTGACTACCCCTGAATCTCATATTGCTGTTGCCCGACAGGTCCTCACCAGCGGGAAGCACGTCTATACTGAGAAACCTTTGGGATTGAACGTAGAGGAAGGAATTGCGTTATTAGAGTTGGCTAGCAGTAAAAGTCTTCGAGTTGGTTCAGCCCCCGATACCTTTCTCGGAGGATCCCACCAGAAATCCCGTCAATTGCTGGACGCAGGAAAAATTGGAGACCCCCTAGCCTGCACTGCTTTCATGATGGTGCCTGGGCACGAACTGTGGCACCCAGATCCTGATTTTTACTACCTCCCAGGTGGAGGCCCGATGCTGGACATGGGACCTTACTACCTGACTGCATTTATCAATCTCTTGGGTCCAGTCTCCAGAGTCACCGGTACTGGTACGGCCTTTCGAAAAACTAGAATGATAGCCACAGGCCCCAGAGCAAACCAAAATGTAACGGTCAAAACTCCAACTCATTTGACAGGCGTTGCCGAATTCACGAACGGGGCTTTGTTGACCATCACTATGAGTTTTGACGTCTGGAAACATGAACATAAGCCAATGGAACTTTATGGAACCAAGGGCTCAATTTTGATTCCGGATCCAAATTGTTTCGATGGCGAAGTGTATTGGAATCAGCAAAAGGAAGACTGGGAAGTTGCCAAGAATGAATTTCCCTATGCAGATGACAATTACCGCAGCGTAGGGTTAGCGGACATGGCTCAGGCGATTCGGTCTGGTCGGCCCCATCGTGCCAATGGTCAGATGGGACTGCATGTCCTTGAGATCATGACAGGATTCTTAAAGTGTGCAGAATCTAGATCGACAGTGGATATGATAACAAGTTGCGAACGACCTGATACAATGAAAACAGGTCTACCTTTTGGACACCTTGAGTGAGAGGAAAAAATGGGACAGAAAAAAGCACTAGTTGCATGGGGGGGATGGGAAGACCACACTCCGCAAGAAAGCACAGAAATTACAAAAACGTTGCTTGAAAGTAATCACTTTGTTGTCGATGTGGTAGAAGGGACTGAGGCCTTTCGAGATCCAGATTTATCTCGCTATGACCTAATCGTCCCAGTGATTACAATGTCAACCATTGAAAAAGAAGAAGTGGAAAATCTTTGCAAGACGGTTGAAAAGGGGACTGGCTTGGCGGGCTTCCACGGTTGCATGTGCGACTCCTTTCGAAACAGCGTGGAATATCAGTTCATGACAGGAGGACAGTGGGTTGCTCATCCAGGTAATATTATTGATTTTTCTGTAGAAATTCTTCAAACAGAAGATCCGATTACAGAAGGCATTGAAGATTTTCCCTACAAGTCAGAGCAGTACTTTATGCATGTTGACCCTTCGAATGAAGTGCTGGCAACAACCACCTTCACTGGTGAGCACTGTTCTTGGGTCAAAGGGGTAAAAATGCCCGTGGTTTGGAAAAGGATACATGGAGTGGGACGAGTCTTCTACAGTGCCTTGGGCCATGTTGCCGAAGAATTTAAGGTCCGAGAAATGGCAACTATGTTTGAAAGAGGTATGCTCTGGGCAGCTCGTTAGTTGTTTCCTGAGGGACGGAGGATCCAAGATTATGAACCCAGGGCTTCGACTTTCTGCATCAGGAAATTGAAGCTCATCTTGATCGATTCAAAAGGGTCTCTGGTGCTGGAGTCCTGCTCCACAATGAACCACTCACAGCCCGCCTCATCTGCTGCAGGGATGATGGCATCCCATTTCAAACTCCCTACCCCAACTTCACCAAAAAGAATTTCTCTGTCTAGAGTAACCACATAATCTTTGAGATGAAGCAAGGGCAAGCGTCCCCGCATTTTGCGACACCATTCGACTGGATCTTCTCCTCCTTTTTGAACCCAGAACGTATCAAGCTCTGCCTGGAGGAACTTCGAGTCGGTGTTTGTTAGAATCAATTCCAGGATGGATTGGTTTTTGTAGCGCACAAACTCCAACTCGTGGTTGTGGTAGGACAGCTGCTTCCCCCCATCACGCAGGATTTTCCCCGCACTTTCCAACTTATTGGCCAACACCAAGCAAGCTTCCATGGAATCAATTGCATAGGAACCGGGATGAGGAAAGGCTGTGTGTGTACAACCCAAAATATTCAATCTATCCACAACCTCTGCTGGTTCTTCCAGAATCTTCTGCGAAGGTTCGTGGGTAGCACAAATTACTAGTCCCACCTCCTCTGCTAATTCTCGGATAATCTTTGGGTCTTGAACACCCACACCAGAAATTTGAATCGCTGGATATCCAATGTCTTTTACTTTTTTTAGTGTGGATCTGAGAGAAGTGACATCCTGACAATGATCTCGGAGGGTATAAAGAGTCAGCGCAATTTGTTCTGGACGCATGGCTTTGGGACCTCAAGGGGTTGATTGAATTTTTGGGAAACCGACCTCAGACTGTCTAAAATTTATCAGTACGATCATGTTTCACAGAGTATGATTAAGGTATCTGTGCACCTTGATAAGCTTCCAAGAGTCAATCGGCACTGATCGAATTTTCATGAAGCAACTACGTGGGTTCAGTAATTAGTGCTTTTTCATCCTCAGGTCCAATCCAAGTGAAGGGATTGAACGCCACTTCCCACATATATCCATCCAAATCCCTAAAGTAACCGCTGTAGCCTCCCCAAGATGCTGGTTGCGACTTCTTTACAGGAAAAGCTCCTGCAGCTATAGCATCAGAAAAGATCTGAACTAACTCTTTCTCAGTCGAAACATTATGGGATAAGGTAAATCCTCCAAAACCGGTTCCGGATGAATCAACTCCAGCATCTCTTGTGAGAGCATCCCTGTTGTAGAGAGCAAGCCAAGTTCCATTCAAAGTGAAAAAGGCGATATCATGAGAGGACTTTTTTCTCGGAAATCCTAAGCCTTTCTCATAAAAGTTGGTTGCCACTTCTAGGTCTCGGACTCCTAAAGTGATCATACTGATACGTGGAGACATCAGATTTTCTTCATGCGTTTAAAAGATAATTTCACAGGAAATATTCAGAAGGTGGTGAATTGTCCTGCCAGTGAGGGGCGGTGATATTGCCGGAAACGAAATAAGACATTTTGGAGTAGTTGGAACTCAGTGGAACTACCTCTTGTGGAGCATACCGAATCGTCAGTCCACACCTGCGTCGAAATGACTGATTTTTGGGCGAGCCATGCACCAGCAGTGAGGAATGAAGGGAGAACTCCCCAGCTTTGAGGTTATTTGAAAATGGTTTTTCAAATACCGAAATATCTTCAATTTGCTGATTTAACACAGATTCCTCTGAGCTTTCTTTCCAAGGAATATGCCCAACTTTGTGACTTCCTGGGAGGAACTGCATTGCTCCGTTTTCTTCATCCGTGTCATCCAAAGCTAGCCATACCGTCACGGTCTTAGCCGGAGTAAGCCCCCAGTAGGAAGCATCTTGATGAAAAGAAACAGCCTTCCCATCCCCGGGTAATTTGCAGAAGTAGTGCGTTGCCCAAGCCACTACATCATTTCCTATCAAATCGCGAACTCCCCTCAAAAGTATGTCTTCATACATCGTCTCCCAGATTCCACGCAATTTAGTGTGATAACAATTCAGCGAATACTGCACTGAAGCTTTTTTATCAGCACCACCAAAATGAGGATCTCCCTTATCAGGAAACTCAGCCAGCTGCTGAAGCAATTGATCAAAATATTTTCGCTGTTTTCCAATCTCTTCAGCTGAAAATCCTGGTAGGGGACTAATGAAACCAAATTGGTTGAAGTGCTCTATCTGATCTTGAGTAAGAAATTCTGGGGAATCTGTCTTAGAGGGATGAAAGGTGTAGTCTTTCTGTGTCATCTTTCTCCTTTTTCTGAAAGAAGTGGGTCAGAGATTGTCTTCTCTGAAATTTTAATTTTGTTCGACTTGTACAGCCTTCGCTTTTCTGAGATGGTTCAATTTCAACTCACAAGCGCACTTAAAATGAAAAAAGCTAATTCTTAAATGATCAGGCTTAAAGAAATCGCTGAAGTGTGTGGTGTCAATGTCTCAACCGTGTCTCGGGCTCTTAAAGATGATCCCAGAGTCAAAGCCGACACCCGAAAGAAAATTCATGCTGCCGCAAGCCGAATGGGATACACGCCAAATTGGGCTGCACAATCACTTAAGGGAGTAAAAACCAACACGATATGGTTACTGATTGCCGATCTGTTTAATCCCCTGACCGCACAGTTAGCAACTTACTGTAGCCATGAACTAGCACAGGCTGGATTTGATTTATCTGTCATCCTCTACCACAACAGCCAAGTGCGCTACGAGCATCTCTTACGCAGACTGCGCTTTGGAATTACAGATGGAGCTCTGATCGTTGGTTCACGCAATTTCAACTCTTTCAAAAAACGTGGTGAATTGATCGATGATCTCCAACAAAGATCCTTCCCCACAATTTTTCTGGATCGATTTGAAAGAGAGACACAGTTGCCAATCGTTACAACAAACC
>JACLAC010012899.1_pt1 | contig 17848 bp, 11 predicted proteins | sample 8027881 | NCBI WGS metagenome assembly JACLAC01 (sample SAMN15725517, study PRJNA655200) | protist metagenome | isolation source: fluorescence activated cell sorting (FACS) single amplified genomes of... | place: Spain: Blaines Bay Microbial Observatory, Mediterranean Sea | collected 2016-01-19 | reverse complement strand
GACTAATTCGACTTATAATCAACCCAACCAACCGGTAGTGGGAGTAGATTGGAATGATGCGGTGGCCTATGCTGAATGGGCGGGTAAGCGGCTGCCAACCGAAGCCGAGTGGGAATATGCGGCCCGAGGGGGTTTAGAAGGCAAGCGTTATTCTTGGGGTAATAATGAAGGCATAGCTCGTGGTTATGCTAACTATTATGGAGCTGGTGGCAAAGATAAGTGGGGTAGAACAGCACCGGTAGGCAGTTTTGAGGCTAATGGACACGGTCTGTATGACATGGCTGGTAACGTATGGGAATGGTGTCAGGATTGGTATATAGCCTCCTATTACAGTAGTTCACTAGCTAATAACCCTCAGGGGCCGGAGAATAGTTCAAGACGAGTGGTGCGGGGCGGTTCTTGGGCCTTCGGTACCGCCTACCTGCGGCTGGCTAATCGCGACGACGTTCCGGTTTATAGGCACAACAGCACCGGATTTCGATGTGTGTCAGGATTGGATTTTACCCGTGACCCCTCCGGAGGAGGGGCCTTTACCAGCGACGAAGGAGCGCCTGTACTACCGTCGGCCAACCAAGGGATCATTACTTGGGCCAAAGATAATTCACAGATGGCACTGATACCGGCCGGATCATTTGAGATGGGTGATCACCATGACGGTATGAGTAACGCCTTGCCTATACATACGGTGACCTTGGATGCGTTCTATATGGATACCCATGAGGTGACGGTGGGCCAATTTAAGCAGTTTGTCAATCAGACTGGGTACAACTATGGTGGTAATTGGAATGAGGTGGCTAAGTACTCGCCGGGTGACGATTACCCGATGGTCTATGTGTCTTGGGAGGATGCGGTGGCCTATGCCGAATGGACGGGTAAGCGACTACCGTTAGAAGCTGAGTGGGAATATGCGGCCCGAGGGGGTTTAGAGGGCCAACGGTATCCATGGGGAGATGAGATAGATAAGACACAGGCTCATTACGATGGTTGGAATGGTTGGAATGGGACAACCAAACTAGTCGGCAGTTATTCAGCCAACGGATACGGTCTGTATGATATGGCTGGTAATGTCTACGAATGGTGTCAAGAATGGTATGGAGCGGATTATTATAGTCGTTCACCAGCCAACAACCCGATAGGGCCGGGGATAGGCACATATCGAGTGTTGCGGGGCGGTTCTTGGTTCAGTCGTACCGCCTACCTGCGGCTGGCTGCTCGCGACCACAACGCTCCGAATAATAGGTCCTATGCCTACGGCTTTCGATGTGTGTCAGGATTGGATTTCACCCGTGCCCCCTCCGGAGGAGGGGCCTTTACAAGCGACGAAGGTGCGCCTGTACTACCGTCGGCTAACCAAGGACTCATCACTTGGGCCAAAGACAACTCACAGATGGCACTGATACCAGCTGGCTCATTTGAGATGGGTGATCACCATGATGGAATGAGTAACGCTTTATCTATACATACGGTGACTTTGGATGCTTTCTATATAGATACCCATGAGGTAACGGTGGGCCAGTTTAAGCAGTTTGTCAATCAGAGTGGGTATAGCTACGATAGGTGGAATGATGTGGCTACGTATTCGCCGGGCGACGATTACCCGATGGTCTATATCAATTGGCATGATGCCGTGGCCTATGCCGAATGGGCGGGTAAAAGATTGCCAACCGAAGCCGAATGGGAATATGCCGCTAGAGGGAGTTTAGAGGGCCAACGATTTCCATGGGGTAATGATGAAAGTTTAGCTCGTGATTACGCTAACTATGGTGATACAGGCAGTATTGACCAGTGGAAATATAATGCACTAGTCGGCAGTTTTGAGGCCAACGGATATGGTCTGTATGATATGGTGGGCAATGTTTACGAATGGTGTCAAGACTGGTATGGAGCAGATTATTATACTAACTCACCAGTCAACAATCCCCAGGGGCCGGAGACAGGCTCAAATCGAGTATTACGGGGCGGTTCGTGGAACAGCAATGTCGGCGAACTTCTGTTCGCCAATCGCAACTCCTACCATCCGAATCTTAGGTTCTTCAGCTATGGTTTTCGATGTGTGTCAGAACTGGATTAGTTACCCTCAAGCCTCTGTGAAGTAATGGGTTTACCACTTTTTTAACTAGAAAAGACAGCTTTCGGCTGTTTCAGAAATCCTCGGCCCTCTAATCTTGGTTAATTCTGTTTCGTGGATCTTTTGAATTATAGCGTGAAGTTGTTGGGATTGGTATGGAGCCGACTATTACAGTAGTTCAAACAACCTGCTAGGACCGGAGATAAGCTCATACCGAGTGGGGGCGGTTCTTGGCTCAATAGTATCGATTGGCTCGTCGCCGCAGCAACTCTCCCGATGATAAGTGCATCCACGACGGTTTTCGATATGTTATTGATATAGATAGTAATGGAAAATGGTTTTCGTTTAGCCCAAAGTCTAATTACATATTTTGAGTACTGATTTTAAAATTACTGGCACTATCAATTTGATTTCAATTAAGATAAAAGGAATACGGTGGTGAAAATTAAATTTCTAGTCGAATTTTAGATCTACCGGGTCTTTGGTTTGTAAGCCGGTTAGTTCTAGCTTAGATGGTCAACTAGATCTGTTATTTTGTATACGTAATAAGGTAAGAGTATAACTTGAGTAGTAAAACAACCTCAGATTTTTCTAATCATTCCATTAGCCCAATTTTCTGTTTGCCTTCCAGTTGGATTACGTTGCTAGCTATTAGTATCTATCTGTCATTAACGATAGGTTGTAGCGATAAGACCGAGCTGGGAATTGAAGGTAAAGTCTTAACCGAAAGTGGTCAGCCTTTGGTTGGAGCTCGGGTATCCATCAGTGGGCCGGAGAGTCATTCGTCAGCCACTGATAGTAACGGTAAATTTCTATTTGGCGATATCGTGGCCGGTAGTTATCAAATTACGGTTACCAAGTCTGGCTATCAGGCCTACACCAATCAGGTAACAGTAATTGACACCATCTCTACTGCTGATGTCATCCTGGAAAAAGAAAACTCCCAGACTATTTCTGGGGTGGTGCTTAGTAAAGAGAGTCAACAACCTCTGGCTAACGTCCAACTGACTACCATCCCAGTAACTACGGTAGTGACCAGTGATAGTAATGGCAACTACCAATTCGCCCAAAAACTTCAGCCAGCCAACTACGTGGTCAAGGCAGTCGCTGAAGGTTTTGAAACTACCCAGCTGGAGGTAGTGGTTAAGTTAGGTGAACCGGCTCGGGTTGATATTTTGCTACCTCCATTGAAACCAGTGTTGGCTTTTTCGGATTCCGGTCTGGATTTTGGCTTAGATAAGGATAGTCTGAAATTAATTATCAAGAATGATGGTACCGGGACTCTGAATTGGACGGTAGCTAGACCCAACGAGGCCTGGATTAAGTTAGAAAAATTGAAGGGGACAGCTAGTCCAGAGGTGCCAGACATAATCAGCATCGAGGTTAAAAGGGACGAACTAGAGCCAAGGGACCATCAATTAGAGTTAGCTTTCACCTCTGATGGAGGTATTCAGAAATTACCAGTTACCATTAACGTTAAACCCCAGCCAGCACTGTTTGTCTCACCAGAAAAATTAGACTTTGGTCTAGACAAACAAACGCTAGAAATCAGCATTGAAAATCGTGGAACCGGTCAGTTGGAGTGGACTATCAGCACACCAGAAAAGTGGATCACAGTAGAGCCAATTAGTGGACAAACCCGCCAAACACCGACGATTGTCAAATTGAGGGCTGATCGACAAGATTTGGCTCCCGGCAACTACCAACAACAACTGACTATCATCTCTAAAAATAGCGACAAGATGGATATAAGTGTATTGGTTATAGTAACGGAAAGTCCCCAGATCAATGTCGAGGCTAAATCCCTCGATTTTGGCCAAGATGAAGTCAATCAAACCCTAACCATTCGCAATGTTGGTACTGGTCAGCTAGATTGGCAAATTTCCGTGCCTGACTTGGAATGGCTAAAGGTCGTGCCTCAAGGTGGAACTGCCAGCCAACAGAATTCATCAGTGGTCAACTTGAGCGTAACTCGTCGAGGACTAGAGGCTAAATCCTATCAGCAGACCATTATTATTACTAGTGATGGTGGTGATTGGGCAGTCGAGGTTAGTATGTTAGTTGATCGTCCAATCTTAGTGGCTAATAAACAACGGCTGTCATTGGCGCCCGAGGAAAAAGAGAAAAGTTTTCAATTGTCGCGTCAAGGATTCAGTCCCGTTGATTTTGAAATCCAGTCCAGTCAAAAGTGGCTACAGGCCGACCCTCAGCGCGGGCAATTAGAAGATCAGGCCGTTACCGTGAGAGTTCAGGTAGATCGAAAACCTTTACCTCCCGGCAAGAGCCAAGCGGTACTGACCGTTAACTCCCAACAAACTCAACAAAATTTAGACTTGACGGTCGTAGTCGAGGTGCTACCAACTTTCAGTCTAAAAGTGATAGACGTCAAAACCAATCGACCGATTTCCCAAGCTAAGGCCTTGAACCGAGAAACCCAAGCCGATGGGCGAATTCAGCTGAAAGATACCGATCTCTCGACGGTGGATGGTTCGGTTTCGGCTGATGGCTATCTCAATCAGTCTTTCTCCGTCAGCCTGAAGTCCACCAAACAAAGACTGGTGGAAAAAACCATCCGGCTGACTCCGATTCCTCGTCCAGCTGGGCAAATTAAAAGCCGAGATCTAGATCTACCAACCGAGATTGCGCTGTCAAGTGATGGTGTTTTTGCTTATGTGATCAACAGTGAGCTGTCAACCGTCAGCCAGATTGCCGTCGGTAGTAATCAGGTCTTAAAGACCTACGACCTATCTGACGATGGACAAGCCCCCAAAGACCTGATCGTTCATCCATTGACGGGTCAGGTAGTAGTGGCCAATAGCTTTGTCAAGCCGATCAAATTAGGGGCTGTCCAAAACGATACTATCTCTATCTTACCAGAATTATTGAATCGATCAATGGTAGTATCGGTGGGTAATTATCCAATAGGTTTGGCCATTGACCCGACAGCTAACCAACTCTACGTGGCCAATCAGTCCAGCCGAACTATTTCGGTGGTTGATCTGGATCAACGAAAAGAGATCGGTTTACTAACCCCGAGCCGAAACGGTGTGCCCAATCGTATGATGATGAGTAACGACCATTTATACGCCATAGTCGATGGGACAGTGGAAATTTTTGATACCCGGTTGAAGAAGTCGATCAAAAGAATCAATAAGGTCTTTGGTCCGTCCGACTTGGCCATTTCCAGTAACCGAAAATTTGTTTATGTAGTCAATAATAAAAAGAACAGTCTAGGGGTGATTGATACTGTCAACCAAGTGGTGATAAAAGAAATACCGGTCGGACTATCTCCGGTCCGAGTAGCCGTTAGTAAAGGGTTTCACCCTGGTCGAGATCTAATTTTTGTGGTTAACCAAGGCGACTCTACCCTAACCATGCTAGAAACTTGGACCAATGAAGTCGGGCTGTTTGAAGCTTGGCAAGCTGAAGTTGCCCCCCAACCGATCAAAGTCGGATTCATGCCCTTGGGAATTAGTGTGACGACCGATAAGGTTTATGTGGTGCTGCAAGAAGATTCAGTGATTGAAATCCTGGAGTTTTAGTTTATGTTAATTAGTAAATCACTGGTCTCTGGCTCAATGCTGATTTTTTTGAGTTTGTATTTATTAACCGGCTGTAGCCTGAGTAGGAAAGGTTTTGGTAACTGGACAGTCCGACTACCGGAAGACGGAGATTATTTTTATGCCGTTGGTGGTCCCAGTACTGAGCGAGTAGAGGCCAATGATCAAGCCCGAGCGGAAATGGCCAAATTTATCTCAGTTACTGTTGACTCCGAGATTGAGAGGGCGATCACCGAAAGATCGGGCCTAGTCGAAACCAAGATGGTGGATACAATCAGGCTACAAGCCAAAGAAACTATGAAGAATTTATCCATCGTGGAAGTAAGGAGAAGCCAGGAAGGATACTATGCTTTGTCTCGAATGCCAAGTCGGCCGATGGAAGAGATTCTGGATTCACTACGTTTCAAGAAAACGCCTCCGACGGTGGGTGAAATTCGCCGATCAGTGATATTACCCGGCTGGGGCCAAATCCAAAAGAGCCAACAGCGAAAAGGATTTATCATTCTGTCAGCCCAAGCAGTGTCCATTGGTGGCACAATTCTATTTTCTATCCTCAAATCGTCGGCTGATGAAAACATGATCTATGCCAGAACAGCCGGTGTTCGACGAGCCTACCAACAAGACTCTCAAACCTTCCGGAATTTAATGTTTGGTTCACTGATTACGGCAACAGCCATCTATATCTACAATTTGGTTGATGTGACAGCTGTGCCCAAGAAAGTACCACTTGGATCGTAATCAGTAAAAAATTAGCTACTATTTCAACCAAACATCGAAAAAATATCTCCAGAAACCTATCATACTAAGGCAGAATCTCATTGAAATAATGAAATTTAACACCTTAATCTTAGTTGCTTTTTGTCTGCTATCATTATAAATTGTGGATAATTTTTTATTAGTGTTTCTGTGACAAGGCTAGTGCTCATAAAGAAAAGTAGTTCAAGTATGAAAAGTCAACTCTGGCAGGTGTTTTATTTTTCGAAAGCCAACAGTTTTTGATAGACCATCAATTGGCCTCTGACCCTTTACTAATCGATCCGATAGATAATATCAGCCAAGAAAGAAGCATAAAATCTTCGATGAAAATGCTTACAAGGATTTTCATTCCTACCCTCTACCATAACCAGTCAACTATTTTTGTAATTTTGTAACTAAAAATGAATTATAATTAAGCTAAGTGTGAATCGATAACTCAAAGGATTATTTTCATTGGTTAGTTAACATGTTCAAAATCAGACGAAGTCTTGCAATAGTTTTCGAAAATAGACATTAATATGAAAGAGAATATAAGAGGTGATCGTAAACTTATAGCTATTGTCTTCACCGATATAGCTGGCTTCACTGAGTTGACATCCAAAGATGAAGATGGTGCTCTAGAACTCGTAGAATACCAAAGAGACACGTTAAAACCAATCGTTGATAAATACAGTGGAACTTGGTTAAAGGAAATGGGGGATGGGCTTCTTTTGACATTTGACGCAGTCATAAATGCAGTGAATTGCTGCATTGAAATACAAAGAATGTCTAAGGAGGTTGAAGGTCTAAACTTGAGGATATCGGTTCATGTGGGAGAAGTTTTCCAGACAAAAAACGATATTTATGGAGATGATGTAAACATTGCCAGCCGAATCGAGACATATTCACCGGTTGGCGGGATAGCAATTTCAGAAAGTGTAGAACTAAGTTTGCAGAGAAAAGCCGAATATCAAACCGTTTGTATTGGTAGTCCTATGCTAAAAGGGGTTAGCCGTGAGATTAAGATCTTCACCATCATTTCACATGATTTACCTAAGCCAGCATTACAACATATTGAGGATAACCTAGTTCAATTCGAGGCGCTACCTGAAACAGGAGCCAAAGAGATACAGACCTCAATAGCCGTGCTTCCATTTATTAATATATCTGGCAAACAGGATGATGAATTTTTTGCAGATGGAATGACAGACGCAATCATTACTAATCTAAGCAAAGTTGACAGCTTGAGAGTGATTTCAAGAACCTCAGCCATGCACTATAAAAATACCGACAAGAGAGTACCAGAGATTGCTGATGAATTAAAAGTCGATTATTTAGTTGAAGGATCGATAATTGCTTATCTGGGTCAAGTCCAAATAAACGTGAACCTGCTTGACGCGAAAATGGATCAACAGATTTGGTCAAACGTTTATGAAAGGGATTTGCAAAAAGTCTTATCAATATTGAGAGAAGTTTCTGAGGAAATTATGGACGGAATCAAATCGAAACTTACACCTCAAGATAAGCTCAGGCTACAACAACCAGAACTGAGCCGGAGCATCAACCCAGAAGCATATAGATTGTATTTAAAAGGGAGACAAGCCAGGCAAAGAAAAGACCAAGAGAGCATGAATCAGGCCCAAGGATATCTACAAAAATCAATTGAACTTGATCCCACACACGCACCAAGTTACGCTGAAATCGCCCTAAACCAAATCCTGATGGGGGCATTTGGATATATTACAATCAATAGCCGATTAAGAGAAACCATTTTTGGTCATGCTGAACAAGCTCTAAATCTTAATTCGAGTACTTCAGAGGCTTATACGGCCTTGGCCTTGGCTGCAGAATTTATCGATCATGACCAAGAACAAGCCGAGAAGCTCGCACAACATGCAGTAGTTTTAAATCCAGGCAATAGTGAATCGATTCAAGAGCATGCTTTCATTCTTGGACGAATGGGTAAATTTGAATCGTCTATTCAGAAAATGGAAATGACTATTTCGCTAGATCCTTTATCCATACCAGCCCAAAATGGACTAGCGTATATATTTTTTTATCAGGAGGAGTACCACTCAACTATTGAGAAAATGCGTGGTCTTCTTGAATTAGACCCATCTCATTACTTAGCAAAGTTAATGATTTCTTTGTCATTAACAGCACTTGACAATTATGAGCACGCATTAATGGAGCTGGATTCACTTTCTCAAACACAGGCTAATATAAACACAATTTCTCATCAAGGTTACATTCTGGCCAAAATGGAACAGAATGACAGTGCCAATCAAATCATATCAAGAATACAACAGGATTATCAGAACGACCCATTATTAGAATTTTCTGTAGCTCTAGTTTATGCAGGTATGGGCGAAAAAGATCTCAGTTTCAACTGGTTGAATAAATCACAAGAGAAATACGGTTTTATATACCGAGACAAAACAATTGGGGAAGATTTTAGGATGAAAGAACTGAAGAAAGACTTAAGGTTTAAAAACTTAATTTATACCTAAGTTGCGCTTAAACAATTACGATTCTAATAAATCAATAATACATTATATCGGCAGGAAATAGGTTGAATATTTAACCTATTTCCCGCCTATAGTTTTTTCAAAAACCAGCATTAATAACGCGAACAAGTCATCAACGTTTTTTCGGTTTATATAACCAAGTGTGAACATAGATGATTGACTCCTCGGCCCGTGGTAAGACTGGGTACGGGGTATGTCGACAGGTGGGGGTCAAGATTTTGTCCCCCACTTGTCCCTTCAATTTTCGCCCCAGTTCTAAACTTAACTTCCACCTTTCGATCAGGGTATACTTCTCGATGCTTGATGACCAAACTGTAGTTTGTATTTTATTTTAGTAGTCGATCCAGGTTGCCCATCACCTTCTGGAATGCTTCCACGTACATACCCATTAATTCCAAATCGTTGGGAGGGTTCACGTCGAAAATGTAACTGTGTGAATCAATGAACTCAACAGTTTTTGGGTAATCATCTTTTTTATATTCTATTATGGAATCATGGCATTTCCAAGGACACCCTTTACCATACCCAATCCTATTTTGGAATACCTCTTGTTTCGGGACAGGAAGTCGTTGCCATAATCCCATTGAGATGCCTTCTGCCTTCATAGCTTCTTGTACCTTATCACGCAGGGTTCGCGGAGAGACATTCAAGTCGATTTCCTCAGGCTTAAAACCCACTACGTAGTTGTAGTAAACTGGCTCACACTCATTCGGAACATAAGGTGTTTTTAGACCTCTTATCTGGCTCAAGTGCTCGGTAAGAAAGTTACAGTTTCTGATACGAAGGCTGTTATTTTTGTCGAGTCTTTTGAGTTGGCTGCGGATAAACGCCTGACTGAACATATCCCCTCTATACATCCAGCCCAGTCCATAAGCATTATATTTTTGATCTTCTCGTTCTTGGCCAGGCACGATGATCTCCCCAAAGTATTGTAATAACGAGGCTCTTTCGTATACGATTTCATCGTTAGTTGTAAATAATCCGCCCTGGCAACCACTGCTCAGAGTTTTTGAGGCCTGAGTGCTATAACCGGCTGCATCCCCCATAGAGCCGCATAAACGCTCTTTGTACCTTGCTCCATGTGCTTGGGCTACGTCCTCTATTACCTTCAAGTTATGCTTTTTGGCTATCTCAAGCACTGCATCCATGTCCGCCGGCATTCCGTGAATATGCACCGGCATAATCGCTTTTGTTCTTTCTGATATTTTTGCTTCAATCAGATCTGAGTCTATGCAATAAGTTTCAGGGTCGATGTCCAAAAAAACAGGTATAGCGTTATGATGTAACACTGCTGCCGCACTGGCCCAGAAGGTAAACGCTGGTACGATCACCTCATCGCCAGGCTCTATTCCCACTCCTGTTAGACACATGTGTAACGCTGCTGTCCCACTATTTACAGGAATGCAATATTTTACCCCCATGTATTCAGCCCACTCTTTCGCCAGACCTTCCGATTGAATTCGTTGCTGTTTGATGATTCCATCAGACTTAAATACTTCCATCACAGCTTGTTGATCGGCCGTCGTAACATAGGGCCACGGTTTAACGAAGCTTTCTGGCACTGATCGTTTCCCACCATGTATGGCTAATTGTTCTGACATTTGAAACTTCCCTCTATGATTTCTTAGTGGCACTCAGAGTATTTAAAAGTGTTGCTATTTCTGTTAGAGGACTCAGGTCGACCACTCAGTGGAGTATGCATGATGTCATCAATCCTCTACAATAATCAATATGATAGCATAGTTCGATCAAGTTGATGGCTTCGTTTGAAACTGAAAAGATAGACAGGCTATCATGAGGTTATCACAATTTCTTCGGAATGGGCCCTAGCAGGACCAAAGCCGAAGAAATCAGTCTCAGATCACCTGTATTCCTCATGAAACACTAGATCCTAGGTTGATCTGCTTATGTCAGATGTCTTCATTTCTTATTCTCGTCGGGATATCGACTTTGTTCGTCATCAACAATCGTCGGCTAAGCAATATTTTACGTGGTGATGAATTAATCGCAGCCGAAGGTTGGTTAGCTATCAGTCGCTCGATGCAGCCGCCAGCGACTGAGTTACATCGAACCTACATCGTTTTCAGTCGATCTACCGCCCAGACATTACAAAACTTAATTTACTCTGGCATCGGGATAATTGTGCTTTTAGTTTTTGTTGTTGAAGAAGAGAATTGAACCCCGCCACTCAGAGAAGTAGACCGGTAAACTTGCCCTAGCTTAATATGGCCAAAAGGAGTAGACTGTTTTTCTGGTTATCGTGCCAAAAGCACAAAGAAATCCGCCTACCATAAATTCGCCCAGCATGAGTCCCATGAATAATGGAACTAGTTTTTGATATTGCCTAAACCCACAGTGTCGCAGAACCAGCCCTTTAACCAACCAGGCGATAAAAAGTGGAAACCAGGAAATAGACATGCCCCAGCTATTGGAGACAGCATAACCTGCCGGGTGAAAGGGCCACCACAAGAAGCGGGTACGCATCAAAGCCAGGAAAAGCGTTGAAATCATACCGATAAAAACAGAAACCGGAGTGGCAACGCTAGAGGCCAAAGACTGAGTTAACCACTTCTGCAGCCGCTCCATACCTTCTCTGCCAGGCCAGATCATATGGCTATTTAGCATTCCAATTTGATAGCTACTGTGAAGAAAAGCCCAAAAGGTCGCCAAAATAGAAATAAAAACAGCAAATACGATGACAAAGAGGAGTCGTCTATTATCGGTATCTGTTCGTTCAGCCATCCTGAATCCTTCCAGTTGATGAGGCATGGCATCACTATAACGGGTTCGGTTGAACCAAGAGTACATGCCCAGTATAGTCAGATTTCTCGCACCTAGTTGCCGTGTGCCAATGGTGGGTGGAATCAGCAGATCCGGCCCACCATAATGGATGTCATGTACCGGGGTTCCCATTTCCACTCGCATCCGGGTAACAGCTATACTGATCATGATGTAAATAACAAAAAATGCTATGGCTAACCAAACTGACATGCCGGCCGCCGCAGAAAAACCGATCAGAAAAAGAAAACCCAATAATAACCAAAAAAGGGCCATTCGGTGGGAGATGGGTTCTTTGGTCTGGTCTGATGGTTTCACCCCGAAAACAGATTTCAAAACGGTAAAGATATGCCGACGGCTAACCCATAGCGCAATCAGACAGAGGCTCAGATATCCTCCGGTTGATTGCTCAATCAGCGACTGATATCCAGCAAATCCCCCTTCACGAGTCGACAAGCCAAAGCCAAAGATAATAATACGCTGTACCTTCCACAGAAGATGAAAAAACCAACAGGAAAAGAGTAAATCAAGCGGGATCAGGAAACCCAAACCGATGACGAAAGGATAGAAGGAGATGGGGAACCAGCCAACTCCATTCCAAGGGTGTTCGGTGAAATACCGGTTCAGGTTGTGTAATTTGAGATTAATTCCAGGTATGGCCGGAAAAATATGGTGCAGTTCATTCAGAATGTCCAAACCTCCCGCAATCGCAATGCCGCCCCAGAGTAATTTGTTGCTATACAGTCCAGCCGGATAGTCGATCATTCGTAACGGTAACTGGATAATAGGATAAGTCAGTTTTTCGCTTTCGACCCATTGCCGACGCATTAATACATTAATCATCAGCATCACCAGGATGAGAGCAAAGATAAAAGATGACCAAGCCAAAGTGGGAATCGCCCAAGCCTTCAGGTTGACGATAAAATAAAAAGATGATTCTCCTTGGTAGTGGTCGGCCAAAACTGCTTTGTCGGCTACTGTCATCCATGGTGGCAGGTGAGGCCAAATGAGATTTTGCCAGTCATTTTCCGGTGATGCAAACCAATGGACATAGGTCATGATGGCAATCAACAATTGCATGAATCCATGACCGCTTACCGTAGATCCCATACAGATCATGGCGTAGATCAACAACAAGTCTGACTTACTAAGGACTGCGCGAGGAAGGAAACGTTTCAATGCCATGTTAATCAGATTAAGGAAGAAAAGAAAGAAGATGGCATTCATGGCGATTGATTGAACCGTCATGTGGATGGTACGAAACATTGCTTCTGCTAAGACCATCCAATAGCAGTTAGCAACGGTTAGCAAAGTGCCAATTATCAGAACCACCCCCAGACGGGGCTGTTGGCTAAAAGAGGCTTGGTTATTCCCTCTACTCATCGGATTTAATTTGGATAATCATGAGAATAGGTGAAAATTGGGCCGAAAAATAAAACAGCCCTACCAGTTAGCACTAGTGGGGCTGTTTTATAACAACTAGGTGTTTTTGTAGTAGAATTTAAATTTCTACCGGCCAAAATTATTCTGGTCTTCGCAGGTTCGCGGGGCTCTGTCGTATCTTCGCCCAAGTGGTGGTTAATTTACCTTTGAGTTGTACCGGGAGGATTTGGACAATTTCGCCGGCATCAGGGATTTCCTTTTCTGACAAAGCTCGGTTGAAAATGGCCACATCGTCAATGCGACCATGGAATTGTTCCTGAAAACCGCAACAGTTAGCACCTCCGAACCACAGGTCGCCTCCACCACTAGCCTCAATTGGGGCACCACCTTTTATATCCTTTTCATTGTCAACATAACTCAGCCTTTCTTTTGCTTTAGCATCTTGAACCAATACCACGTGATACCATCGCTTGGCTTTAGGGGTACTACCAAATATGTTTCCGCCACCAAAACACCACCTATTACTACCATCGAACCAAAGCCCATACCACGGTTCCTGATCCCGACTCTTATTAACAATACCAGCCCAGTGACCAGGTAAGGCAATCGCCTTGACCCACACCGATAAAGAATAACTGTCTGTGATCGCAAAAGAAAGGTCGTCAGCGTGAGGCACAATGGCTTTGCCCCCTTTGGCCGTATTCTCACCGTCTACTTCAAGGACTTGCCCTCGGTCGGCGTCTTTAACAAATTTGGCACCTCCCTCTAATTTGCCATCATGCTTGCCCACTTCATCTTTGACTGAATCGTCTAGAGGCCAATAGCCGACTAATCCTTCAGTTATATCGGCCATTGATAAAGTCATGAAACCTGTTATCCAGAAAAGGCAGAACGAGTTTTTCAAAAGACTAAAAGTTTGTTTCATCATCCTATAACTCCTTATGTCTAATATTCTGATATGATATGTCGGTGGACACACCCAAAATGAGGAAATCCTATGTGGATCGCACACACGATATCTCATTATGGATGAAATAAATGCTAATCATAAAAGGACTTTTGCATCAGAATTTTCTTGTTATGTTTTATCATTGAATTGGAACTACGGGCACATCCTAAGGAGAAGCCAAATAAAAGTCAACAAAAAAGAATCAAAAAAGACACGTTAGGTATATTTTCGCTTCAGCGTCAATTGAACTGGAAGCTTTGTGGGTTGCTCTTGATTTTGCCTGCCCAACCCCTTCAGCTAAAACTAACTTGGTAGACCTAACCAGGGTGTTTGCTTTTTACCACGGCAGGTTTTTGCCCATCCACTCAATTTGCTCCGAATATATTCAGCCAAACTAGTAAATGTCCCCAGCACTTGACTACTAGCCTAATCCTTTCAACAGATAATAACTAAAGACTTCACGAATTTTCCCTTCCCACTTTTAGACTCTCCTGCCTATACTACAGGCATTGAGAGAGGCACTAACACCAAGCTGACCTGAATTTCTACTGCTACATTGAATCTTGAATTCCTTGGAGAAATCATCTGTCAACAGATTATTCTCCTTACTTCGCCGAGGATTGGATGGATAATTTATTAAATAAGCGGATAATCTGTTGACATCAGATGATTTTAACTAACGCAGGACAGCACGCCTATCCATTGCTAAAACGTGGTGATTCAGTGGAACCAATACAAGCCAAAGGGTTGGCCCTAGGTATGATTCCTTCCGTTCCCTATAAAGAGTTAAAACTGGAACTTCAATCAGGCGATTTGTTATTGTGTCATGACCGATGGCATAACTGAGCCACGCAATACCGAAGGGGTGATGTACGAAGAATCAGGGTGTTTTCATCAAGTTATTTCGAAATTAGAAGACCATTTAACTGCGGAAGAAGTAGTAGAAACTATCATCCAAGACGTAATTAACTACATGGCCGATGAAGAAGAACGGGATGATGACATCACGCTAGTAGCAGTTAAGGTAACTTAATCTGTCAAACTATTCAAACCCGCGCCAAAGATAACTCGTGTACGGGGTAATCAGGCGGGTATCAGCACTAGTTGGTACCCCTTTTTCTTTCCTAATATTCTAACCATTTGTATTTTCGTTCCTTTTTCTTAATATCTATCTTCATTCCTATCTAATCTTTTTCATCATCTGATTGATATAATCAAATCGTAGTCATCAGTTAGAGTACTTTGCAACGTGGTTAATCAACCATGCTTGTTATATTTGAGGTTAGTTTACAAAAAAGATAAAGATGAAATAATATGATTTTAGATTATGGAATGATGCAATGGATTTTATCGATAGTTATTGGAATTACTTTGAGTAGAGCTATCAGTTCAGTTGCTTTATTAGCTCGGAAAAGGAAATTAGTGAAGTTTGATTTCCTTTTGACAAGTAATTTACTGGTTATCACGATCAATATAGTTAATTTTTGGTTTCGCAGCCCAGAAATTTTCAATAGCGTTGAAGGTAAATATATCCCTTTCATGCTTATCTTCATAACAATAGTGATCTTTGTTACTGCGGTAGAAGCACTCTTACCAACAACATCTCTGCTCGAGTCAGATAATGTCGTCGATCTGAAGGAGGCTTACTTCAACCAGAAAAATCTTTATTATCTAGCTATGCTTTCAACTGGCGTTGTTACCCTTTCTCTATACATATTCTATCCAGAAGTTAAAGAGTTTGCATTAGGATTAGAATTTAGAATTATCGAGATTCCACTTCTAATAGTCTTGACGATTATACTTCCATAGGCTCTACTTCTCTCAAGTAATTATTACCTCCACGGATTCAACATGATACTTCTCTTGGGGAGCCTAATTAGTGAAGTCATAATGTACAGTTCAAAAATGAGATAGGTTAAAAATAAAAGTTTGATATCGATTTAAAAAGATCTTTTTTAGCTTACTGTAACTTCCAAGGAAGGTAATTCATATCTGAAAATAAGTCGACTACCAGCCCAACCAATATCTTGTTCTAATCTACTGTCTTTTGATTTCCTAGACTACCGTCTCCTACTCTTCAATTATGGACAGCGAATTAAAATCTTTGCCCTGACTAGAAGTTTGAAACTCGTATCTGGAACATAGCAGGTACGGGGTAATCAGGCGGGTATCAGCACCAGTTGGTACTCTTTTTCTCTATCTCCCTCCTAGTATTCTATACTTTTTACTTTTGATGATTATGAGACATAACCATTAATTATAAGTTTGCAGAAATAACTTCCTTAGTTTAAGATGCCTAAAAGGATAAGGATCTGCTAGCCGGAAACTCAAAGAGGATTTTATTTCCTAAGCCAATTTTTCAATAGTGTTTAACCCTATCGCTCTTAAACAGGAGAAATCAAAAATGACGATATTGAGTCAACGTTCGATCGTTGTGTTTTGTGTTTTGATATCCAGCTTTATCACTGCCCAACAGGAAATCTATATTGTTCAACAGGGAGATTCATTGGAAAGTATCGCTCAGAATAAGCTACAAGATCCTAGATTATGGCCCCAACTAGCAAAGTATAACCGCCTTCTCGATCCCAACCTGATTAAAATTGGACAAAAGATCTTGATTCCGACCCAAGACCAGCTACTTTTGAAGGTCAAAGAACAGGATAAGTTAATAGGCAGGTTAGAAGTTATTGGAAGATATCTATCCCAATTTAAGGGACTCAACCGAGAGGTTATACTGGAGGAAAATTTTGAGAGTTATCAACTAGACACACAACCAGTCGGTTGGTTCTTTCCTTCGGATGGCAAATGGCATATCTCCGTTGCAGGTAGTCGGGTCTTGGAACAAGCTGACCGAAAAGCACTCAACAGCGCAGCTATAGTTAAGCTAGTAGATCAGTCTAATTACACCATCCAGGTAGAACTACAGATACAGCACAGTGGGGATGCTGGAGTGTTCGCTTACTGGAATTCGTATACTGAAAACTATCGGCTTCGGACCAGTAATAGACACAACAGAATTCAGATAGTTAAACGTGTCCCTAGAGATAACGGCACCTACACGACCGTCACTTTAAACGAAGAACCTTTACACCTAGATAATGGTAGATGGTGGATTTTCCGATTAGAGATAACAACCCACCAATCACACGTATACCTAAAAGGGAAGGCATGGAAGAAAGGAGCACCAGAGCCAAGTAGCTGGTTGTTGGAAGCCTCAGATCATTCCTCTGAACGCTATGAGAGTGGTCAGACTGGCGTCTGGACGATAAACACAGGTTCATCCTACGGGGGGACAAAATTTGATAATTTCAAATTGCTAAATATGGAGGATGATTAACCCAAAATTTAAAGTAATGATAATGACAATCAATGATGTAACTGGAAAGCAAATCAGAACAATAAAGTTAGGTCATCTATCAGCAGGGAATTATGTAGAATCTAGCAAGGCAATTTACTAGGATAGTAGAAGTGAAGATGGAGAGCAGTATCTTCAGGCACTTACTTCTACCAAATTGAGGCTGGAGATTATACAGAAACTTGCAGAGATGGTGATTCTGAAGTGATGGATGAATCAAATCTATTGCACAAATAAGGGTACTAATCTAGAATAAGACTTAGAAAAAGTGTCTTCAGGCACTGACCTTATACGAGAAGTTAATGAAGAGCATTGAAGGTGGGCTAATAAGAGGCTCGCCTTTTTTGTTTCTAGACTTAAGTTGTGGCTAAGTGAGACGATAATAGTAGTATCTTCAAAACTTCCTTTGTAAGGTGGGTCAACTCCTCTGGCTCACCTTCTTTTTTTGCTAGCTAATTTTGCTCGGTCTTCAAATACGATTTGACATTATAC
>JACLAC010000717.1_pt1 | contig 17848 bp, 15 predicted proteins | sample 8027881 | NCBI WGS metagenome assembly JACLAC01 (sample SAMN15725517, study PRJNA655200) | protist metagenome | isolation source: fluorescence activated cell sorting (FACS) single amplified genomes of... | place: Spain: Blaines Bay Microbial Observatory, Mediterranean Sea | collected 2016-01-19 | reverse complement strand
CTCGGTCGTTGATACAGAGCATGACTGAGCTTTGCCATTATTTGTCTGAGGTTTGATACTAAGATTATCGTCTTTTGACTTTTTTCTTCTGGATACTCATCGACAAAAACAACAGGTGCCTGACAAGAGTTTATAAATTTTCGTCCATCAAAGCGCTCTCCACGGATCGCTATAAAAATGGATTGTTCTGTGACTTTGCGAGAGTCATTACTAATGTGATTAAGCTCAATATCTTGAAGATTAAGAGTATCAAGTATCGAGTGAGAAACTTCTTTGAGGAGGGTAGATAATTTCATTGAAGGAGGAGGGAGGAGAGGGGGATGAAAGAGAAAAAGAAAGGAGTCAGGTCTTACAAAATATATCGATGTGAACTCGTTTGGAAAGAATGTTGTTTAATCGACCATCGCTAGTTCCGAAAAATCTGACCACCTTGCGACGTCTTCCATAAAGAACAAAAAAGACTATTTTGAAGAACCTGACTGATATAGGCAGGGAATTATGTAAATTTGAGCCGAGATAGAGAGTCATTGTAGTTTCACTCTAATGGAGTCCGTACGAGTTAGGAGTTTGCCCGCACTTGGATATTGTTCAACTACACGACCACTACCTTCAAAGTTTATCTCCATATTAGAAACTTGCAAGGCACTTAAAAAATCTCTGAGGGTAAGTCCTTGTAAATTGGGCATAATTATCTCACCTTTTTCTGTCCAAATAATTTCAGGTGGTGGTGCAGGAAGATCATCTTCGGTTTTTGTTTCCTTTTTAGGCTCTTTTTTTAGTAAATTTGGATCTGGTGCGATATCCAAAATTTTCATGGACTCTCCCGCAATTTCAGAAAAAGCTGGACCAGCTGCAACTCCACCAAAAGCATGACCAATCGTGGGGGTATCGATTGTAATACCAATTGCTAGTTGAGGATCGTCTGCTGGGATCAAGCCGATAAAAGTGCAATAAGCATCAGTCTTTGAATATCCTCCAGCGATCGCTTTTTCCGCCGTTCCTGTTTTACCTGCTACGGCATAACCCGGAACCTGTGCAAGCTTTGCTGTCCCTTCATTTCCAACTACGGTTTCCATCATGGCGATCGTTTGTTTTGCAATTTGAGCTCGAATTACTTCTTCTACAACTGTAGGCTCAAATCGTTCAATAACCTCTCCTTCTGAATTGAGGATTTCTTTTACTAGAATTGGTTTCATGAGCTTTCCTTGATTCCCCAATGCAGCATACGCCATTGTGAGCTGAGTAAGAGAGGAGGTAAGGGCATAGCCATAAGACATCGTGACGAGATGGTATGGTTTGACTTTCTTGAGGGAGGGGATACGTCCAGCAGTTTCTCCCGGGAAATTAAGATCTGTTGGGTTTCCAAATCCAAAAGCATTGAGATAATCGAGAGAACGTTCAGCTCCGAGCTCAAGATTCAATGTTACAGCACCAATATTAGAAGAATGCTGAATCGCTTCGGTAACGGTGATTGAATCTCCCTTACAATGTTTATCTCGAATTCGAATACCATGAATCTTCCAATATCCATCTCGACAGTCAATCAACGAATAAGGGGTAAATAAGCCTTCATTTAGCGCCGCAGCTGCAATTAGTGGTTTGAATACTGAACCAGCTTCATAAGAATCATTAATAGATCTTACCTTGAGTTTTTCCCATTCGGAGAATGCGGAAGAGCGATTAATATTTACGGTCGGTTGAGTTGAGGTCGCAAGAATTTCTCCTGTTTTCACATCGACAACGACTCCAAAACCGGTATTTGCTCCTGTCACTTCTACTGCTTTTGCAATTGCCTGATCAGTCACATGTTGAATTCTTGAATCTAGGGTAAGACGGAGATGCTGTCCATCTTGTGCTTGCGGAGCCATTTCATCTGGGATTAGCTGATTAAGATCGCGATTTCCAGCGTCTTTTAGTCGAATCGTGGCAAATTCTTCTCCGCGGAGAATGTGATCGTATTGATACTCTAATCCACCAGCCCCTTTCTGAGAACGAGCTTTTACACCGCCAAGGAGCTGCGCGCCCAACGATTTTCCGGGATAGATGCGATATTGCTTTTTTTGTTGTTCAATGGCACGATTTCTTACAATTTTGAAGCGTTTTCGAAATGCTTTATCTCCGTTACGATAGATATCTTTAAGTTCTTCTTGGAGTGCTTCGTATGTTTTGGGAGGAACTCGTTTCGCAATTACAAGATATTGTGAATTTTGAGACCGTTTTTCTCTAATTTTTTTGGTTACTTCATCTTGATCGAGTTTGAGATGACGAGCGATAACTTCAGAAACCATTGTGGTAAATTCATCCGGAATATGGACAGAGGATATGATAACCTCGTGTAGAAGAACGGAAGAAGCAAGAATATTCTCATTTCTATCGTAGATATTTCCTCGTCGACCCCTAATGATATTTGTTTCTTGGAATTGCGCAGAAGCATAGTGCTCTAGTTGTTCATTGGGAAGAAGCATGACATATGAGGCTTTCGATAGAAGGATAAAAAAACCAACTCCGACCAGATAAGCGATTAGTTTGAGGCGCTGAACAGCCAAGGGACGTAGCTCTTGGTCGGAGATTTGTTCTTCTCCTCTCGACACATCCATCCATTCTTTAAAAGATACAAATTTTTCCTGTGCGACTTCTCCAAAACCTTTTTTCGGGGGAGGGGGAGCTTTTCTTCTTTTACGTTTGTTCGGCGCTCGCTTGGTTCTTTCATGAGGGTGTCGCCGACTAGTTCTGGATTTACTTGATTTTGTTCTAGATTTTCGTTGTGGTCGTTTGGGATTACTCATCTTCCGTTACCTCGAAGATATCCACAACTTTGTTATTTCTCTCTAATTCCCATACTTTGATCTGTTCATGAATCGAAGAGGGAGAGGTTAACATACTCAGTTCAACCTGAAGTCGTTGATTTTCCTCGAGGGCTTTTTTGTATGTTGTCTGTGCTTTTCCTAGAGCAACTTGTGCTTCGTTTAACTCCAGACGAGACCAGAGAAGAACGAGAAAGCAAGTTACAATGACGGCAAAGACGAGAACAAAACGATGTAAACTAGATAGCTCTACACCATGAAATGATGGATTGCTTAGTATCGTCGAAGATGGTTTTGTATATTCTTCTTCGAAGATAACTTTATCTGTATTTTCGGTGTGTTCCATGATGTAGGATCCAATAGAGGGAGATTAGAGAGGGAGTTTTTTGAGGATACGAAGTCGAGCAGAGCGCGCGCGGGGATTGCCAACGTCTGCTTTTTTACCAGAGATACCTTTTCGAACGATTCTTTTTCCTAGGATAGGACTCAGAGGATTTCCAAAATGATCTTTTTCGCTTTTTTCACCGGCATATTCTTGGAAAAAATGTTTGACGATGCGATCTTCGAGAGAATGGAAAGAGATTACGCCAAGGTGAGCATTGATCTGTAGCTTATTAAAAGCTAGAGGTAGAGCTTTTCTCAACTGAGAGAGCTCATCATTGAGGGCAATTCTAATTGCTTGAAAAGTTCTAGTCGCTGGATGATTTTTTGAATTTCTATATCGCGAGGCGATACGAATTGTTTCTGCGAGTTCAAGAGTTCTTGAAAAAGGCCGCTGCGCGATAATAGCTCTCGCGATACGTCGAGATCGAGGCTCTTCACCATACCTATAGATGATGTTAGCTAGCTCTGTCTCTGAGATCTGATCGAGCCATTCTGAGGCTGGAATTCCTTTGTTGGGGTTCATGCGCATATCTAGAGGTCCATCTTGTTGAAAAGAAAAACCACGTGTGGGCTGATCAATTTGAGGCGATGAGACGCCCAAGTCCATGAGTACGCCTTGGAATGAGTCATCTTCCAAGCTTGGGAGAATATCGGCAAAAGAACCATGAATTGCTGTAAAACGAGAACCAAAAGGATTAAGTCGTTTTTTTGCGGCTTGAAGAGCTTGAGGATCGCGATCGATTCCAACGACTTGATTTTCAGGATGCGCTTGAAGGATTGCTTCTGAGTGACCACCACCACCGAGAGTGCAATCTAAAAATCGACCAGAGCGATCCGAACATAGATATTGGATCGAAGGTTCTAGCAGCACTGATTGATGATGAAATTCAGAGATCATGATAATTTGTTGACGCGTCAATATTGCAATAGGAAGAATAACAGAAAATTAGAAAAATCTAAAGCCAAAAATAGAAATTTTGAAAAATAATTCAACCAATAGATTTCTATAGCACCTAAGCACTGAAGATACCAAGAGTTTTTGGTGGCATAATTGTGATATTGTTTATGAACCCTGATGATGTTATTACAAAGTTGCTTATTCAAGGATTAGTATGGCAAAAAAGAAAAAAAATCAGGATAGATCAATCGCACAAAATCGAAGGGCGTATCATGATTATGAAATTTTGGAAAAATTAGAGGTAGGACTATCTCTCGTTGGCTCCGAGGTAAAGTCTCTACGAGCAGGGCGTGTCAGTCTTAAAGAATCCTTTGTTGGATTTGAGAATGGAGAAGCCTTTTTGCTTGCAGCTCATATTCCAAAATATCCGCAAGCTGGTCCTCAAAATCATGAGCCCAAAAGAAGACGTCGTTTGTTGATGAAAAAAAGACAAATAGCTTCTTGGGCAAGAAAAGGTGAGGCAACTGGATATACAGTAATTCCTCTCTCTCTTTATTTTGTGGGTTCTTGGATTAAGTTAGAAATTGGTTATGGAAGAGGTCGAAAATATTATGATAAACGTCAAAAACTTAAAGAAGATGATCATAAACGGGAAATGGCTCGGGCTTTGCGCGCTCGTCATTAGTGCGCTTCCACAGCTAGCCTTCGCTTCAGAGGGAGGAGAAGATAACTCCATGCTAGTCATAGGAGGGATTGTCTTTGCTTGGCTTCTCTCTGGTGCCCTAATGTTTATCAATACTCGAGTGGGATTAATTGTCACGTCGCTTCTGGCGATTGGTGTTTCGGCATATCTCGGACAGCAGCATTTTTCGACTGCGCCAGCGGTTTGTGATGTCGGTGATTTATTCTCTTGCTCTACAGTCAACAAATCCGAATATTCTACTATAGGACCAATTCCTATTGCCTTCATTGGTATGGGTTATTATCTGGGAATGCTTCTGATTGCCTTTTCAACAGAAGAGGAGGGATATGAATCTGCAGGAAGTTTTTTGACAATAACGGGAGCCCTTTCTGCACTTGTATCTATAGTGTTAATGTACATATCTGCCTTTGAAGTTAAGGCTTGGTGTTTGTTCTGTATTGCTTTGTATGGCTTTAATATTACTTCATTCATTGGTGCTGTTTTATTGAAGAAGAAACAAGCGTCTGAGCTGTCTCCATTTTCAGGCAAATCGATTGGAACCACGGTTGGTGCAATGATCGCAACGTTGGTTGTAACGACCTTCGCTTTTTCCGAATCTTCGGATAAAAATTCGACGGAAAATGGGGGAACTGTTGATGTTATGACGATGCTTGAGCTTGTAGAAAAAGATCTTCCTTTGGATGGATCTGAGCCTGTTCTGGGAGATGTCACAGCGCCGATTCAGCTCGTTGAGTTCGCTGATTTTGAGTGTCCTCATTGTGCTTCCACTGCTCCAAAGATCAAAAAATTGGTAGAGAAAAATCGGCAGGTCAATCTTCGATTTAAGCAATATCCCCTAAGCAGTAAATGTAATCCAAATGTTCAATCACTTGCTCATGAAAATGCTTGTGAAGCCGCAGCTGCAACAGAATGTGCGCATTTGCAAGGTAAGTTTTGGGATATGAATCGCATTGTTTTCAAAAATCAAAATTATCTTTCTCCAACAGATATTGAGTTTTTAGCTGAGCAAATTGGTCTTGATCTGAATCAATTTAAAACGTGTATGAAAGACGATGGGATTGCACAAGGTATCACGGCTGATATTTCTTCAGCCGAAACTGTTGGGGTCACCGGAACACCAAGTATCTATGTTAAAGGGGTTGGTGATAAAACAAGATGGTATAAATTAGGACGCTATCACACTGTGGAAGATCTGGAAATTGCTCTTCAAGGTGTGATGAAGTAACAATGTCTTGGATTGAATTACAATGGGTAATTCCGCGCCGATCTGTGGATCTTCTAAGCTCAAAATTGTTTGAGCTGGGGGCTCTTGGGGTTCAAGAAGATTTTCTAGAAGCGGAAAGACCACCTCCAAGACAGCCATGGGATACTGGACCAGAAGCTCCATTACCAACACGAGTTGTATTAAAAGCGTGGTGGGAAGAACAGGACGCAGAGGACAAAAAGAAACACATATCTCTTTTGGCAGAAGCAAATCCAGAAACTTTAGAACCACTTTGGATACCAGTTTCTCCGCAGAATTGGGAAAATTCATGGAAAGATCATTTTTCTAGAAAAATTTTCTCCAAAGATCTCGTGATTGCTCCTCCTTGGGAGGCTCATGAGGGAGACATTATTTTAGAGCCAGGGATTGCATTTGGAACAGGAGAGCACCCGACAACAGCCTCGTGTCTTGAAGCGTTGGCAGATTGGTCGGAAGAAGGACTGACTTGTTTGGATGTCGGATGTGGCTCAGGTATTTTAGCTTTGGCAGCGGCAAAATTAGGAATGGAGGCCGTTGGAATCGATATTGAGAGTCAGGCGATCGCATCAGCGCAAGAAAACGCAAACAAGAATAATTTTAAAATTAACTTCTCTCAAACAGATATTTCTGACATCTCGTTGCAATTTGATATAGTAGTTGCAAATTTATATGCAGAGGTTTTAGTGGCTTTATCACGTGATATTCAAAGATGTGTAAAAGATGGAGGGAAACTTGCCCTCGCTGGAATCTTGACATCAAAATATGACTTGGTTTTGGAATCTTTCTCCTCACTGAATCTCGTTCGAAAACAAGACAATGGGGATTGGACTTCTCTTTGGTTTCAAAAATGAGACGATTTTTCTCGGAATATTTACCTAATCCAAATGAAATGGTTCTTCTCAAAGAAGACGTTTCCCATCACCTTCTTCGTGTTGTTGGTATTGCACCTAGTGAAGAAGTAGAGTTATTCGATGGACAAGGAAACGCTTGTATTGCTTATCTCTCATTTGTAAAACAAGGTAGAGCCCTCATGAAATGGCGTAAAGAGTTGAGGGCTAGATCAGAGCTTCCAGAGCTTCCTGTAATTTGGGTTGGACTTGCTCTCACTAAAAAAGATGCTTTTTCTACAGCATTACGAATGTTGACGGAGATTGGGGTATCCCATATTGTACCTCTTCAATCAGAGAGAGCAGTGATGAAGGGAGATAAGTCAGAGCGCTGGAATAAAATTGTTTTGTCTGCTGTGGGGCAATCTAAGCAGTCTAAGATCCCAAAGATTCACTCCTTAAATCTTTGGAAATCTGGCTTAGAATTTTTAGATAAGATCCCAAGCAAGTACATACTCCATCCTTCCTCTGATACTAATTTATCGACGGCAGGGGGAGAAACAGCAATATTGATTGGTCCCGAGGGTGGCTTTTCTGAGAGTGAAGTTGCAGTTGCACTAGAAAGAGGCTGGAAATGCACCAGTTTATCTCGAAATGTTTTACGAGCAGATACTGCTGCCATTGTGGCAGCTTCTATTCTTCTTTCTTAATTCGAGTTCTTACGTCTTCTTCTCCAAAGAAGTCCGCCACCAAATAATCCTGTGAAGAATACAGGAAGCATTGGGAGGAGAGCTGAAGAAGAGGCACAACCTTCTTCCTGATTGGCTGTTGTCTCAGATAAGCTTTCTGGGATTACGGTAGAATAAACCGAGATCTCATCAAAAACCCAGTCCTGATTTCCATCTTCATCTTGAATTAAAACATATATAGAAAAGACCTGTCCCTCACCATTTACTGTATCAGGAGCAGTCCATGTGATCGTACTCGCTGTTGGATCTGAAATCGCGACATGCCCTGCATTTTGAAGGGCTTGGTCTTCATCCCACGTGTAAGATATCTCCTGTCCATCTACCTCATGAACGAAGAGTGTCATTGTGGTTGATTCTCCAACGGAAATAGCAGGAGTACCCATTTGAATTCCACCAATAATCACTGGTTCAGAATCTAGAGTCAGACAACCTTCTTGTTCATCTCGCAGATTGTTACAATTATTGTCTATCCCATCACAATATTCCACCATTGCTGGATGAATATTTGGATCACGATCATTACAATCATTATCTACCTCAGCAAAACCATCACCATCATCGTCGTAAAGAGAAGTTCTCTCATCGATAATACCATCGCAATCATTATCTTTTAGATCTGGCTGTTCAGGGGCGGAAGGATAAACGGTTGCATCATAGTCATCACAATCACCTTCTTCCTCGGTAACTGAGTCTCCATCGTCATCACCTGCGATCGTTTTTTCGTCGATCACAGTATCACAGTCATTATCCTTCCCATCTGGAAGCTCAGCCGCATAAGGATAAACCGTCGCATCATTATCATCACAATCAATGAGATCCCCTTCATTTCCATATCCATCACCATCATCATCTGAGTCTGGGAAGTCTGCGCCGAAAAGAATAGTTGTAGAGGCAAAGCCTTGAAGCTGAGATTGGTCGGTTACTGTAATTAGAAGCGAGTCAACACCTGGAATTAAACTATCCACTGGAATCTCTACCTCGGCATATCCAGAAGCTGTATTTGGATTACAAGAGAATGTTCCAATTGATTGTCCCATTGATTTGACCTTACAGAACAAAGTGTCTGCCGGTTGGTTTACATCAGACATTGACAAAATGACTTTGAGAGCTTCTCCAGAATTATGGATGTATCCAACAGGGGGAGAGATTAGAGTAACATCAGGAGCCTGATTACTTGGGTCTCGTCCGACATTACCTTTGAGGCGAACATCAATTTCTGGCGAATCAACATCATTAGAGGGGATCTTCAGTGTGCAATAGGTTGTATTTGGACTTGTAGGGGTGAATAGAACCTCAAATATTGTCCCATGTCCCGCAGGAATCTTAAAATCAGAATCAAGAGTATCAAGATTTAGGGTAAATTCATCTTCGTCGCAATCTGAATCAAGATAAGGAGCGCCAAGAACGAGTTCCCCGTCTCCAATATTGTTGATCATTACCTGACGAGTTTCTTCCTCGCCGGTCCAAAGATGACCAAAGTCCACAGTTCTTGGTTCAACCTTGATATTTCCAGTTCCGAGTGCAGAATATCCATGAAGTAGAATTGTTTCTTTGAAGTCAACAGGATCACGATAAAGGAGAGGTCTAAATACATCTCCGCCTTCTTCCTCATCATCAGAAGATGCTTCTTCTTCAATAAAAGAAACGATATGGAACGCGGCATAAGCGTCTCCATAGGTTGTTGGAGTGTAGGTCACATCAATATTTAGACGACATCCAGGATTGAGAATGAAATCAGTAGGGATGCCTGATGCATCAACCTCTAGATTCAAACCACGATCAGTACCGTATTTATCTTGAAGATCATCAACGGTCATTGAACCAGCTGGAAGATCATCTTCACTCGGACAGATAATCGTCTCTGTATAGTATGATACAGAAAAATTATCCTCAAAACCTTCCGCTTCGAGCTTGATCTGATGAAGCCCCATCGGAAGCTCCCCTTGATTTTCGACATAGAGAGAGCGACTAGCCAGTTGTCCCCATTCTACTTCACCAAAATCTAAATTTGCATCAGATACAACCATTTGGGGGAGTAGAGTTTCGGTTGTGGTTACTGTGGTTTGACAACCCAATCCCAAAACAAGACTAAAGAGTAAGGGAGCGATCATATTTTCTCCAAGAATAGGTTTCTATGAATAGTATTGTACACTTTTTTGAAAAACTGTCAATAAACTATCGTCGTATTTCAGATAATTCAAGTATTTACTTGGAGACTTCGAATAGAGCGAGGCTATGAGTAAGACGTCGATGTGTAGCAGAATCTACGTAGATTTATTTCGACGATTGAGAGGTGCAAAGAATGGGAGGTAATGGTTACTTCCATAAACCGCGAACTGTTAGAGCTTTAGGGACGAGCGAAAAATGAGCAGGTAAGATTCCTGAAAGTTCGCCGTCTAACTCGATACGAATCTCTTGCTTATGAGGAGCAAATGCTTTCAATTCTTTAATTTGACGACAAAGTGAGCCAGGAACTTCCGAGATTTTATCATCATAGAGTTTTGGCAGGTGGTAGACCTGAGCAGGAACTGAGAGCTCAGGTAATAGTCTGAAATGCAACGCATCATCCAATATTGCATTGTCTGGCGCAATTTTCATGCCGCCGCCACAATATTGAGCGTTGCCGATGAAACAGGATAGTAGTTTTCCTGTCCACTTTTCTGTTGATCCATCCATGTTCACCCACTCTAGATGAGCGGTCGGAGCACGATAGGTCATCGATGTATATAGCGTTGCATTAAGGAATGTTATTTTTCCACCGAGTCGTTTGGACCAGCGATTGGAGCGATCGGCAACCTCTCCATTTGCTCCAAATCCAGCAACATTGATGAAATATTCTTCCTGAGGCCCCTGAGTACCTTGTCTTTTTACAAAGCCAACATTGATAATTTTGTCTGTACCAAAGGCGGCGATTTGAATTGCCTTACGAAGATTTTTGGGGGTACCAATGCTTTTTCTGAGATCACCACCTGTTCCAAAAGGAAGTAGGGCAAAAATTGCCTTGTTCTCAGAAGCCATAATTCCTTGTAGAACTTCATGGCAAGAACCATCTCCACCAACAACAGCAACAATATCATATCCTTCATCACAAGCTTTTTGGGCTAAAGTGGTAGCATGCTTCGGACCTTTGGTGACCTCTAATTTCCAAGTCTGGAAATATTGTGACAAACAATCCTCGATAAATGATTTTTTTTTGCCGGCCTGCTGACTTCCAGCTTTTGGATTTAGGATAACAAATATTGATTCAGTTTGATTTTTTTTGTTCATAGAATACCTTGGAAATCCTAATAACCTGTTTTATAACTCAGATCATTCCAGCCTGAATATCGATGACTCTGTGGTATATTTAATACGGTCAGTTTATGTAAATTCCGATGTCGAAGAGACATAATGACCTTAAAAAATAAAAGCACCAAATATTTGGTGCTTTACTGGGTTTGCAGAGGTTTATCTGCGATCTCTCTCTATTGTTGCTCAGGGTGTAGCAAATTCTATGCCGAAGATTTGTATTGAATAATAACCTCGGTAAAATGGAGGTTTTTATTTTTTTATCGTTAGACTGATCCTTGCGCTATGACATTTTTGTCATAGTTAATTTTTGAATTTGATCGGCAAGAGCCCAAGGACGTTCAATGGGATGAAAATGTGCCCCACCTGGAATTAAGATGGGTGGAGAGTTTTTCAAAAATAAATTCTCTTTTGGAGCAGGAAATAAAAAGTCTGAATCTCCCCAGATTAAGGATACTTCTTGACCTGTCAAGTTTTTTGGTTGTTTCCAAACTTGTAATTCCTTAAAATATTTATAAATGTTTTTCCGTGTGGTCGAGTTATCGAGTATCTCTTTGGAGAGGGTGGCAATCATGTCACGGTTCATTACATAAGGATTAATTACCAATCTTCGAAAAGCAACAGAAGACGCTAGGAATGGCAGCGATACTCTGGGATGAAAGAATAATGATGGGACTGTTCGGAGTAAGCTTGTAATTTTATGTGTATCAAGTGGTCCGTTGCACAGAATAAAATGGATACCAGCAGTTTTAGAGCAGAGTTGTAGTGCTAGAGGGACGGCTAGACCATGAGCTACGACTGTGTTGATATCTGTCTGTTCTATTCTTGTCTGTAGAAATGTTTCTAATTGCTCAAAACTTCCAGAATATTCAAGCCAGTTTATAGAACTTGAGGAGATTCCATGTTCAGATAGGCGGCCTTGTACTTTTTTCCAGAACAGAGGAGAAAATGGAGGACCGTTCAGAAGTAAAATTGACATAAGGACGTTATATCTTAAAATACAAAGAAAGCACTGTTCAACCTAAAACAAACAGAAGCTTTTCGACTATCGCATTTTCCACAAAAACTGATGAAAAATAGAAATTCCAATCTGAGGAACTCTTCATTCTCTCATCATCATCCCATTTCCAAGGGAAAATATGGTGCTATCCAGAGCATTCCAAATATGAGCAGGTCATCCTGTTTAATTTAATATTTTCCTTTGAATTAAGATTATTTCATTCAATGATCACATATGTTCCTTTTTAAGGGACATATAAGACTCAGAATATAAAATGATGCGTATATAAACAAAGCACCTTCCTCTTTTGGGCTTTTATAAATTGGTATGAGAGTTAGAATTATTAAAGAAGAAGGTGCAGTGAATAAAATTTCAAAGCGATATAAATACATCAATGGATAAGGATAGATTGCTGGTCTCTTCCCATCCAATTTCAATAGGAAGATACAGAACTTGTCCAGAGCATTCCAAGATGAGAGGATCATCATATTTAATTTCACATTCTTCTTTGGAGGAAGATTGTCCAGAGATGAAAAATTGATCCCCCTCTTTTGGAGGGAAGGGAAATGTTTCAATAGGAAGACTTGATAGACTGAGATTTTCCCATTCAATGATCACCTGTTCATTTTCAATGCGATCTACCGTTATTAATTCGTAAAATAATATACTTAAGATTGGCATGTTCGTTCCATCGCTCTGGAAAAAAGACTTCTTTTGTATAAGAATGCTTCTACTATGTGCAGTTTTTCGATATGTTCTTTTCCTTCAAGATCTGCTATTGTTCTTGAAATTTTGAGTATGGAGTTCCATGCTCGTAGGGAAAGATCTTTTTGTTCCATTTGTTCTAAGAACCAGCTTTTGAGTTTTTCATCTTGAATGAGATAGTCGTGAAGATCTTTGGCGGCTAGTCTAGAATTGCAAAAGATATTGTGATCTTTAAATCTCTCCACCTGAAGATCTCTTGCCTTTTGAACTCGATTTTGAATTATAAAAGAAGATTCAGGGATCTCATCATTTATAATTTCAATAGGTGACACAGGATCCATCCAAACCTGAAGATCAATACGATCAAGTAGAGGGCCTGATAGTTTGTTTTGATATCGTTTAATTTGAGCTGGCTGGCAGCGACATATTTTGGTTGGATGATTCAGCCATCCACAAGGACAAGGGTTTGATGCGGCGATTAAAGAGAAGCGACAGGGAAACGAATAGAATCCATTTGCCCTGCGGAGCTTAATTTCATCATCCTGAATTGGAGTTCGAAGGGCCTCTAATACATCACGTCGAAATTCTGTGATTTCATCTAAAAATAGAATGCCATTATGAGCTAGAGAGATTTCACCTGGTATCAATTTAGCAGTGCCGATCATCGCTGAAATACTTATGGAGTGATGGGGCGAACGAAATGGTCTGGATTGTATTAGGCCTGAAGTTGCATCAAAACAAGAATGAATTTGTGTAATCTCTAGAGCCTCTTGAAATTGCAAAGAGGGGAGTATTGATATCATACGCTGAGCGAGCATTGATTTTCCACATCCTGGAGATCCCATTAGTAGGATATTGTGTCCTCCAGCAGCAGCAATTTCTAATGCTCTTTTGGCAAGCTCTTGACCTCTAACATCTTGCATATTGGAGGAATGAGAAGGGAGAGATAGTTTTCGTTTTGGTTTATTAGGTGATTTGACTGCTGTCTTATCATCAGGCAGTTGATAACAAATCCATGCTACGATCTCTTTCAGTGTTTCGAAGCCATAAACCTCTATTCCTGTGACAAGAGATGCTTCTGCAACATTATCAATGGGAAGAATCAAAAATTGATAGCCCATTTTTTTCGCCAAGAGAGCAAAAGATAGAGCTCCTCGAATCGGTCGTAATGAGCCATTTAGGGATAGTTCTCCAATGAAAAGAGATTGCTGTACGCGAGAAGAATATTGTTCTTGATGCGCAAGTAGAATGCCAAGGGCAATCGGAAGATCAAAACTAGTACCCTGTTTTCTCAAACCAGCAGGAGCAAGATTGATGACAATCCTTTTTCTTGGCATCGAATATCCAGATTGTAGAATGGCTGATCGTATTCTATCAGCTGATTCTTTCACGGAAACGCCGGGTAGTCCAACAATAGATATTGCGGGGAGTCGCTTGAGGAGGTCTACCTCAACGAAAATGAGTTCTGCCTTAATTCCAATTAAGGTGGCTGAAATAATATTATAAACCATACTGTTCTCCTTTTGGGGAGACACTAGGCAAGAATTGTGCTAAAAATAAATAGCTGATTTTATTGGTTAAAATATTTTATATGTCGAAAAAAAGGTGGGTATTGACGATTTATAGTCATTTTCGACAGTTCTAAAGCATGTCTTTTAGATTGATGAATTCAATTGAATTCATTCGTGTAATGAGAGAGGCAATATCGTCAGTCGAGGCTATCAGTTGGCGATGCTTTCCGCGAATAAATTTTTCTTGATGTGCATGTTCAATCCAGGCGATTAGATGATCATAGAAACCGAATACATTGAGTAGTCCAACGGGCTTATGATGATAATTTAGCTGAGACCAAGTTGTTACCTCAGCTAATTCTTCTAGTGTTCCATATCCTCCTGGGAGGGCGATAAAGCCATCTGAAAGTTGAGCCATCAGGGCTTTTCTTTCGTGCATTGATTGAGTGATATAAAGCTCAGTGAGTCCTTCATGGGCTAGCTCAAGATCCCTTAGATGATGAGGGATAACCCCTAAGACTTTTCCACCCTCGCTTAAAGCTGCATTTGCGACTGCTCCCATCAAGCCAATATTTCCACCACCAAATACAACAGTAAAATCATTCAATGCTAGATATCGTCCAACATTTGTCGCTAGTTCATAATATTTCGTATCAGCAAACTTACTTGAACCACAGTAAATACATATTTTTTTCATTTTTTCTCTTTCTTTTTGTAACAATTGATTGGATGGCAAGGATAACGCGTTGGATCTGTGATATAAGATAAAACGAAATTATATCTTTGGGAGTATTATGTTAGTTTCTTTATTGCTTTCCTGTACGTCAGAGAAAAATCAGGACACAGGATCGTTTTTAGAGCAACCCTGGAGACCTGAGTTGGTTTGTCCCTCAGATGAGGGGTGTGCAGAAGTGGAGAATGCACCATTACTTGCAGGTGCTGGACGTAGAGTTATTACACCAACCTGTTTTGAATCTTGGGATGATCTGGATGATGATGAAGAATATAAAACGAGTCAGGATATTTTTCACGATTGTGGTTGTGATAGACTTTGTCCTGAGGATGAAGGATACCCAGGTCCTGATAACGGCGAAGGGGATGGCGAGTTCCAAGCAATCTGGCTTGCTGGTTATGGGAGTGCTCGCGCTGCGATGGATGTTCATGATGATCTTTGGGCAAGAACACTTGTCTTGGAACAAGGAGAGACGACCTGGGCTCTTGTTTCGCTAGATCTTGTTGGCGTTTTCAATGATGATATCATCAAAATGAGGGAGCGAGCTAAAAATGAAGGGATAGATATCGATCATATTACAGTAACAAGTACTCATGTTCACGCTGGTCCAGATACTTTAGGACAGTGGGGTAAGCGCGCTGGCGTTACTGGACGAAATCAGGATTATCTTGATTATCTGGAAGATCAGATCATTGACTCTTTGAAAGATGCAGTTGCGACAAAAGAAGAAACGACGATGAGAATTGGATCTGTAGATGTGAGCACGTACTCTGAGGAAAAAGGTTCGCGCAATATCATTTACGATCATCGCGATCCAAAGATTTTAGATCCAATGTTGAATGCAGCCATTTTTGAAAATTCTAGTGGAGAGACAATTGCCTCTTTGATGAGTTTTGGAAACCATCCAGAGGTCATGACTAAAATGTCTTTGACATCTGATTTCTCTGATCAAATGCGTGTTGGTATCGAATCAGGCGTTACCTATCCAGAATATTCTGTTGAAGGTGTGGGGGGAATCTGTATTTATGTGCAAGCTGCTGTTGGTGGAATGATGTCACCACTTCGTGTGGATGTCACAGATGGCTCTGGAGAAGAGTTTTCTGGGAATGGAGATTCTCCGAAAATGGAAGCCTTGGGTCGTGTGATGGCTGAGCTGGGTTTACAAGCTTTAGATGCAGCTGTTGAGATGCCAGCGCCACAGTTATCCTTCGCAAAACATACTTTTAACGCTCCTATCGAGAATATCTTATTTCAGGCTGGTTTTTTATCCGGAATGTTTGAGAGAAATATCGAAAATTATGCAGAAGGAGAAATGATCACCGATGATAAGTTACCAGAGGTGAAAACAGAAATTAATGTGATTGACATCGGAACATTAAGAATGCAAACGGTTCCGGGAGAATTATTACCGGAGCTAGCAATCGGTGGTTACAATGATGCAGACCAGCCTTACACTCCTTTAGAGGTTATGGTTGATGAGGAAAATCCCAATCCACCAGATCTAAGTCAGGCACCAGAAGGACCTTATCTAAAAGATAAAATGGGTGCCGAGCATAATTGGATTATTGGTTTGGGTAATGATGAATTGGGATATTTTATACCACCGTACAATTATAAGCTTCATGATACTCTTGCTTATTATAGGGAAGCTGATGGCGATCATTATGAAGAAACGAATTCATTAGGCCCCTCTGCCTGGCCTTTAATTGAGACGGAGATCCATAGATTGCTTGATTGGAAGCATGCGAATGACTGATAATCTTTATGATATACTCGGGGTTTCTTCTTCAACAGGGCAAGATGAAATTCGCAAAGCATATCGGAAGTTGGCTGCTCGTTTTCATCCTGATCGAAATCCAGATCCATCAGCGGTAGACCGTTTTCGGGATATTCAAAAGGCTTACGAGGTTTTAGGAAAACCGGAACGCAGAGAGCTCTATGATAAATATGGAGATATAGCTCTTAATCCCAATTTTAAAGGTTTTGAAGCGACTCCAGAAGATAGAGCCAGAGAATATAATGATTTTTTCTCTAATTTTACCGGAAGATCTACTCATGGAACACAGTCTTATCAAGGCTCAGAAGGGTATGATGACGCCTCCTCTTCCGAGCGTAGTGGTTGGGGATATAATGGTCGTTATCAGGGATCTCCAGGTGGATTTACATCTGAGGAATTTTACTCTTCGCAAACGCAATCAGATAAGAGTCGAGGATCCAATTTTGGATATGGTGCTGGTGGGTTTGAGCCTCCTCAAAAAGGCACAGATATCCATTTGACCGTTAATATCTCGTTACTGGAGGCAGTTTTAGGATGTCAGAGAGTAATCACAGTGGAAAGAAGCACTCGCTGGAAAAGAGGTACCAATGCTGGAATGTATAAGGAGACTGTAACCATTGATATCCAGCAAGAAACCGAAGCTGGACATCAAATTCGTGTGAAAGGAAAAGGAAATCCAGGGCAAAATGGCGGTTCTGTCGGTGATTTGCTTGTTACAATTGATGTGATGCCTCATCCACATCTATATCGTCAAGGTGCAGATTTGTATCTACAGGTACCCTTAACTATGCAAGAAGCTGTCCTGGGTGCTAAGATTGAGATTCCCACTCTGAGCTCTTCTGTTCGAATACAGATCCCTGCAGGTGTTCGCAATGGTCAAAAGATGCGTCTTCGCAACAGAGGAATTCCCAAGAAGAGCGGTGGTACTGGTGATTTATATCTTGTTCTTCGACCGACGCCCCCAGAAGGTTCTTCGGACCAACTGAGAGAATTAGCAAAACAGCTAGAGAGCTTCTATCCACCTGGTGGAGTGAGAAATAATTTTACCCTAAAATAAAAAAAGGATACTCTGTACGGAGTTTTAGAGAAAGAGGAGAAATTTAATGAGTACAATATTGATAATGTTATTGGCTTGTGGAGAAAAAGAATCCACAACAGATACGGATACAACAGATACTGACGCGACCACAGAAACTGCAGTTGCATTGAGTGATTTTATTTACGTA
>JACLAC010006127.1_pt1 | contig 17851 bp, 17 predicted proteins | sample 8027881 | NCBI WGS metagenome assembly JACLAC01 (sample SAMN15725517, study PRJNA655200) | protist metagenome | isolation source: fluorescence activated cell sorting (FACS) single amplified genomes of... | place: Spain: Blaines Bay Microbial Observatory, Mediterranean Sea | collected 2016-01-19 | reverse complement strand
AGGATAGGGTGAGAAGTACCATGGACTAGAAATGCATTCAGTGAGAAGATTAGTCGTTACGTCATATCCATATTGACGGTATGGTCCGTACAGTGAGGAGGATCGTCATTATTGCATCAAGAAAACGATAATTTTGAGAAGAATATATAAAATTTTCTCGCAAAAATTTATGGCTCCTGGTCATTCAGGTCATGTCGGAGAGATTTATCTTACCGTAGCCGATGACGTCCAATTTCAATATATTCAATATTTTTTATTCTTGTAGTAATATCGTCATGTGGATTTTGAATCAAACTTCCAGACATTCGAGGCCTCTTTTCTTTCTCTTCATTTAATTCATTCAGTTCGTTCAATTCTTTTAAAACTTCATCGGTTACTTTTCGCCTTAGACTATAATAATAACAGTTAATAAGTTACCCTAAGTGAGCCCTTACCTTTTTTTGTTACTAGTTCCATTGGTTTGCACATGTGGGCTACCGTTCTGAGTAACGGAATCTCGTCTTTTATTTTGATTTGACTGTGGAAATATTACTTGACTTTTATAATAGATCCAAAAAAATTCTTAACTGCTGGAATAATCCCAATGTAGGCTACCTGATAGATCTAGCCTGTGATCGAGTCTATGTTGTGTGACCCATTCGTCAAGTCGTTTATTGAAATCAACATAATGAACATAATACTGATTTTCCCCGCTGCTATTTTTTCTTATCGATAATATTTCTGCTGGTGTCCAGTCTCCTTGGGCATCGTCCTTGTTTCGATTAACCGGCAACCGACACCCTTCAACTAATGTATTCAGTGGAGCTGACTGGCCAACGGGATTTGGTTGAGCTACTTCGATTTGTCCATTTTCCACACCGCCCGTTCCTACCATCCTAAATGCGTTCGCTCAAAAATAAAATGCTCGATAAAGAATTCGATAAATTTGTGAACATGGAAACATTTATTGAAGAAACAAGTATGGCAAACGAGCAACACAATGAAACAAAAGGTAACTTGAAGATATCAAACACCATAATTATTTATATATTGGTGACCGGATTTGTTATTGAAGAATATGATTGGCTTTGATGAACTGGAAGAGGAGCAGCGTCCTCTCCATATCGGTATCGCTGCCACCATCGTATAAAGCGATTAAATTGGACACATGGACTTGCAGAATACTCGTTCATTGAGGAAGTCATATTCACCTAAATTTTCCAGTAATATGCGAGCTAGTTGAAGTTGTAGCAAAATGATCAATTATTTTACGGTCAAATTTTTACCTGACGATGTTCCAAGTGTGTTTCCGTTGGCCAAAGCTCATTGAGGAAAACTTTATGAGCGATGATTGGCAATGTGCAAACAACAATTACAAGAGGTAAAACTACCCAGAAGAACGCAGAGGACCATTGATGCTAAAATTGGGATTTCGTTAACGGTTTGCTTTGACTGGGATACAACCAGTAATAGGTTCGATCAGAGTATTTGGTCGCTTGGGTGCGTTTACCTGAACTATCCAGTAAAGATCTCCAGCATGAGCACCCATAAATGTCCAAATATATGAAGAATAAATCAACCCAAATATGAAATATAGCAATATTGTTCCCCAAATAGCTATATGACTGAGCCAAGTCCAATATGATGTTTCCACAGTGAGCCTGACTGTAACTATCAAGACAATAGCAGTATAACAAGCTATTCCAAGATCAAAGGGGCCACCCTTTTCCGATGCTTTATATAAACCCTGAGTGTAAATATAAATAACAGAGCCTTGGAATAAGCCTTCTACCGTCCAGCGTGCAAATGATTGGAATTTTAGCAACCTAGAATCCAATGAGCTATTATTACAATTATTATTTAAACTTACTCATTTCTCGTCATGTCTTTGTAAATGAAAGGTTTTCGTTTCACAGATTCTTCGGGGAGGTCCTGGTCCAAAATTGAATAAAACAAAATGGGAAATGCAGTGAAAAGCGTATTGTATAATGTAAGATATGCGCCGTCGTACAGTGTAAGTTGGGAGAAACCACATGAAAATTGATAATAAAATTGGGGAATAACATAAACCAAGTTCTGAATAATTCAATCGTTCATCATATCGGCGAGTGTTGTTCGATAAGGGGGAAAGCGACTTACCTTGAAGAAAAAATATTGGACTAAAATTGACAATCTTTTATAAAACATTCGACCGTGATAAAGACAAAGACGTTGAATATGATGGAATCGAGGTAAAGCATAGTCACTGTTTCTTGCAGCTGCTCGCCCTTCTTTCCCATAGAGACCAATACCAACATGGGCTTCTTGAATCATGGAAACATCGTTTGCACCATCACCAATTGCTAAAGTTATTGGATTGTCCGGGCCACTTCTAACAAGTTTAACAACTATCAAGGGCTACTTAATGTTTTTAAATAAGCTACATTTATAAAAGAAAATCGAGCCATTCCTTCAGCTTTTTGGATCGGTGCCATTCTGCAACAAATAACACACTCTGGTTTTATTTTCAAAAGTAATATTTCGAATATTTTCTTATGATCACGAATGGCCATAGAAATAACATGTCCAGGTATGATAACACCCCAACCCCGACCAGAGTTCTGTCTAATCGGTGCCCCCAACTCTGCACCAGGCGAAATGGTTTTTATAGCCTGAGTTATTTCATGACCAATTTCGTCGGTATTTTCCCCACCAATTCGAACAATTCTTGTTTTCTCATCAAAGTGTCTCGCCATTCTGGAGACTGCAACCGCGGTTTCTTCATTATCTCCAGTTAGGATCCATATAATGATACCAGCCTGGCGTAGATTTTCCATAGTTTGAGCAACATCATCTTGTAATTTGTCTTCAACTGCTGTTATACCCATTAATTCTAGATCCATTTCACATTTTTGATAAACATCTTCCACAGCGCTTATACGCTCATTATTGTTAACAATTGATTTTGCATTTCGAATCTGCGTTAATAACAATTCTCCTTGCTCCTTACTAAGCAGCCGTTTACAAAGAACTAATGTTCGGTAGCCTTGCATTGAAAAAGTAACAATCTGCTTGCGAATAGATTCAATGGATCCCTTGTTGACCAACGGTAGTACGTGGGACTCTGCTCCTTTTGTCAATAGTAGAAAATTTCCGTTTTCGTCTTTGAGAATAATGCTTTGACGTTTTCTTGCTGAGGTGAATTCAATAACTTCTTCAACAATAAAGTTTCTCATTTTCGTACAAGTTTGAACACGTACATGTTTACCTTCTCCTCCTAGATAAGCAACACCTAGTTGTTTGGCTGCTTCGACGAGCGCTAATTCATCTGGACTTGAGGCTGTATATTCGATTTCAAGACTTGATGGACTCAACGTTGTCTCCCCTGAACCCTGATTCGACCTCTCCAATATCGATCGTTTTTCTATTTTTGCCTCAACAGTGTGGCAAAGACTCATGGCAAGAAAAAATTGATAAACAGCCGGATCGTGATGGGGCATCAACTCTTGATTTGAATCTTCTCGAATCAAAGTTTTTTCTTGTTTTCGAAAAATGATTCCGGATATAGAGCATGCTTTGAAATTCATTTCGTTCTCGGTCAATGTACCAGTTTTATCGGATAAAACGTAATTGATTTGACCAAGTTCATCGTTAATATCAGAACAGTTGACCTTGGCGTATAGATGTTCTCCATCGACAGAAGTAAAATTAAATTTTTCGTCCCATGAGATAAAGAACGCCGATATGAAGCGGTGCATTTCAACTGTGACGTAAAGCGAAATAGGAATTACGTAATTGTAAATAACCAAAAATGAAAAGAAAGTGACCAAAGTAGCTCCAGGTGTGTTTGGTTCTGTGAAAAGATGATTTATTCAATTATCCAGTTTGTAAAAAATGGAAAGATTATCGTTTTTGGGACCAAGTAAGCATCCATTCCTAATTCTATACGATACCATTCGCCAGAATCTCTTCCAATAATATTGATAAACGATTCAACAATAAGAGAAAAAGTACTCAGTCCAAATAAAACAATTATATAAAATATCAGGAACTTATTCATACAATGTTCTACAATTGATCTTTTCTGTCTTTTATTTTTCCAATTTTGAACCATTTTGGTCTCTCTCCCAGTATAAACAGCAAGTCCATAAATCCATTCTGTATTTCGTAAAATGGATCCTCGAAAGATAAATTGCTCTGGCGTAAGAGGAAATATTTCTTCATTTTCTCCACCAACACCATAATTAAATACTGCTCGGCCTGCGAATCGAGATAATTCAGGATTTGGCGCTTGGACTTCGCAAAAACAGCGAATCTGTGTTATTTCATCTGGATTAGAGAAACCAGCAGTTTTTGGAAGGGCAACAGCTTTTTTCAAATTTGATTCGCCATCCAACGCTGCCGTACTATAGAAGGCTATTGATTCTTCATAGGATGACGAGATAATAACCAGATCAGCTGGAATAGTATCACCTTGTTTGACCCTGACAATATCACCCGGTCGAATATTCATACATTGATCTTTTACCAGTACACCACTGCGTACAATATAAACTAAATCACGATCAAGTCAGATAAATGTGCTACCAAAAAGTCATAAACCTGGTTTAGCATTTTCGGTCTTGTCTTCACGATATCTCATATAGTCCTCATAAGCTTGTTTGATTGCAGTAAGTCCAACAACAAACAAAAGCGGAAGACCGGACGTATAAGGACTCACCGGACTGTCAATAAGGATTTGCATAATGAAAATTCCCAGGAAATAGAAGTTTGCAACACGATGAAACTAGTCAAAATGTTAAGTACGGCCGATTATGTTATTCTATCAAACCTGTTCGAATAGATTGAGTGGCAGAAAAGTAATAATTGTGTACTTGTTTGAAGATATTGCATTATTGATTTGTTTTGAAGGTTGTTCCTCACCAGGTGGTAGTTGATGCAAAAAGAACACTTTTCGAGATCTCAAAATGGTCCAAAATATTGCTTATATATCGTATGTGAATTCAAAATAATTATCCTTTAAAGCCCCACGCTATTCACCAAGTTATATATATATATATATAAAATATATACGCGTGTATCAAAAACCATAATTTCTACGAATATTTCTCTTGGAACATATTCCTGGATTCATTTACATTCGTCTCGACTTGTTGTTGGAATTGGGGGAATCTTTCTCCAACCCAGAGTCTAACCCGATCACGAAAAGCTTCCATTTTTTCATCTAAAATGATACAGTTTCAATCATACTCAGATACACTCTCTTCAAGACACGTTGAGTCATTCTCTATGATTCATTGATTGGATCAATTCCTCGAAAATGTCTCGCTTCGAAAAGTCCTCCGCCCTAAACTACTCGAAAAATCGAGCAAGTTAGTCGCTATTGAGTCACCAATGACTCATTCGTCCGATTAATATTTTTCTGATGAAAAGTCCATTAGCAGTTTCACAGATGATTCGAGATGAGTCTAAAAAAGTCTCGGTTACTAAACTGTTGTATAAAATCGGCAAAAAGTTTCTAGTTTATCAGAAATAAAAATTGAATTTTATTTTCAATAAATTAAAAACTAAAAAAGAGACTTGAAAAATGCCCGCAGTTGGAATTGATTTGGGGACAACCTATTCTTGTGTAGGAATATTTCAACATGGAAAAGTTGAAATTATTGCAAATGATCAGGGCAATAGAACAACTCCATCATATGTTGCCTTCACAGATTCTGAGAGATTAATTGGTGATGCTGCTAAAAATCAGGCAGCTATGAATCCTTCCAATACGGTTTTTGACGCCAAACGTTTGATTGGCCGAAAATTCAACGATGATGCAGTGCAATCTGATATGAAGCATTGGAGTTTTGATGTTGTCGACGAATCTGGTCGACCAAAAATCGAAGTCGAATTTAAGGGTGTACCCGGCAATTTTGGCCAAAACATGCCCTCCTTCTCGGACATATATCTAAAAAACAGATGATGATAGATTCATTCTCTCTTCACCATCGTGTTCACTGACCCAATGAGACCAAGAATCATTGGTTGACAACTGACCCAGGTGCACCTGTGGCGCGGTATCAGCTGATCAAAGTGAATTTTAAAAACTTATGTTTCTCAAGTTCGGCAAGTCCAATTTGTCTGATTTTTTTACCATTCGACTTAGAATCAAATTTCTGACAATAATCATGTTATGAGAATACGAGAAATTTTATAAAAATACGGTAATTTAAAAAAAACAGATATTTGAAAATTAACATATTTAAACGACCAGTTGTTATCATCCGAACGCGGTGGTTTAGCGAGAAATTAATATCACCACGAGATTCCGCGTATTTGATTTACTATAAAACCCAAGTTTGAACGCTAAAATACCGTTATTTATGGATTATCATATTTTAGTGACCGCGCGGTAATTCCAGAACCGCGCGGTTTAGGGAAAAGCGGTTGACGCCATGACGATCTATATAGTCGAATTAGTATAAATTCGAAGTTTGGTGTGTTTTGGCCGCTATCGACCAGATTGCCGGGTACACCCTTAAAGGCGAGAAGAAAAGATTTGCAGCCGAAGAGATTTCTTCAATGATATTAACAAAGGTTAGTTTTTTTCCAATTTTTATCCCACAAAGATTGACTTTCGGAAGGAAATTTCGTTAAAAATATTTTCAGATGAAAGAAGTAGCAGAAGCATATCTCGGAAAAGATGTACCAAGTGCAGTTGTAACAGTCCCAGCATATTTCAATGATTCTCAACGTCAAGCAACCAAAGATGCCGGAGCTATTGCTGGCATAAACGTGCTCCGAATCATCAATGAGCCTACTGCAGCTGCCATCGCTTATGGTTTGGACAAAAAAGTTGGCGCGGAAAGAAATGTATTAATTTTCGATTTGGGTGGTGGAACCTTTGATGTTTCTGTTCTTTCTATTGAAGACGGAATATTCGAAGTTAAATCTACTGCTGGTGACACTCATTTGGGCGGTGAAGATTTTGATAATCGTTTGGTCAATCATTTTATCCAAGAATTCAAGCGAAAGAATAAAAAAGACATTTCAAATAATAAGAGATCGATCAGAAGACTTCGAACTGCTTGCGAGAGAGCAAAACGAACGCTTTCGAATTCGGCGCAAGCAGCAATTGAAATCGATTCACTATTTGAAGGTATCGATTTTTACACTTCCATAACTCGTGCTCGATTTGAAGAATTATGCTCTGATTTATTCCGTGCCACAATGGATCCAGTCGAAAAAGCTCTTCGAGATGCGAAACTAGATAAAAACGGTATCCACGAAATTGTTCTCGTTGGTGGTTCAACTCGAATTCCGAAAATTCAAAAACTCCTTCAAGACTATTTCAATGGTAAGGAATTGAATAAATCGATCAATCCCGATGAAGCTGTTGCTTATGGCGCTGCTGTTCAAGCAGCTATTCTATCTGGGGATAAATCCGAAGAAGTTCAAGATCTTTTGTTGCTTGATGTTGCACCACTCTCAATGGGAATTGAAACTGCTGGTGGTGTTATGACATCGTTGATAAAACGAAATACAACCATTCCAACTAAACAAACTCAAACTTTCACTACCTACGCCGATAATCAACCTGGTGTTCTTATTCAAGTTTTCGAAGGTGAAAGAGCAATGACAAAAGATAATAACCTTCTGGGTAAATTCGAGCTTTCTGGAATTCCACCTGCACCACGTGGAGTTCCTCAAGTCGAGGTTACTTTTGATATTGACGCCAATGGCATACTAAATGTGTCTGCAATGGAAAAACGAACTAACAAATTAAATAGTATCACAATTACAAATGATAAGGGAAGATTGTCAAAAGAAGATATTGAGAGAATGGTGAACGAAGCTGAAAAATACAAGGAGGAAGACAAACAAGCTCAAGAAAAGGTTCAAGCTAAAAACGAATTAGAATCATATGCATTCCAATTGAAACAGTCCGTTGAAGATGAAAAAGTTGCAAGTGCAATTAATGATTCAGACAAGACTACTTTGGTTGCTAAGTGTGACGAAATCATTTCATGGCTTGACAATAATCAAACAGCGGAAAAAGACGAGTTTGAGCACAAGAAAAAAGAATTGGAATCCGTTGCAAATCCAATTATGACCAAACTTTACCAGGCTGCTGGTGGTGCTCCAGGTGGTATGCCTGGTGGAATGCCCGGTTCTGGAGCAGCTGGCCCAACAACAAACCCTCAACAAGGTCCAACTATTGAAGAAGTGGATTAAAATATTTACTGTTTTCCATATGCAAATTAATCGGAATAACTGTTATTCCTGTATTGTAATCTTAAATAAATGTGTTATTCAATTCACCTGTTTTTGACTTTGATCTCTTCGCATTTGAGATTCTTTGAAACATAATAAATTTTTATTTTCAATTCGAACTCATGGAATATTGAAATGGCTATTTAAGTTAAATGTCCAAAATTTTTCAAACAGCTGTTGATTTTTTCCAAAAAATTTTCCAAAAAATTTAATTGACTCAAAACTTGCGCCTTGAAACTTCAGGGGTACGGACGCTTTGCTGTGTACTGCCAAAACCTATGAGTCACCAGAAATTCTGATATAAATTACAAATTTTTCGCCACGAAGCTATCCTCTCCCTTTACTCTACGGTCTATACCCGTCCATGAACGGCTCAAACTAAAATTCTCGTGCACAATTTTTCAACGTAGACGAGTGGGCGATTAGACCGTCTGGGACGGCCATCTGCACCCGTCGAGGCCTGGTCCGAGTCATAAAATGAAATATTGCGAGTTACTCCACCCCGTCTTGGAGTCATAATTTTTTAAATGTCAAAGTCAACTTGATTCTGGTTTCGTTAATTTCTAGAACCTCTCTCCTTCTCTTCATCCCTCTTTCTGGTCCATGTCAAATGCGTTTAGAATGGTAAACTGCGCGACCTTTATTGAATTCGTTACGAATCCTATTTTACCTGAATTAGTACTCCTTATAAACGTCGTCATAACGTTTTAACCTTTAAACTGAATAATTTCCGCATACAAAGCCAAAAATTAAATCCAGCTCTGAATCCACCCACGCAAAATCTAAATCATGTGAGTCACATGGAACTCTGACGGCTCAAATGATATAGTTTATTAGAGGTAAAATTTGCATGAATTATATACATTCTAATGACATCATCATCAGCATCAGAAAAAATGGCAGCATTTTTGTACAGTGCGTAGGCGCCGACTCAATATATGTAGGCGTATTTAAAGTTTAGGATAAGTGGTAATAGAACCCGGTTTTTGAATGAGGGATGAAACAGTAAATTGATGATTTGGGAAATAATGGGAGTTTGGATGTGGCGATAGAGAATTAGGATCTGTATGAGCCTGATAAAATGCTGAATAATAATTTGAATAGTCCGGAGCAGAGGGCAGCTGGGGTGCGGTGGATGATCCGACAGGTCCTTGATTACGATAATCTACTAATGTATTCTGAATTGCGCTTGTAATTGGTCCAGTGTTCTGATTGGTCGATAATATTCCTCCAATGGGTGGTGCTGATGACATAACTTGAGGCGAGGTTGACTGCACATTCGTCAGTGAGACTGGTCCATCTGTAGTTCCATCACTTCCGGAATTATGCGATGAGTCACCACTTGTTGAAGATCGTTGGCCAATAGGAGACAGGTTCAAGCTGACCGAATTATCTGTTCGGTTAACCAACTGGTTTGCTGAAACCGTATTTGGACTGTATCGATGTGTTGAATCAACTTCTGTCGGGGTCGAATTTTCAGGAACATATTGCTCTGTGGCGCCATCAGGTGAGTGACATGAAGTTTGAATCGCAGGAGTTGGAGAACCCGAACCGTCGTTCAAGGGCTAAACAAAAGATTTAAGGAAAGTGTCCGGACGGGCTTTACGAACGGGTGATTGACAGGTGGACAATGGTACGTAAGAAAAAAATTGACGTCGAGGTGTTCGATTACAAGTTGTTCCATAGCCGAATTGTTTGAGGCCGTCGAAAATCGGCCAAATTTCACCGGTGAACTATCGGTTATGTTTGACATAAGTGTGAGATATCTCCGGTTTTATTAAATAAAAACTGATTTATGAAACCCAGATAAAGATGTTCTAGATTTTGAACATCGGAGGAAGTGAAAATCACTTCAAAACTAATTTCTGATAAGATGCCACGCGTCACATAAAAAAAAGATTCCATCATACGAACACGCGCGAAACATTCCCGAAAGATTTTCGAAAACTTGTTGATATAAATCCGGACAGAAGATGATATCGGACATTCCGAAATATTGTCGGACATGTTGCATCACCGGATATCAGCTCACAAAACTTGATCCGAAAAAAATCTATAAAAAAGGATTTCAAATTGATGCTAACTAGATGGCCAATGAAAATGGCCTTTGCTAGCCAATCAGATTCTGCGGTTCTAGATTCAATCATGAGTAAAACAGCTGAAACTAAAGATCAAGATCATAGCCTTAATTTTATGTTCTATTTTATGTTCCATGTACTTATACGTTCACTCTATGTATAATCTGGAAGTCATTTAAATCATCTGTGTTTTCTATTGCATATCGCGTCCCTTTGATCCCTCTTTTTGCCCGTTGGTTGATCCCTTTCCACCCGTGATTATCCCCTTTTAAACGATTTAGTACCCTATTTACCCTGTTTTTAGTCATATTCCATCCTTTTAGACCAAAAAACAGCCTTGAAGCGGGAGCTCGTTTGATCATATTTACAAAATACAGATTTTTATCGGATGGCAACTTCATGATGTAACTTTATTCATGATCAATCACGATCATCCGGTAGCATTACCAACCCTATCCTATTACTTCACACCTCAACGTTTCAATACATGTATTGGGTAGGGTTTGGGGGAGGGTGTTAGGAGAAATGGACTTACCAGAGGTTCATCATTGTGAACGGGTGTTTGATGGGGTATATTTGGTAAGTTGAAATCAGATGGTCTGTCGGAATTTTTTTCTGCATCTCGTCGTTTTCTTCTGCGCCTAAATTATTTGATTAGATTTCGATCTATTTCCATACTGGCCAAGAAAAGAGAGTCTGGCCCATATCCATGAGTCATATCCTTTAGTCTCTACTAAATCCAGATGTTGTTTTGGGTGTGGGGGAGTGAGGAGTGGAGGTTAGATAAGGTTATGGAGTCTCGGTTGGAGATCTCATCGCGCTCGGTTGGAGGTCCATCGCGCATTGAGACCTTTAGTGTTTACCAAACAACACATCTCACTTAATAATTAATCGAGATAACTTATCCATTATAAGGACAAAAGAGTTTTTTAGTCAAGAAAAGCTCTTCAAAGTCCAAAGTATCGTGGTCTTCGAATTTTTGGAAATTTTCGAAAATTCAAAAATTGTGAAAAGTGAAATTGAATGAATGCAAATATTTTTTTCGATCAAAATTCAAAGATATGTTATTTTCAGTCCAAAATTATAGTTTTCATAAAGTTTTTGAAAAATAATTAGTTTTCATTTCAAATTTTCGCTCTATTGATAAAAATTTTGACCCAATAATAGCGGTGGGGTCAGAGTTTACTACCCTATTTCAAAAATTTTTTCTGATTAATAAAATTTCAAAATTAAATTTTGCTCTGTCGCGTGTCTAGTGCTAAATCTTATTTATTAGTTACAAGTAAATTTTTACTTTCTTAAAAACGACTTCTGGGTTAATTAAATCAATTTGAGCGATTCAAAAAAAATTTTTTCGACTCAAAAAATCTCAATTTAGAATAAAAAAGTTTCTTACCGAAAATTTCCATTGTCAAACATTTTTTCGCAATTGGAATCGAGTTGCCAATAATTTCCTTTGCCGGGATCATTTTCGTCTCTTGGAACTAAAAATCGGTTATTTTTGAGTTACAGATTTGATCCACTTTTGTTTTTTGGGAACTTTTGGTCATAGCTTGAGGTCATTTGGGGTCGAATTTTACCTTTTTTGAAGCAGTCATTGAGTGAAAGATTGTGTCGAATTGAGTTTTGCCATCCGGCTTTTGATCTTTTGTAAAACGGAAAATTGTCCGCAACGTACTGATATATCTGTGCCAAAGTCAACCGCTTCTCCGGACTGTTTTGAATAGACATTGCAATAAGTGCAGAGTACGAATACGGCGGACGGACCAATTTGAAGATTTCGGCTTGATTTTGAAGACTTAGCCAGGAGAGGTCCGAACTTGGACCAAAACTCGGCGGAGGGGCACCGCCAGCACCCAATAGACCGGCATGGGCTCCACGGACGGCACCAAGTTGTCCGGCCATTGAAGCTGCAGGGTTTACCGGATTGGAATAGGATTGAGCATAGGATTGAGCGTAGGTTGAACTCATACTCGGCCATTGGTAATTCAAATATGCGTCCTAATTTAATTTTTAGCTTTTTATAATTTCCGGTGCTCTGACATTTAATAATTTTTCTCATTTTGCAATTTCGAAAAAATTACGAATTTTGCAGAAAAGAATTAAGAATTTTTAAAGTTTTTACCTGATAATTTCTGTTCAAAGGTGCTGATGCTGAATTGTAATCTGCTGGAAGTCCACTGTTTGATGTATCAATAGACTCTAAATAATATGATTACATAGGGGGTCACACACATTATACTGTAAGAAAATTTCACAATTTCTAAAATCATTGGTCAATCAATTTTTTCATTGAGTTCCAAATCCTCCGAAATTAATTCCAGAAAACGATTTTTGTAATTTTGGCACTTTGATCGACAATAAGCATTAGCATAATATCGAATATTGACGAATAAATGATGACTCATATAAAAGAGTCATGATAAGCATAATTACGAACCCATTGTGATGTTTGGATATTGATGAATTACTGGAACTGTACTCTCTGTTGGGTCTCTCTGGTTATATTTTGATAACAAGCTTTGATTTTGCTTTCTGTTTTGACTCTGTTCAGTTTATTAAATTGCCAAATCATAGTCATGGAGGACCCCATGAGCGCCGCATGTGGCGAAAGTGAAATGAGAGCGAGCGAGGGACTCGGGAGAACGGCGCCATATGATTTCTTTGTTCCATGTTCTATTTCCGGGCTTATTCCATATCACAGGATATATACAGGGACCTTTTAAACTATCATTCAGTTGCATTCGTTTTGCTTAGGATTTAAAAAATAAACAAAACATGCAAAATTCTAGGAAGATTCGGAAAAAGTTCACAACAGATCAAAATGCACTTTTATGTTCGTCTCTGCTCATTTTGAATGCGGTGATTGACCTGTTTGTACAGGTAGGATATAATTTGAAAAATGTGCAGTATTGAAAAGTGTGCATTTGGTGATATTTTTGTTAATTAAAAAGATGCATGTTTTGTGTGGATAGTATACACAATGGTCTGTATATGTTTGATGTCAGATTTGTTACTCTATAAATATCAATCTCAACGTTATCTTTTCTCGGGCGTGGGCTTAAATAGAACTTTAGGTTCTGAGATGTGTTCTAGATGGTGGGATTGAACATTTTCTAAGTTCGTAACAAATTACCCCAAATAGTAGAACAATATACTAAACACAGAAGTCCACCTCAATCGCATCTTCAGAGAGATCGCGCCTGAAACCCAAACAACTCTGATTTATGATCGAACACACAGTAGCCAGGGTCAATTAAAAAACAGAGAAGAAGGTCATAACTAGGTCAAATCTGTTCAAGTACGGTAAAATTCAATACCGGTATTCGTATCGTTTTTGCCCTTCAAAAATTTTTCGATTCGAAAATGTTTATCAAAATTTTTGTATTTGAAACAAATGGGAATTAATGATAGAACCGATTTCGAAACAAAACAACCTATTTTATGATTTTAAAAATGAGCCTTGTTCGGCTAAAATGGTGATTCTAAAAATCCTCTGATTGTGGTTCCTCATGATGAGATAAAGATGGTTATGATACAGTTACGTTCAATTTTTATGATTTGTAAACAGGGCCATTCGTTTAAGGGTAAACAGGGAACGAGTCTTAATGTCCTTAAGGGTAAACAAAAACACCAGACCATCAAAGTCTTGTGGGCGGGTTGCACGTATAATGAGTTATATTACGTGGGCGGGATGCATGCTGAATATTCGAGCTCCTGATTTTACTCTGTTTTGCCCAAATCAAATTATTATTTAGTAATCAACAAAACGCTCAATTTATATTCAACTCTAAATACGTAACCCAAATCTAAAAACGTTATCACAAAATATGTAAAAAATAGAATTACGTGATGGATGACGTCATCATGAAAACTATCACTTGCATTTATTGCAATTCATAGAAAACAAACAAAAAAAGTGTGTCCGGCTAATCTGAAAATTTTTCCATAGCTGATTTTCGCTTTATTTTGTGTTTTTGGGACATTTTCAGTATATGATTTACGTAAATCTGGCTGAATAAAACCCAGTTCAATTTCAGTTACGTAATAACTAATGACGTAATAAGTATTTCTTAACATTGCCAATGGTTCATTGGCATAGCTGAAATTACCAAAATAGTTTTCACCAGAAACATAAAAGTTAAATCTTGATCAAGTCTGATCGACTCTGATGATCAGACTTGATCGAAAGTGACCTTCAGGTGTCTGACCGGAATCTAGAAAACTCTGGTAAACGATTTTGATGAAACGTCGGGCCGCCTTCCAGATTCAAAAGTGAGAAAATCTCTTTTCCGTTTAGATTCATGTTCATTCATGTACATTCGTAAATAAGCACATTCTAGAATCATTTTTTAAAATCTTTCTGATTCAAATATTTTTGTTTGTTTTCTGTTGAAAAATGAAAACATATAGAATTTAATGATATTTCAACCTTGAACTTCAATTTTACGAATGATAATTTTCGATGATCGAAATCTGAATTAACCATACTTGGAACCGCAGAAAGTGTGATCCAGGTGTTTTATATCATGGTCTAGAAATGGGAGCTGAGGCGGTTTAGGATATCATGTCATCCCAACCCTCATTTTGAATGTACCCCGAGAAATCGAAACTGGTCAAGTCACACCTGGAAGAAGATTCTAATTAACACAGTCTTTTTCTGATAAAAATTATGGTGCGCGAGTCATGCTCGTTTTTGTGGCGGGTTTCCTTAACTCACTGCGGATAAAGGTGGAACTGAATTTAGAACTGAAAGGAACATCAAAGGAATTAAAGTTCTGATCAGAGTGGTTTATATCCGGCTGTTCATCCCCCATTTTCGGCATTATCGGACATCTTTTCGGGCTTTTCGGACATTTTGGCGGTTCCCGAGCTTTCGCACATTACCTGTCTTTCATTTTTTTCTTTTTGAGCTCAGAGGATCAGTTCCGTAGTCTTAGCCACGGGGACGGCGATACCCTTAAGACCGTAAGAGACTTATTCTCATGAAGACTGTTTACTAAATAAAAAATGAAGCGGCTCACGAGAAAATACGAACAGAACTACCCTTAATCTTATTAAAAAAGGACTATTAAGAATTTCATTAATCACACTTAAAGAACATCTACAGGTAGACTACAGCAACACACTTTATACAGGGGGTACTCAGTAGGCTAGTTCAAACCATAACTGTAAAGTGCGTTGGATCATATTTTGTAAGAATTACTTTTGGAAAAATCTGATTTCAAAAATCGAAAAAAATGCGCGAATTTTCGAGATTTTTTCGTGCGATTTTCAAGAAGCAAATAAAAGATTTGAATCAGCATTTGAGATAATTGAGATAAACTCACCGAGAGATCAGCTGACGGAGTAGAACACGGGGTGTAAATGTTTCTTTCCGTTGTTTTGACGTGATGGCTCAGAGCATAAAAATATATTTCACTCTGGGAAGCGAATCGACTTTTGGAACATCTGGTCACGTGTTTATGGTCAGAATCAGGGATTCGCTTCGAAAAATATCTGATTGACAATTTTCCTTCCACAATTCACACCTTTAATTTCAGTTTGACCATTCTACTAACATGTTTAGAGCTGACCTGGTGAAATTCAAAATACAGTAGGGTGGTCGAACTGGTCCAAAAAATCTGTGCCATTTTCAAATTAAATATACGGTATGAAACCGATTTCGGACAAAATGATGTACACCATGGACCATGGTCATGTTCAATCAAAATCGTTGAAAACGGTACTGGAATCTCTGACACAGTACAATTGGCTGCAAAAATATTTCGAGAAAAATAGTCGGGTAGCCATAGGGAAATTCTAGATTCTTTGACAAAATTATAAAAAATTATTATTTCAAACCTCAGTCCAAAATTTTTCTGGAAATAAATTTCCAGTTTTTTGGAAAGTTTGTTTTTATTCGCCAATTCTTGGCAAAACAACCTTTCAGGTACTTTGTACCTTTTGTACTCCCTTTGAATGTCAAAATAGGCGTAACTACGTTACGAAACCCATTTCTAGCCAAAATTTCGCCTTTTTTGGGATTTTTAAGGAGTTTTTTTTAGGAATTTTTTGGAATTTTTATTGAATTGTTTCTTGGATTATTTCCCACCCCTATATTTTCGAATAATGCCACGCAGCATAATTTAATTACTAGCAAGCCAGCTAGAACACACTTACAGTCTCCTGTTGGACCTCTCTACCGCTGTTATCACGTCGAGAAGGTCAAAAATGCCCTGGGTGAAGGTTTGATTACGCCTGATCCCGTAGGAGACCATCCTGAGACCGCTGTTTTTTCATGTCTACAAGGAATAACGCAGATTTCGATTATATGATATTCTTGTCTGTATTAGGCAAAGTCGCAGCATAAGTGTAGGCAGTCGTTTATAAATCGCGTTCGCGAAATGAAAGGCTCAAATCCAAACCTCGAGCATTCTTGTGACGTCCCAAATTTAGCCCAAGTAAAAGGGCTCCTGCCTTGAGGCGGGTATGGTCGTCAAGATCGTTCAAATTGACGTTGGTACCGAAAAGTTCGACCAATTCGTAAAGGCCCAAGTTGTGATCGCCGGCTCGTGGATATTGATTAGTCAGAATTCGTCCACTTGAAGTCTCATGACGTCCGAGTAAGTCTTAAAGCTTGTTTATCTTGGGTCTAATTATAACGGCTATTTTACCTGTCAATTCAGCTTCTAATGTATCCAGAGCGGAGACAGGTACAGAAGTAGACTGCAATTGGTCAAGAAGGATCTCTGGAGTAGATGGTTGTTTGGCCTCGGGCATCAAATGATCAGCGTTTTCAATTTCATACTCACTGAATAATTTAAAACTTATTTCTGCGGCGTTAAAATAAAAACTATAATGAAAATGAGCTCACCAGTATTGTATCTCAGCAATTGTATCTTCGCTGCGTGTAACGTCCAAATAGCTATGGTAATTGAACTAAAAAGTACGGTTAGAAAACTATCACGCCAAAATAACATAATTACCTGCCAGCCAGCGCTCTCTTTATCACGCTTGATTCGAAAATACTCTTCAGTGTCAACCACTTTACCACCCCGACGCATTGGTTCCTTCAAGGGACGTGGTACAGGCCAAAGCTAAATTTTTTTTTTCGAGTTAGTTAGGTCTAAATTAACCGCGATAATAAACTTACTTGGAACACCTGTACAATTTGCAATCCGTGGTACAAATTGACATAATAAGTATTCCCGCAAACCCTTTCAGCAGACTCTGGATAAAGATTCTGATAGTTTACGGTGATTTTGCGTGGGTTTTTCCGATCAATCACATGATCATCAAAATTGGCACCAAGTTGCTGCGTCTGAAAATAAAATGAATCTTTTGATTATTTCAATAAAATTGAATCAAAATCTAATACCTGTTTCTTTATGCGAGTGGCAGTCTCAACGAATTTCTCCTGTTCGTCATTTTCCAAAGTATGTGATGGATGATGGTCCAAATCAGCATATATCTCTATCTTACGTCGAAGACTGCCAGGTATCTCGGTCAATTTAGCGTTTTGACGATAGTTATCCATGGCTTTTCGGTCCCCAAGACGTGGGGTACGAACTAAA
>JACLAC010004928.1_pt1 | contig 17854 bp, 9 predicted proteins | sample 8027881 | NCBI WGS metagenome assembly JACLAC01 (sample SAMN15725517, study PRJNA655200) | protist metagenome | isolation source: fluorescence activated cell sorting (FACS) single amplified genomes of... | place: Spain: Blaines Bay Microbial Observatory, Mediterranean Sea | collected 2016-01-19 | reverse complement strand
TGAATTCGTGGGCATCCAACTCCTAGGAATCCATCAGGGATCAGATCCGACAGAATGAACCAGGAAGAAAAGCCTAACAGCGGTTCGGCACCATTGTCGTTGGAACAGAGGAAAGCATGGGGGACATTGTATTTATCGTACTTTACGAGCATGGCTTCGAGAAGTGCAGTCTCGCTTGCGTTATCCCTTGGTGCCGTAAAATCAGACGCGATATTATCCGACAGTGACTTAACTTATCTATTGTCTCGCGGTTCTCTTGCGTACACGCTTGGTAAAATATTTGGTGGGTCTATAGCTGATATGCTGGGTGGTAAAAATATGCTTTTGTTGTGCCACTTGATTATGGGCATCGCATACACCAGTAAAGCGGTCGTAAAGGCAAACGTAAAAAACTTGACTATTTTGTGGTTTTTGGCAAGGCTTCTGCATGCACCACAATGGCCTGGGATGATCATATCACACAAGAAGAGCTTTTCTTACCACGATAATTTTAAATCTATGCAGGCAGCGTTATCAACAAGTAGTCGTCTCGGTGCATTTTTTGGCAGTGCTCTTGGCGGAGTTTTGTTGGCCCGCGTTGGTAGTTGGAGGCGGTCAGTGTCGACTGTTGGTATTGGTTACTTGGTTGTAGGCCTACTTGTCCATTTCTGTCTTGACGAAGAGAAAATTGCAGTAAGAGACACTGTGACGATGCCCAAAGACAGTAAAGACGCTTCAATAAATGTTAAGAAAAAAAATGGGAGTACCATGGTTGTGCCCAAAAATAATAGGGCCGTTGAGAGAAGCACAACTGAGGTGTTTACGAGGGCTCTGTCTAACCCAAAATTAGTTTTGGTTTTCGTAGGCAATACACTGGTTATCCCTGCTTTTGATATGACAGCAATTCTTCCAACACTATTGTCGGAGCATTTGAAAGGATTGAGCACAGAATTAATTGGTACGATTGCCAGTCTTTTTCCGCTCATAAGCGTGCCGACTGTTCTTTTTGGTGCCTGGTTAGAGCCAAAATTAAACGACGCAAATAGATGGTTGTTTTACTGTTCGCTGCAATTGGTATCAACGGTATCCTTATACATGCTGTCCGCCCGGAATCTATCAACTCGGGCAGTTGCAACGCTGTTAATGGCTACCATGGCAGGCATTGGTCCAATGATGTATATCATTCCATCTTCATTTCTTTCAAGGTTTAGTGGTCCATATACAGGGACATTTACTGGTTTAATTGATGCTGGAGGTAATTTGGTGATGACGGGCGTGTATGGGACTTTACTGCCATGGTTGAAGGAACGCGGTGGGTGGCCACTGGTTTTAAAAGCTTACGCTGCCTCCACTGGGATAAGCCTAGCATGTTTTTTTGGATATTTTATTCTTGAGAGGAGGAACCCAACTTTGCGTTCTCCGTTTAACGATCAATAGAGTTTTTCGCCCCTGGCAGGCCGTAGTGGCAGGAGTATTAGAGTATCCTCCTCGTCATTCTCAATTCGTCGTAGTAGCTAAAAAAGATACTACATACATTTTTATAAATAGACGTATGACAACAATAACACAAAATACTAAAAAAAAAAATGAATGAATTTAAATTATTTATAAAGAAGTTATAAGTTGTTCGGTAGCGAGATGGTGGGTATGATAGGCTACACTGTACTTGAAAGAATAGTATGAAGAATGGTGGTGACCATTTTAATTGTCAAAGGCTCCTAATGCTGTGTCCAGCTTGCCCTTGCCGGATGGCCAGGGATCGATGAGGAAGAATCTGGGCAACTACCTCGTTCACTAGGAGAGCAGCGTGACACTACGCCAGCCAGTACTCCAACACGAAATGGGATTTATTATTTTTTTTTATTGTTGTTTGTTGTGAAATTACTTACTCATCATGTCATAATAAGTTGTTCATCATCATTGATGTTTTTTTTTTCCTTCTACTTTTTTTTTTCTCTTCTTCTTCTTCTTCTTTATATTTTTTTTGTGGCCTGTTTTGTTGGCGGCGTCGTTTTCGCTACTTCGCGCGACTCTCCCTTCATTCCTTCCACGGTAGGTGACCAAGCAGGTTCAATACCAGCGCACACACAGATCCTCTGTGAATTCGATTAACCATGGTTAAGAAAAAAAAGCACGATAAACATGATAAATATTACCGTTTGGCGAAGGCTCAAGGCTACCGTTCGCGTGCCGCGTTCAAGTTGACGCAGCTTAACAAACAGTACGATTTCTTGGAAAAGTCGAGGGTATTAATTGACTTGTGTGCGGCTCCAGGGGGATGGTGCCAAGTGGCATCGAAATATATGCCGGCGGGGAGTACCATCATTGGCCTTGATTTGTTGCCGATTCGTAAAATTCCGGGAGTAATTACCTACGAAGAAAAGAACGGCGGTGACATTACCAGCCCACTTTGTCGAACGGTGCTGAAAAAACATATAGGTGGTGCCAACGCAGACGTTGTTCTGTGTGACGGTGCCCCCAACGTTGGTGGAGCATGGAGCAAGGATGCGTACGGGCAGAGTGAGCTTGCTTTGATAGCGTGCAAACTTGCAACAGAGTTTTTAAAGCGAGGCGGCACCTTTATCACAAAAGTGTTCCGGTCCTCCGATTACACCGCCCTGCTTTGGGTATTTCAGCAGCTGTTCAAGCGCGTAGACTCGAACAAGCCATCGTCGTCTCGTAATACTTCAGCTGAGATTTTCGTAGTGTGCCGTGGCTTTTTGAAGCCGGATCGTATAGATCCACGGTTGTTGGATCCAAAGTATGCCTTTAAACAAGTTGAAACTGCGAAAAAAGTTCCAGATGTATTGCACAAGAAAGTAAAGCAAAAAAAGAACCGCGACGGTTATGATCCATCCTTGGGTCAGACACTTCACACAGAATGTAGTGTAGCCAACTTTATCGAAGCAGACACGCCAGAGTACCTGAGTATTCTTGGACAGTACAATAGAATGATTTTCGACGATCGTGCGAAGAAGTTTTTGGACCATCCAGATACAGACGACGAAATAAAAGCATGTTTCGAAGATTTAAAGGTACTCGGCAAAGCCGATTTTAAGCAGTTACTAAAATGGCGCTTCAAAATGATACGTATGGTGCAGAAAGAACAAAGAGAGCAAAGAGCCCGTGAAAAAAGGGAAGGGAAGAATGACGAAGAGATCAAGGCAGATGACTCGAAAGACAAGCAGGAAGAAGAAGAAAAAGAAGATACCTCTGGACTTTCAAAAAAGCAACTTGAGCAGTTAGATTGGCTGCGGAAGAAAAATAAGCGCGAGAAGAAAAAATTGAGAGAGAAGAAGGCCAAGTATCAACGTCGCGTTGACCTCGGAATCGAACCTGGAAGTGCCGTCGACATTGTACGAGATACAGATTTATTTTCTCTGCGGGGAGTCAATACAGACACGGTAAAGCAAGCAGTTGAGAATTCTACGGTGGAAGTTGGAGAGGAGCAGGCTGACAATGCCGTGCAGCCAAAAAGAATGTACATTGATCGCTCACACGATTACGATTCTAATGAGGATGATGATTACACAGCTCAGATCGAAAGTAATTTGGAAATGTTGTACAACCAATACAAAAATAAAAAAGATGAAAAAAATGCACTACCTATTATGCTAACATCAAAGGGACAAAATATGACAAAACGGAAGCGCGCTGAGCGTGAAGCGGCGATTTTGAAGCAGCGTGAAGAGGAGGCATTGGAAAATAGCGAGGAACGCCAGCAGGAACGTGCACAGCAGTATTTTGAACTGCTTGCAAAGGATGCATCCTCCGATGACGACAGCGCCTACGACAGCGAAGAAGAAAAACACGAAATCAACAAGCGGATCAATAGGCAAAAGGGAAAAAATCAAGCCGGGAACAGCGATAAGGATGATGCAAATGTAAGTGCTGCACAGACAGCGAGATGGTTCAGTAATCCAGCTTTCGGTAGCGGGAATGCAATGGGGGAGAGTGATAGCGATGGACTTAGCGAGGATGGTGAAGATGGCGACTCTGAAGACTCCGATGACGATGTAATTCATGCTAATAAAGATGTGTTGGAAGTGGGGGAAATGCCAAGGACTGACAAACAAATACGAAAAGAACGTCGCCGAAAATTGGCAGAGCGGAATCAACGGCGTGAAGCGAAGCGTCGAAAAAAAAGTGAAAATGAATTTGACGAGGTACCATTGAATGATACACGAGACGAGAAAGAGATAGAAAACGAGAAAAAAATGGAAGAAATTAAGAAGAACATTAAAGCTGGAATGGGTAGCGCATTAAATGTGAAGGAGGGTGGTAAAAACTTTGAAACTGTACCACAAGAAAGCAATAGATTCAATCAAGATATCAACACAGATAGTGAAAGTAGTGATGATGACCAACGAGCACATACTTTAGCGTTGGGGCAGCTGATGCTTACGCATTCGAAAACCAAAGCTTTTGTAGATGCATCATACAACAGATACGCGTGGAATGATCCAGAAGATTTACCATCATGGTTTGTACAAGAAGAAAAAGAACACAATCGGCCCCAACTCCCTGTAACAAAAGCTATGGTACAAGCAGCAAAGTTACGTCTACGGCAGCTTAACGATGCACCAATGCGAAAAGTGGCAGAGGCACGGGCGCGAAAGAAGGAAAGAGCAGCTCGGCGCTTACAGAAGGCCAAACGCCTTGCCGAAAAAATTGCTGATGATGATCAGCTTACTGCAAAGACAAAAATGCGTGCAATCGCTAAAGCCATGGCAAAGACAAAAACCCCACGGCCTGGCTCTGTTCATGTTGTTGTTCGTAAGGGTGGTAAATCGACTGTGGCAGCTGGCGCAAAGGGTGGAAAACCAAAAGTCAAGTTTGTGGATCGACGCATGCGAAGCGATATGAGAGGTATGAAGCGGGTGGAAAAGGGAAAGAATGGCAAGAGGAGAAAGAAGGGTCAAAAGCGTGGAGGGCGTAAAAGAAAACGCTAAAAACAACACGCCAAGAATAGCATGCTTGTTTTTTCAAAATGTATCATACGAACATGCGACGTGCGTCTTTATAAAAAAACTACAAGAACAAGGAGCATTTTTAGTATTTAATATCTAAGGCACACTTTCTACTATATATGATATGCGTCTAAAATATTTTTGGTGCATTTGTGTGTAAATTACCAAAGGTGGAATCTAGACCTCATCAAAATTATTACTATCCATCAGGAAATCTAATGTGTCATCGTCTAATCCTAATGCATTCGCCTTGCTATTTACATTTGCTTTTCGCATACTCTTTTTCTCCTGTTTTGGTTGCATATCCTCTCCATAGAAATTTACATTTTTTGAGACACGATTCTTAGCTTTTTTGGAATCAGGAGTGTTCATTAATGCCGTATCTTTGAGCAACTGATCGATGTCATCAACAGCAGAGTTGTCGCCTTCGTTAGTATCACGTATAGCGTAAGGATCTTCACCGTCCCATTCTTCAGAGCCAATCATTAAAGGAGAGGAAGATCCCTCGCTGGAACGGCTTGCTGGAGTATACCCACGCTCATCCTTGTCAACAGTCGTGCTGCTCTTTTGCCAGTTACTACTGTTCTCCTTTTCAAGTTGCAGACTACTACCATATAGGTTGAAATCAAAATGTTTGATCCCACCGTCTTTGTCGTAAACAACGGACAATTCGTCTTCCTTTTGCTCATTAATCGAGACGGTTTTCTCCAACAATACTATTGCAACCGATACATTGTCAGTTGAGCCATTTTCAATAGCATATTCTGCCATTAATTTTGATACTCTGACAATATCGTTGTTATGCTCCCCCAAGAGTTTTCTGCATTCATCAACTGCTTGTTGAGATGTGCATACATCGAACAAGCCGTCACAAGCCAATAGGAAAAATTCATCTCCATCTTGCAGTTGGCATATGCCAATATCAGGCTCACACGTGAGTGACGATGCGCTTCCATTGGTCTTAAAGTGTCTATCTCCCAGAGCTCTAGCTACAGCTATCTGACCCATTAACCGATTGTTAGCAACAAAGCCACCCATGTCCACAATTCTAGCAATTTCATCTGATTATGGGCACACACATAAATACACAAAAAATGTTAGTCCTTATTGAGAAGGCTGTACAGAGCATCAAGTTGTAGCCATACAACTTGAAAGTATTCTTCAAAAAAAAAAAAAAAATGCTACTTACCAGGCGAAGATGCTTTATGATCGTAAGTTAATTCTAGAGCTATTCCAGACGCACGGCACAGGATTGTGCGGGAATCACCGACGTTGGAAATAATGCACCGGCCGATGCGGTCAATCAGCACACATGAGCACGTCGTCCCTGACGCATCGGGGCTGACTTCACCAAACAAACCTGTAGGTGGTGACGTTCTCGTACTGCTCAAAAAACGATTGTCACATTTGGAAAAAGAGCTTAGGATAGCTCGAGGTGCTCGCGAATTTCCATGGCAAACTTCTGTGCATATGGTCTTTGGCAGTTCATTCGCAAAATACTTTGAGGCTCCATCGCCACCATGACCGTCGAAAACTGCAGCAAGGCGCAACGGTGAGAACAAATCTGTAGCACTAGCATCGTAGTCTTGCGATTCAAACCTCAGTATATTATCTATGAGGCATATTTGGTCTTCCATGGTTCGTCGCTTTCCTTGTAACTCGTGTGAGGCCATGCTGACCTTCCAAGCTATGTTAGCAAAGTCCGCCGTTTTTTTTTGCTTTGTTGGAGACATAGACTCGTACATTTGATAGACAGCTCCATCCAATAGCTCGGACTGCGTAATTTCAAAAAAACGCTTTACGGAGTGATAAACGCAACTGAAATTGTATGATCTGTTCCATCCATCTTGAATCAAAAGTTTAGAGGAAATCTTCCCGGTCTCCCCATCCGTAATTTTTACAGAGGACTTGTTCGATCTTTGTAAGATACTTTGTGCAGAAAACTCGTTCTTGAAATATACTTCTGGCGGATCTGCGGGATACATACGTGTCACTTTTACTTCCACCAATACACTCTCTTGTATCCACAAATGATTGCTCGGGTTGATCGTAAACGAGAAACTTGAAACGTATTCATTGCTTTCGTCCCCACTTTCACTTGTTTGCTGAATTCTATTTAATTCCCCTACGCTGTCGTCAAAACCTCTAGTCGCAATGTAGTTTTTCAATAAGTCATAGTCCTTTGCGCAGCGCTCCGCCGCTTTTTGGGCCAACATCTGTTGAAAAAACCAGTATTCTCAACGCAGCTCTCAGCCAATCCTAAATTTGAGCGGTCGTCTTCAGCGATAAACGCAACGCTATTGATCACCATGCCATACGCAGTGGTACCAAACGGTCGTGCGGCGTTGGCAATATTTACTAGCAGACAGAGAAAAGAAGACACAACACAACACACAACAACAACCGATAATAATAATAATAACAAATAAAATAATAAAAAACCAAAAAAAAAATAAAAAAATTTAAGCAATAATAATTTAAATAAATATTGTTGAAATTTTATTATTTTTTTTTATAATAATAATAATACTACACACATCTCATCTAAACAACATTTTTTTAACTATTTATTACACTATACACAGACAATGAAATTAGTAGGGCTAATAATATACACTTTAATATTTTTAAAAAAATATTTCCATCTTCATCACATTACACCCCAGCAGAATTAAGAGAGTGTATTAGTATACTAGCCACTATGGTGATGAGGAGATATTACCTAACACTACTATACGTCTTTAGTGTTAATTAGTTTTTCAAAAAAAAATGATAATACCCTGCAGTACAAAGCAATTTGCCATCATCATGCATGCATGCAAACTGATAGACGACAATGAAAGTATGAAATCGTTTCACTGGTATAAATAATATAGGGCAGCAGAGAGGCATCACCCTTTCACTTTCTACTTTTAGAAGCTACTATCGAATACGAACAGAGCATACTTGGGACGTGCCGCTGACCTATTCTTGTCCTCCTTCATTCTTTTTTGTTTCTTCTTTATCTTCCTGCTCCTCCATTCTCCTTTTTTCTATTCACCATCTCTACTCGTATAAGTTGACTGCCACTAGATAGATACAAAGATAAAAAGATTTAAACTACACTACTTTATAGTGTATAGATAGATAAAAAGATTTAAACTACACTATTACTACTAATACTATGACTTTTCTCTACTCTATGATAATAACAACAACAACAACACTAATTATATTATACTACATGAGATAATGATATGGGGCGCTGGCGTTGATGATCTGAATTGTTTTTGAGCCTTTTCTGCCCCGCATTCGGAAAAGACGTAAAAAATTAATAGAACCCAACACAAAAGGCGAATTGGAATTGCGGCAGTCGTGGTATTAGTCCATTTCCAGGGTAGGGTATAGGAATATTCTAAATACTTCATTGAGCACGTATCCAGCATAACGAATTGCTGGGACGGTGTTGTACTTTCGGTTGACCCCAGTCCTCTTGGTACGTGCTTCTGCAGCCATGGCTCTGCCACTTGTAAATCAATCTGTATGGTTGAGTGATACACAAGAGGGTTGGATTCCAGCAACAGTCAAGGACATTGATGGTCATACTGGTAGTGTTACTGTGAAGATGCAGTCTGGTGAAGAAATAATGCTGCCACGCAGCTCGTACAGCCAGTTTCAAGTCGGCAGCCCGCCAAGTGATGCTGCTCCTAGGGTCACGCAACGGCGAAAATCTCAGTTGTCCAGGAGACAAAGCTTGGCAAGCTCTCGGGATAAAAGGATACTACCGCGCGATGCAAGTGGTCGATATGGCCGCGAAGGCTACGACGACATGGATAATTTGCCGTATTTACACGAGGCGAGTGTTTTGAATAATATCAAACACCGTTTTCAGATGAACTTGATTTACACAAGTACGGGCCCAATTTTAATTGCCATGAACCCTTTCAAATGGCTCGATATATACGGGGAAGACACAGTGCAGAAATACAGAAATGCCGTAGATTTGGATAAAACACCATCGCATTGTTACCGAGTTGCAGAGCAAGCTTATCGTGATATTTTTTCGAGTGATAAGAACCGTTCTATAATTATTTGTGGGGAGAGTGGTGCTGGTAAAACAGAGACTACAAAATTAATGTTGCACTACTTTTCTCTTCTAGCGGACGAAAAGTCTTTTGAAACCAGTATCGAAAAACGCGTGATGGATTCGAACCCATTGTTAGAAGCTTTTGGGAACGCAAAGACTGTTAGAAATAATAATAGTAGCAGATTCGGAAAATTTATATCTATATATTTCGACAAGCAGCGGAAAAAATTAGTATCGGGATCTGTGATAAATTATTTGCTGGAAAAGAGCCGTAGTGTTGTACAGCCTGAATTAGAAAGAAACTTTCATATTTTTTATCAGCTTTGCGAAGGCGCAGATGATCAATTGCGCGAAAAGTTGAAGATCAATCCATCAAGTTCATATGATTACCTTAATCAAAGTGGTTGTCTCGAAGTAGATAGTATATCCGACGAGGAAGAGTTTCATGTAACACAGCTGGCGATGAAAACTTTAGGCTTGACCCTGTCGCAGCAGCTGGCTATTTTCAAGTTAATTTCCGGCCATTTGCATCTGGGTAATATTAAGTTTGTAGATGGTGGAAGCAAAGCCACTAATATTGACGACAGCACTGAAAGCATCAATACTACCCATGTTCTGAATATGGAAGCCTTAGAAGACGCCGCAGAAATGTATGGCGTGGAATCAACAAGCTTATATAATGCCATTGTGACGCGAACTATAACACCTCCTGATGGTAAACCAGTGATAAAGCAACTAGATGTAGAACAGGCAGCGTACACACGCAATGCTTTTGCAAAACATGTGTATTCCAAGATATTTGACTGGCTTGTTGACCGCGTAAATGGTTCCTTGCAATCGTCAAATGAGCAAGTGGGTCTGGGTGGCATGAAGTCAATCGGGATTCTTGATATATATGGATTCGAAAGTCTTTTGAATAATGGATTGGAACAGCTGCTGATTAATTACGCGAATGAAACATTGCAATCGATTTTTAATAGTGTGATATTTGAGGGAGAAAAGTCGCTATATCTCGCGGAAGGTATAAAATGGGACGTTTCTGATTTTCCTGATAATTCTGAGTGTTTGGGTTTGATACAGCATAGGTCAACAGGTATTTTGGCAATGCTCAACGAGGAGTGCTTATTAGGTCATGGCACAGATTTGACATTTTGTAGAAAGATCACAAGTACTCTTACATCATTGAATACATCACATTTTTCTGCTTGTGGTCCTTCAACAAAATGGCGAGATCCCGCAACCGGATTGCCTACAACTGAGATGCAATTCGTAGTAAGACACTACGCTGGTGATATCATTTACACGTCTGAATTTTTTGTAGAAAAGAACCGAGATACAGTCAGCCAGAGCCTAAAGGATTTGTGCTCAAGCAGTACAAACAGTGTTTTGTCAAGTATCATGAAGAATCTTGCTCTAAATGGTAGGCATGCAGACGGTAGAAAGAATAATAGCCGCATGGGGCAAAGTGAACTACACTCCACACTTGGCATGGCATTTAGAAAGCAATTGAAATCAATGGTAGAGGTCATTAAAGGTACAAAACCCGTATTTTTGCGTTGCATAAAATCGAACAATTTTTTGAAGGAAAAGATTTGCGATTCAATGTCCGTCTTGAGGCAATTACGATGTAACGGGGTACTGGCTGCTTTAGATATGAGACGGGCTGGATTTCCAACTCGCATATTATACAAGGATTTTTGTGAAAGGTATCATGTATTGGTGAAGTCTTCCACAAAGTCAGATGGAGAAGGGTTGCCCGTTTCAGATGATTCCAATGCATCACGTTGGAAATATCTGGCCAAGTCGATATTAGCGAACAAAATGGTGGCAGCAGCGGAAATCGAAGGAGCCACTAGACTTGGAATCACTAGAATATTTTTTCGCTCTGGCACGTTGGGTGTTCTAGATACAGTCAAAGAGGCTGCTATGCGTGCAAGAATAATTTATCTTCAAGCCTTTTTCCGAGGACAAGTTGCTAGATCAAAGTTTTCGCAGATTGTAATTTGCGTGCGCACTTGTCAACGCTTATTACGTGGTCATTTGGCACGAAAATCCATGCAAGAGCAGCTCCGTACAGCAAAACGAAGAGCAAGATTTAATATTGTAGCAAAAAAGGTTACAGTTGCCCAGGCAGAGCTTGAAAATATTGATTTGGTTGCCAAGGAAAGTTTGGTAACTGATGTTCAAGAAGTCACAAAATATGCAAAACAAGCTCAAACTCTTTTGGATGCTGTTAAGAATGCGCTGTATAACGAGAAAGGTGGCAAAATCAGCTCTGATGGGGAACATGTACAAGAGGACCTGAAGGTTGCATTAAATGTAATCCAATCATACTCTAATTGTGTGCGTAAAAACGTTGCAAGAAGGGTAGAAATTAATGATGCCCGTAAATCTGTTGGAGACCAATTGGTTAATGTGAGGGGCAAATATGATGACGTCAAAACAATGTACGAAGCTCTATCGAGTATAAATGGCGTTCATGGAGTTATAACTATATCAGACAGTGTATTAGAAGCGACTAAGGACGCATTGAAGGCGATCAAGGCGTGCGAAGAAATTTTATTGACTGATAACAGCAAAGCATATTTTAAAGCCCTTGAAATGGCTACAAATTCTGTCACGTATGCATCAGATCATATAGAAAAAGAGCGCCGGCGAATTAATGTAGTAACAGAAGAGCGAGCAAGTGCCTTAACATCGCTTTCGGAGATTGTGGACAAGTACTCTAAGACCAAAGCTCTAGCAGATACAAATTCACTGTGGAGTTCGGCTCATGTCCAGTCAACTATGGATGAGGCACAAAGGGCCATAAATGATGTTGAAATTGTAATTAATAAAAGCGAAGAGTACGACACCTACCGTGGCATATTAAAGGATCTAGTAGGAAAAATTTCGGATTGTAATTCTGTAGTATTGGAAGAAAATGATAAAAAGAAGATTATTGAAAAAGAAATTGCAATGGCCGAGCAGACTTTAAAAAGTTGTGCACGGCGCTTGTACGACATTCAAGAAAGCGTGAATGAATCAGGTATTTCCGAACTCTATAATGTCAAATCCGCTAAGCAAGTCGCAGAAAATGCAATTAGTACAGCACGGAGGTGCTCTGTCAGTTCCAGTGCATCAGCATTTGTTGCAGCGGTAAATTTAGCAGTTGGAGAAATCGGAAAAGCTGAGGATATATGTAAAGTAGAGACAGAAAAAAAGTACAAGTTAGATAAAGATAGGCAAAATGGCCAAAGCCATCTTGAACCATCTATTGACAAGTTTAGTTCGATACGAGCATTAGTGAAAGTTAATGGCCTCTCGTCTGTCTCGGAAGTGAAAGACGCTATCGAGACTGCCGAACGAGCTATCGGTGTCGCAGTACAGTCAATCGAAAGTGGGACAGCTTCTGAAATACATAGTGCTGTCGCAAATGCAGTCTCCCACGTCAATGCGTGCGAGCTTGAAGTATTAAGGGTGCAAGATGCTAAGGTGCACCTTGAAGAGCAACGCAAAAAGGCACTGGAAATGTTGGAGCCTTACGTGGATGAACTGAATATTGTGAAGGCAACGGTGGAAGTTTCAAATTTAAGCGATGCCCCACATGTTGCAAATGCCCTACAAGCGGCTGTTAAGTGCGTAGAAGATGCCGAGATTACCTTAAAAAAAGGCGAGGCCTCACATTTAGATCGCTTCAATAGCATTGTTCTTTTGGCAATAGAGAAAGTGAAAGTTGTAAGTAACGTTATGCAAGAGGAAAAGGAAAGTAGGGACAAGTGGACACGCGAAAAGAGGCGATTGTGGAAAGCATTAGAACCCTTGGTAGATGAATGCTCTGCACTTGATTCTACCATTACCGATGGAGCGATGCACGAGATTGAAGCCATTGGGGATGGTATGGCATCAGCACATAAGGCTATAGATTACATCCGGCAAATATTGCGAAATGGTAGAGCCGATAATGCTGTTGTTGCTTCAACTGCGATTGAAGATGTTGCATCGAAACTTCTGAAAGTCAGGGCGTTGATCACTGTGGAGGAGAAAAGAAAAATTGAAGAAGAACGCGTCCTTCTGCAAGCAAAGAAAAATTTGATCCCGGCTAAAGATCAATTAGCCCAGGCAATCGGCAGTATTGAAGTAAATGGTCTGCATGAGGTAGATATGGTAAGAGAAGCCCTCGAAGCCGCAAAAGTTGCCGTTACCACAGCTCAAGATACTATATCTGTGAATTCGTCAGCAGCGTCGGCTTTGACAGCAGCATCAATTGCTAAAGAGAAGACTGAGGAGCTTGATGAAGTCCTTCGACTGGAATTACTACGAGTACTAAAATCCAAAGCGGATTTTAAGAAGGCGACGCAAGCTCTTATAGATTTAAAACGAGTACTCAATAACGCTGAGATCAGTGCACAAATTGGAGATGTAGAGAATGAAAGCGTAGTAGAGAGCGCACAAAGTCGAGCCCATTTAGCATTAGAAAAGGCACAAGCCTTGTTTTCTTCTGAAAACTTGGACGATGATGATGGCGAAAGCAGCAAGCAGCCCAAAGCGTTGAGAATGATGGATCACCTTCGCGACGTCATGCGAGAATGCAATTTAGCAGTCTCATCCTATGAAAACCTTGTGGCCCAGGAAGTTAAGTCACGGAAAGAAGCAGAAAGATTAATGCGTCAACGAAAAGTGGAAGAACGCCGGAAAGAAGAAATGGAAGCCAAGGAGCAAAGGAAGAGAGAGGAAGATCTAGCGAAGATCAGGGAAAAAGCTGCATTGATGCTGGATCCAGCGAGTAGCAAGCTCGCAAATATTCAAGGTCTTATTGAATTGCAGGGTATCACAAATGTACCAATTATTCAGGAGCGCCTTGAAAATGCTCGAAAAGCTTTATCAAATGCACAGACACAACTACTTAGTGGTGACCCAAATTTGGCAATAACAGCAACACAAGCAACGGTCCAGATGGTGGATCACTTAGAAGATACATTTAATAACGTGAAGATAGAAAAATCTAGATATATGTTAAATAGGCGCAAAAAGCAACTGCACTACACCCGTCTATTGAGTGCAGTCCAACTATACGAAGATTGCGAGAACTTTTTGGCAAATAATGAGGTAAACGATGTCGACGTTGTGCAAGAGATAATGACACGCGCAAAAGAGGCATTAGAGAAAGCGCAAGATTCCTGTAAAATTGACAATTTTGAGTTTTCACTCGGTTTTGAAGATGTATCAGAATACGTTCCTGTTGATTTAGTGGATGCAAATGTACGGAATGCACTTTCACTTACTGAATTGGCCAAAAAAACTGCTTACAGGGAGGGTAAAATTGCCAAAGAGAAAATTCTTTTGGAAAAAAAGATTGTGCAAGACAAAAGGTACATGGATGAGGCACTTTCTAAATTTGATTATGCACTACAAAAATTTAGTTCTCTTAAGGCTCGTTGCCAAATTAAAATGGTGCAAGAAGTATTTGCCGATAAGAATGTTGTCATTGATGTCTTACAATCTGCCGAAGCAGCGATTCAAAGCGCCGAATCAAAAGTTAGTGACTCGCATGACGAACCAGCAGCAATTCATGCAGCGGTGGTATTTGCCGTCGACAAGGTTAATGAAGCCAGCAAAGCTATTGATCGAGAAGAAACCCGCTTAATTGTTCAAAATCGAAGGGATTATGAAAGGACCAAGAAAGCCAATGCTCATCGGAAGAATAATCGTGATAAAGTGTTACATTACATAAAAGGTTCACGGAGTACAAAGCAGTTGTTTAGAAATTTAAATTTTACAAGCAATAGAAGTAGCTTAATGAGGAAGGTAAGCGTGCGAAACGAGAATTTAAGTGAAAGCGACGACGAAACTTCGAATAGCTACACCGACGAGGCTTCATCAAATCCAAAAGGTACGGCTTTAGTAGATGGATATTTCACAAAGCGACGCGAAGACTTATCGACCACTCAGAATGGCCCCGCAAAGATAAACGAAGGTAGAAAGAAAAGGAAAGATAGCTACCATTTGAAGTTGACACCAGCGATGATCAGGCTCTTGCCAGAGCATGCTCGAAGGAAGTATTTTGATACAGACAAAACAAACATGCAAAAGAATTATGATGTTGATAAGGAATCTCAAATTTCGGAGACTACCGAGACTTTAGAAAGTAATGAAAGGAAGACACCCACCCCACCTCCCCCGCCGGTTCCTTTAACTGGTATACAAGCACAGCTACAAGAACGTCTTCGTGCTATATCAGAAAAAAATAAAAGCATTCAAATTAAAAGCGATGCTGCTAGAGATAAGCATTTCCATAAGGAAGATGACTTTGGACAATCTAGTGGGTCCTCAAATGGTAAGCTTTCGTACCTAAAAGACCCCGCAAATGATTCTCACGAAAAAGAAATGAAACCACATGATGCCAAAAAGGCGCAAAGGCTGCCAAAAAATAAAAATTCGACACCGTTAATACCTCCTCCGGAGGCTATGTCGATGGAGGATAGCACAACAAGTGTGGAGGAAATGGGAACGAATGAGGCATATGATGAAGGTGGCGCGCATGATATTGGTTTAGATCAATTTGAAATGAATGGCACGGGTAACGAAAATGACTTTGCACCTAGGCAGCTTTCTCCATCTACGTTTGTTGTAAATGAAATTGAAAATTTTGACGAGGTTGCAAAAAATAGAATATTGCAGCTAATTGCTGGTGTGATACATAAGCAAAAAGGTCTATTTGGCAGAATAATCGAGAATATTCGCGTAGCATTTCGTCGCTATGACCGGAAGGGCGATGGACTGATTTATCTTAGTCAATTCGAACAAGCCGTGGATGGTTTAGATTTGCGTTTAAATAGGAACCAAAAGCAGTCTCTACTTCGAGCTATGAACACTCGGGACGATGGCTGCGTGGAATACGAATGCTTGTTGAGGGCGTTGAAATTAAAACGAACGGCCCTTTTGCGAAATATGTCAGAAGACGAAAGAAAACACAGATTCGGAAAGATGCGAATTCCTCGCCAACGAGGTGCAAAATTTCAACCACCATACAAGAAAAGAGGTGTAAACGACTGGAATAATAGTATGACCAAGAAATTGAAAATGAACGATATACCTGCGCGACATGTCGGTGCTCTAAACCGAGCTTATCAACTTGCACAAAAAGCCAAACGATTATCTTATTCAAAGGAAGCCTGATGTTAAGAGCATATTCCTATTATAAGATTATCGAATTAAATAGTTAGGAAAGTATAATTTTACACACGTGTATAAAATAAAGTTACGAGTATGTTAAAGGTGCTTTCCCATAGAGTAGCTTGTTTTACTGATTCGAATTCCTCAAGGCCAAAATTGCATTCATCGACGAGCCAGATATATTGGCCGTATTCCTATTGCTTCGTAAAGATAATACTGCATTTCTTGCACTGCCTCCTGATGATTTGACCACAGCACTATTAGAAACACCTTGATTGACAATATTCTCATTTCTATGATCCGAATACTTTTTCTTAGCTTTTTCAACATTTATTAGACGCACAAACAATCCATAGTTCTTCCCTGAATTATTTTTTGGTTTTTTTTTGCAAGTGAAATACTGATGGCCATTGACCGTGCCGTTGTTTTTTCCGTTTGAGTGCTCTAATTCCACCCCTACCCATACGCCCTTGGCAAACTTAACTGGTCCAATGAATCTAATTTTGCCTATTTCAAACTCTCGAACGCGTACTCTATCCCCAATACTGTATATTGAGTTGGACATATCGAAGCCAATTGCTTCCTTTTCACGCTCTTGCGCCAACTCTCGAGCCTTATCTATATTTTCCCCCTTCTCATGTTCATGTATCTTCTCTTTTCTGTTATCGATAGAAATATTTACATCTCCAATATTTGTTGCATTTCCCCCACATTTTCTGCTATCTTTTGAAATGGCAGCATTGATTTCAACACTCTCGGAAATATATGCTACCGGAATATATTCGGTTCTCTCAGATACGGTAGTTTTACTTAAGTCATTTCCAGAATAACGGTAATTCGAGTAAAACCTTTGATTGGCTATCTCTACAAATTTTCCGCTGTTGGGGCAATAAAACCTCTCCTTATATTCTAGTTGAAACCGTCGTATACGGCGTATACCGACGACCATACCATTCAATCGATTCCAGATTCTTTGTAAATTTGCTTTTGCTACTACCCTTCGCTGCCGTTTGCTTTTTTGAATTTCGTTGTATTCATCTATTGCACCTGCAATATCTTCGCGGTGTTGTGTGCGGTGATACCATGCTGGATCTGGAACTCTTGGGTCGTTTGATCTTGCTATACTTCCATGATCTAATAAAATATGAACTACTGCTATGTTTGTTGCTACGTGGATTGGAGTTAATATTCGCCCCAATTCTAACCGTTTGCTAGGAGTGGCACCACTCTCTAGCAAGACACGACACGTCTCGGCGTGACCGCCCTTGGCTGCTGCATGCAGCGCGGTTGTTATTCTATTACCTTGTGATCTGGTGCCGCTGCGCACACAAACATCAATGCTCGTAGGTCTAAGCTCTTCAGGCCCTGTTAGTCTATCTCGAATCGTGTCTACCAGACCATCCTCGCACATTTTAACGAACTGTATATCTATCCTTCTAAGTGAAACCCCATGCCTCTTTTCATAGGTTGTCAATCGCCTCTCAATCTTCGGAGCATTTGGATCTCGTTTGGGAGCAGTTGCATTCCTAGAAAATGCACCGTAGCTACACATACGAATACTACTACTGAAGAGGAGGATGCGGAGATGGGTACGTAGTGGACAACCCTTTCCTTTGAGGGAGGACGTCGTCTTCGTGTCGACACAAAAAACGAAACGGTTTTGTTTGTTTGGTTCTTCTTCGGG
>JACLAC010016314.1_pt1 | contig 17855 bp, 10 predicted proteins | sample 8027881 | NCBI WGS metagenome assembly JACLAC01 (sample SAMN15725517, study PRJNA655200) | protist metagenome | isolation source: fluorescence activated cell sorting (FACS) single amplified genomes of... | place: Spain: Blaines Bay Microbial Observatory, Mediterranean Sea | collected 2016-01-19 | reverse complement strand
TTTATTATAGCTACCTTGGTATTACGAGAAGGAATTTTATTGACTCCTTTTGAAAGATACCGTCGATTCCTTTCTGTTAAACTAATATTTACAGGCACACATTTTTGTAACTTATATTAAAATCGAACACCAGACTTAATGCGTCTACGATAACAAATTAGTTGAGAAAGAAGGTCCGATGTAAGCGCAAGCAGTTTTTTTCTTTGTGTTTAAATAATGGTATTCGAGCGATTGTACGGAAAACTTCTGCAGTTCCTTTTCCTGCGCGTTTCTTGGTAGAAGAATTGCGACGTTTTCGGACACTTCCAACCCGGCCTGAACCAGAGTTTTTCCTGACTTTTCCTCTGGGCTGCTCAACAGGCTGTGCGCTGATCCTCCCGAGGTGCGCAGGTATTCGGGGCCTCCCCAAGGTGGGGCCAGAAATACAATGTCTCCCTGAATAGTAGGGGCAAGCTCGTAAAAATCCCCAATTAAAAATTCAATTTTATGTTCTACGCCATAAACGGAAGCATTTTTCTTTGCGCATTCAATCTTTCGCGGGTCGATATCGATGGCAATCACCTTGTCGCAGACTTCTGCGAAATGGATTGCATTCCCGCCAATTCCACAGAACCCATCTACTATAATTTTACATTTACATTTTTTTGCTAAGTAAACTGCAATCGCTTCTGGGGTAACTGAGAAAAGCCCCTGAGCGTCCGTTTCGATCCCCTCGTCAAACTTACTAAAAAAGCGATACCGTTGGTCCCAATACTTTTCCATTGAGTCCCCGTACGGATTTTCCCGGTCTCCTTTTGTACGGGACTCGCCGATGCCATCATCTACTTCCTTTTTGTCCTTTCGGCTCGCGATTGCCTGTTCAAGCAACCGTTGTATGACGCTGCGGGAACTACCGCCGGGGCTCAGGTCTACATCGACGTCTATCATGTCAATGTCGCTCGATCGAAGTACGGAAGACGGGTACAAGTATTGTGGTGTCTGCAGGTCCGTTACATGAAAATTTTCCAGTTTACCGTCCACGGCACTCAACCTGCCACGGACAGCAAGGTTTCCCGCCATGTGAAAAGTTGATTGGCGATTGAAGCCCTTGTCTTCAATTGCAAGAGTAAGTTCGTTCCAAAACTGAAGACCTTGCAAGCGCTGGGATACTTCGGCACACCCTCCGCCATATCGTGGCTTGTCCAAAAAATTGTCAGACAAATAGATGTGCCTGGCAGTGTGCGAGTCCGGTCCACGCTTGGTTGCGCCAGAAACCGGTGAACCTCCGGTGCGCTCTTTTAATTGTGCCGCTAACATGCTATTTTCTATTTCCAGCTGCCGTATTCTTCTTGCGCTACTCAGTGATTTTGGTGACGATGACGCTGACCAAACTGGTGAGCGTGAGGGAGATCGTGTGGGACTAGAGGCGTTGCTGTTCTTCCCTCCCGTTGAATTTTGTTTCACTTTCCATTCGTCCCTCAAGTGTCTCCACTCCCCGCTGAGAAACAACTCACGACATGATTCACAAAGGCCTGGGCCAGAAGAGCATTCATGACACCGAAGTACACTTCTTACACGTGTATCTATATGACCGTCCATGTTAGTGTCCAAAGAATCAATCTTTCCGTCCCCCGTTGTATCAAGGCCGTAAGCGTCTATTTTCCCGTCCCCAGTGGTGTCCAAGGGAACCCCTTTTGGGGAGGTATCCACGTCGCCATTATTCCCGTCACCGCTCATCAAACCCCGCCTTTTGCCGTATATCCTATTGGCTCTTTGTCTGCATTAGTTAAATGCGCACTAATGTTAATTCTTAATTTGGAGAATGTTCTTTTTACTGTGTACACGCCATTGCTTTTCTCGTATTTATTGTATGCATGTGTGAAACATCTTCTTCTTTATAGTAGTTTTTTTCTTCTACCACCGACCAGTCGTCCTCGTATTATTATTATTTATTATGACCTTCCCTCCAACAAGGACACAACAGGAATCAACAAAGGGAAACAAGAGGGAGGAGAGGCGAGAAGAGCAGCGATCATCCGATTTCATTCTTCCTGGTGGTTCGATTTGGTCTATTATATTCGTACGGTACAGGAGTACAGCAGGAGGGTTTTAAATGAACAACTAAAAGCACTTGTCTTTTTTTTTTTACATGTGTTTTGTTTACGGATTAGATATGTATTTCATGATCTATTTCAATTTTTCCAGGACTGGAAAGCAACCTGCAAATCGCCTCGTGCTGGTAGGACTGATTGCCGCTTTTTTCAAAGCTGCCAAGTGCCACCATTATTGGGCCGTGCTCGACTATAATTTCTTCGAGATGTACGGCAGAAGACGACGGCACGTCCGTGCCACGTTTGCGTTCCTTGCTAACACTGGATAATGCATTTATCGTTTGGTGCACTGCCTCGATTGCACTGTGCTGTGGTGTTTGCATTTTTGAGATGCGGGGAGGTATGTTTCCAAGCAGTGTATTTGCACAAGCCAGCCCTGACGTGCAAGTGCGTTCCACATCCTCTCCCCCCTCCATCATGACCACCAACCTTCCCCCCGCAAGGCCCAACAGTGGGTAAAGTAGGTGAGCAAAGCCTTCTGGGGTAATTCCAGCTTTTCCTTCAGGCGAGTCAAAGCCTCCACAAACAACTATCAAATCTGGATTGTATGCCCGAGCGGCAGGGATCAATAAATTGTCCCATGCGTACAAATACTCCGCATTACCCATATCACAGTTAGACCATTCTACGTTCATGTTAAATCCGATCCCCTTCCCCTCGCCAATGTTGTTGAAACTGCCTGGGTCTTCCGCACCTTTGGGGTCCCCTTTCAAATGGATCGAAAAATATAGGACCGAGGGGTCGTCAAGAAATATGCTCTGGGTTCCCTTTCCATGATTGTTGCCCCAATCAACGATCAAAACTTTCTTTACGTCCGGTTCATTTTCAATTGCAGACTTAACGGCAACAGCGACTGAATTAAAAAAGTGTGAACCAGGTGTAAACTTTGGTCCCGACTGATGGCCTGGGGGGTCCACAACTACAATTCCACAGTTACACTCACCGACGACAACCTTGTTCAGGAGATCAATCGCCCCTCCTACACTAAGCATTGATGTCGCAAAAGTGTCCTGCTTTGTGTGCTTCAAAGAACCAAGATATCTATCGTTCGTGCCCTCTTCTTTTGTTTCAAACCTGTCAGTGATTTTTTCGACCTGCTCTTTGCTGTGAACCAAAAGGACTTCGTCCAACGTTGCTGCCCGGGCGGGCACCTTCGCGAGGCGGTCAAAAAGTCCAGCAGTCTCGAAGGCGGTGGCGATAGAGATAAGGGGTGGTGAACCATCCCTGCCTTCCAGACCGGTATGGAGGCTCATCCGCTCGTCCAAGACTATGCCAACAACTCTACGATCCCCCGAAGCTTTAAATTTTTCCTGAAATATGTTCGACGCGGATTCCGCCGCCTCCATGGCTTTCAAATCTCGCTGGTAGTGACCCAGTGCCATCTTCTGCTCTTGAGATCCTGTTGGATCGGCCGACTCCCTTAGACTGGATTCTAAATTCCGAATTTTTGTCTTGGTTTTTTGAAAGCGAAGCATCCACGAGTAATTGTTGTTACTGTTTAGCTGTAAGAATCTGAAGTTTGTTCCTGCGCTACTGGACGTGGTTTGCTCGACCACCTCTTCCCCTTCTCCAACTTGTAATTTTGGGAAATGGTGGTTTTCTGTTACAATTCTAATGCCTAGCGTCAGCAATGTCAAACTCGTCTCGTAAAATTGAAGCAAATGACGCATATCTGGCATCTTGAAGTGCAATACCAAAGACGGGTCTGTTCCTCCTTTCAAGAGCGCTCCCTTCAAAAAATTAGTGTTGTCTCTGTCTAGGGGGAAAAATGTAAGCAAGTGATCGACCCTCTCGGAGTGTGCGACTGCCACGCCACGACTGCGAAAGTCTTCTCCTTTCTCAAAAATTTGGGCACGGCAACCGTAAATTTTTGCGGCAACAATCGGTATTCTAATGTCTATTGAATCTCCGATACAGATTAAGCAGTCTCCGCTTTTAAATCGAACATTTTCCAAAAGAAATTCCGGATTATCGCTGCACGTTTCAGTCGCACTTTTATAGCGTATTTTCAACAGTAGGCTGTAAGCTTGAGCAGCTGCCAACCTTTCAGCTGTATACTTGTCGGCTGGGGCCTGCATTTTTTTACTGCACTCCTTGGAGTTACAGAAATGTCCTTGTATAAACACGTCCCAACTGAAGGTGTATTTGTGCCAAAGTTACTGCTCAACCTTGAAGAAATATGTCCTGCTTCGGGAAGGCGGAGGCAGCCAGAGGAAAGTTAAGGTACCGGTACCTGTACAGTATCCGTTCAATGTTTCTTGCAAAACAGATTCTACTTTTTGTTGGTCGTCGGTAGTAGAAAAAAAATAAAGAAGATAATAAAATAATAAGAAGAAGCTTAAAATAAGATATAGATGCTGCAGCGATATATTAGTGTCTATATAATACCAAGTACAGATACGGGTACGTAGTTCAGGAGTTATTATTGTTGAGGTGTGACTACAACAACTGGCAGACACGGGTGTGCCGGTTCGAACTACTTGAATACGGTGACGATAATTAACAGGGAATAGCGGTTGATATGTCGTGGAAACCATTTGGAAAATATTGGTAGTCCTCGTAATTGAAGACGACGTGCCACATCACCATGCTGCAGCTGTTTGTTGCGGTCTTGAGTCTTGAGGCGTTCCATTGACTTCTCATGCTGCTGCTGCTGCCAATCTCAAATCTGAATTTCGTCAGCCTTGTTGTTGTAGTTTTATTTTGATCTAGTGAATATTATTTAGACCTTGGTAATAATTTTTTCACGATGAATTAACAATTTTTCAACGGTTTCAACGCAATGCTTTGAATACAATTTTTCCTTAACAATATTAATTGCACAAAAGCTCTTCAATTCGTTCAAAATACTTGAAGTTCTTCACAGTGTGTTCTCCCGAACAAGTCAAATTCATCGTTTTGAGAGCAATAGTTTCGACCTGTAAGAAGTCACCGCCCATGAAGGTTCAAAAAAACCCGCTTCAGGTGTCGAAGCCGAAAAAGTTGCCTAGGGCTTCCAGTGCAACAAGTTTTAAAAAGCAGGTCTCGATAACGATGCGAAAAGTGAGCGCCCGGTCGTCTGAAAGCAGTAATGACGCTAAGGGTCAAATTACGTTTCGCCGTGTAGTTGGGATTAAGGAGATTTTGATACTGGTAGTCGCGCTTACAATTAGTGCGCTGCATACGGTTATCACCGTTTTATCTTCCATATATAGTCCGAATTTTTATCGGAGGTGGTGGTACGCGGCCTTTTTCATTGTTTCAGCAATTGCCTACTTTGCCCTGGTGGTGTATTTTTTAATCCGTTGGAAAGCTATTGCCGAATGGTGGATACGAAAACAGCTATTACTGGCAGGAAAATCAAAAAATAGAAATTCGGTGATCCCGACAAAATCTTTTTTCGCTGAAAAGTCTGCCCTTCTGTTCGAGCTCAAAGACAAGCTATTTGACATCAACGGCGATTACTACTTGATCAAATCGTTTGTTAATGAGCTGATGGAGGACTACTGGCAATTGTACGCTCTCGTGACCGTGCACTTGTGTACGCTTCCAGTTGAAATTACGACCGTATTTTTCTTCATCCTTGTGGGAGAAACTGCGTACAGGTTTTATATGAATTCCCAGGCGCTGTTTCCCAGTGGCAACAAGCACATCACGGTTCACGAGAGGGACACGCAAGTCACCGTAGACATGTTTGTCGACGTTTTTTTCTTAATAGTCCCCCTTGCAATGTATCGTTTCGTCGTGTTCGTGGATCTGCCTGTACAAGATTTGTTTTTGCTGACGTTTATGCCAACCGTTACTGTCTTCACTAAAATAAAAGAATTGATCGAAGATGCCATCTGCATTAATGCCGAAAACTTAATTGCAGAACACCAAGAAGCGCTCTCCGAGAGACGGTCTCGGCGTAGACAAAGCTTGTTTGGGAATCTGTCATTCAACGAAGCAGTTGCTGTTAACCAAAACAGGTACTTTCCGAAGAAAGCCAAAATTGCCGTGGCGTTGCTCTCGTTATTTTACTGTTTGTTTACAATGACGCTAGCAATATTTCAACTGGCTTCTTCTGGTGCAATGACTAAAGCTTGTAATTCCGAACAAACCGAGCTTATTTGGAAGAATTGCCAAGTGAAAGTATTCTTTTGTCGATCCTTTTTTGAACCATCGTGCAACTGCGCCGTGCTGGATGTGAAGAAGCACAACATTACAGAATTACCAGATAAGTTTACGGGTTTAAATGCATTGCGAAAGATGACGTTTCGTGATGGACCGTTGGAGAGCTTGCCAGAGGGGATGAAGGGGTTTACATCAATGAGTGAATTGAATGTTGCGTTTACAAATTTGCAAGCCTTTGATGTAGATATCAGTGGCTGGGAAAAATTAATAATGTTCCGCTTGTGGTACAACAAAATGAATCGCCTGCACCCTTCCGTTTGGGTTCATAAAGGACTGATTAATTTAGTGCTGAATGATAATGTTGGCCTGAATTTTCCGAGTGACCCCGCGGCAGTGTACCTGCCGTCGTTGAGTCTCATTACACTACAGAACAATAGTGTCATAATCCCCAAATCGTTAAACAGTGAACAACTGCCTTTGCTGAGCGACCTATATGTCAACGGGAATACCATAGCTTCCCCCGCGTTTCTGCTACAGAATAATAAACGTTTGACTATGGTAGGTGTTTCGAGATGCAATTTGACTAACTTGCCGTTTTCGGAAACGGGGGCTTCGCAACTGCAGTATTTGGATGCACGGGACAACAACATTACGCACATTAGCAAATCTTTAGAAAATGTAGCTGCAGCAGGTGGGGACGATAACTTTTTCTTCGCTAGAAACCCAGTGTGCAAGTCAAATGAGGCTTTAAACTGTAAACCTTCATGTTCCAAATACTGTTGGGGAAAGAAGCATGCGGTCTTTAATAAAGTATGTGACCCAGGATGTAATACACAAATGTGCGAGTATGATTGGGGTCAATGTGTTTAGATGTCTTCACAAATATAAAAAAAACAAAATATATAGTATGTAACAAATATAAATACGTGTACTAAATTATTTTTATTTAAGTGTTTTTTTGTTTTTAGATTCTTAAAAAATAAAAACTCTCCTATCCCAGGCAAATCCCAAACTTTAAGTATGCCCGCTCGCTCCCTGGAGTAACCTGCGGCGTCGCCCCAAGCTGACTGTTCCTCCGCCTCCGCCACTACTGGGGCTACCAAGTCCAACTGACGTGCTCCCAACTGTCGTTGAACCACCACCTGACGTGCTGGGCGGCATGCACGCCGCAGCAGATCCTACGCACCAATCGAACAAAGCATCAACGTCGTTAACAAGAACCGTGCCATCGTACCCATGAGTGGGGTGGCAGGTTATGGGGGTCTTAACCCAACGAGATGTACCTCCTACAGTGTACTCTGGTACCGGGTGGCTGAGTTCCAATACGTCCAGGCCAAGTGCGGGATCTACGTCACAGCAAGTCCCGACTGTCATGGGCATTCGGACCAGTTGGCACAAACCACTGTTGTACGAACTGTGTCCTGAATTGCTGCAGTCGAACTCGTATACGGAATGAGTTGCAGTCTGAATTGGGTTCTGTGGTGAAGCGCTGCTCAACGTTGCAGTCTTCAGGTTTGGTGTCCAGGGCTGGGTGACATCAAAATGGTTCGTTCCCTTCGCCACTACAACTGAAAACTTACCAGATTGCCCCAATCTATGGAAGCATTTGTTGCTGTCGGTAAGGGCTGTTGACGATGATGATGATGCCGATAACGTAGTGGATCCCGAAGAGCTACTGCCCGAAGTGGGGCTCGAAGTGGATCCCGAAGAGCTACTGCCCGAAGTGCTCCCTACTTTCCCTACCGTAGAGGCAACCGAAGTGCTTCCTACCGTAGTGCGACGACTATGTATTGTTGTCACTTTGGCACTGGCTACTTTTCTTACAGTATCTGTCTTGGCTGTTCTTCTTACAGTATATTTCTTGGCTGCAGTAGTTTTTGTGGCTGTTTTTCTTCCAGCACTTTTTGCGGCTACTTTTTTTGGACGAAGAAGATGCCACGTCCCCTCGGCAGCAGACGCACTGCCTACGGCAGCCAGCACAAGTGCACAGACAATAGTGACGCGCATAATTACTTGTTCAAACTTTAGTTTTAAGATTCACTCGTCTCGGGTGTATGGTGAGTGCTCTGGACCGCGTTGAAAACACGAAGGTGGCTAACTCTCTTCAAAAAAAGTGGTATCGCCAATTGATTACTCATACAAATACGAAAATGAATGTGTTGTTCGGTGCCCCAACAGTTGCTTTATAATAATATCCTATATTACTTCCTCCTAGTCTCCTAGTAGCTCTTCTTTTTTCTCTTTACATTACACACCAGCGGCAGTGCAGTCGATTATCCCCCCCCCCCTTTTTTTTACCTTCATTTTTGGTTTTCTGCTGGTTCACTTTATATTTAGAAAGAGGTCGTATCATTAATGCTGTGTTCATTTTGGCTCCTCCCATTCTTGTATATACCTGCATTTTGATTAAACGATAGGTAATAATAATATTACAATACTTTCATACATATTATAACTACAATATTATAATGTAGATGTTCTCCTTCGTATTCCTATATTAGAGATTTCGTAGTCTGTATGGTATCTTCTATAGATATCTTATTCTTCATTCACTCAAGTTTCTGCTCATAAACTTTAACTCCAACACTTATATAAATAGATTGAACCTCCTATCAATAAGTACAATTATTATCTATACTAGGAACAAACAATAAGCCAATCACATTTTAATATGTCAGGGACAGTGCAGAGGTCAAGTGCCATCAAGGCTGGTGCTGGTGAATAGTATTAATATAATACGAAGTAAGTACCGAAGTTTCATAATAATAATTGGAATAATCGATCCTCTTTAAGAAAATGAAGAGGAGCGAGGAGGTGTTATTTATATATAAATATATGCAAACCTCAAAAATGTAAAAAAATAATAGGATTATTTTTAGACGGAATAATTATAATAGTATTACTTTCACATCTATCTTTTTTAATAATAATATAGGAGGAAAAGAGAATCCAAAGTTTTACTCGAAAATTCTTCAACGGTGTGTTTCAGGTGCGCAAGAACGAAACGTTCTTCGATTCTTTTTTTTCTTTAAAGCTGGGAAAGAAGTTATAGAAAACTTATCGGGGGGACCATGGGGCAAGGCTTGAGTTCAAAGGATTCGATCCCTGCCCATCAGCTGGAATACAGCCACCGCGATGAATATGGGAACGCGCAGAAATTTACTAGAACCTTAAGCCACAATGAACGGTATAAAATACACTCCAAAGCCGATGGCAGAGGCAAGATCACCATGGGCATCCACCGAACATTATTTCACCATACTAGCGCAAAAACAGTTGGGAAAGGCCACACAGTAAATAGGGGGAAAGGCGGTGTAGGCGCTTTTAAGAATTACGGGGATACCACCGATAAATATGGGAGACCATTGACCGCGTTAGAGCTCCTTAAAAAGGCTGAAAATGACAGAAAACTTGAAGCGATTCGAATGGAAAGGAAGAAAAGGGAAGAAATGTACCAGAGCGTGAACAACAAGTATTCCAACATTAAGCTTAATGCTTCACAACAAAAAGCTGAAGGGGACGAACCCGCGCTGGCCGCGTTCAATCGCCAGCAAGCTATACTGGAGGCGAAACAGGGCTTACAGGGAAAGGCAAAGTCGGCGGGAAGGGCAGGCATGAGAGCGCTAGAGCAAAGAATAGCTGAGCGACAGCGGCAACACCAACAAGAAGAAGAGTCCAAGAAACCGCCCGTCACGAACACCTTCAGCAATTTAAACAACGCGGGAGTAAAAACGTCTCCTATCCAAAGAAGGCGTTATTGGAATAGTCGGAACGATAGTAATACTGATGGAGCAGGTGATCAAAACGCTGGAGATGGGGTTGGGGAAAGAAGAAGTTCGAGTCCCTATGTCCTTGACAGTGGGCAATTTGCCAGCGAGCAACAGCGGAGACCACTTGCGGCACCATTGAAGCTTCCAGCAAGGGCTAGACCGAGAAGTGCGGACAGGCAGCAGCAAAGCCATCAAAGTATTGGAGACAGGTTTAGACAGCTTCAAAGGTCGCAGAGCCAGACTGCGGCCACCTACGGAGAGCACGATTATAACAGTACCTCCTATGACAGTGGTTATGCTGAAGAAAGCAGCCAATCTTCGGAGAGCGCGCAGTCGCGTGCATATAGACGACGAAACGAAAGACGTAATGGTGTGGGTGCAATAGACGCAGCGGTTGGATCCCACTACAATGCCCAAATCGCTGCAGCAGAAAACGTTGCGAATGCTGCTGAGGGGCAAGGACCTAACGTGCGTGCCAGAGTAGCCGCGCTGCCGCATGGGTGGGTCCAGTATTGGGATCCGAACGAGCAAAAGCATTATTATTACCATGCGGTGAGCAAAAAGTCCCAATGGGAGGTGCCTGCACCGGTTGCAAAATTAGACACCTACAAGAACGCTTCCTTCCGCCGAAAGCGGTTCAAACTTTTGTGCGAAATTGGGGCGTGGAACTCCATGAATGTAAAAGGTCAACAACTGAAAGTACGGCGTAGGGACATGATGGAGGACAGTTATAACCACATCATGCGAATGGACTACAACAATTTAAAGGCGAAAATGAGAATTGTATACGAGGGGGAAACGGGTATTGACTCGGGGGGTCTAACAAAAGATTGGTACTTGGAAATTTCACGCCGCCTCCTGTCTAAAGAGTCCCAGCTCTGCTTGTTCTTGGAGTCAACAAACAACGTATACGTCATTGACCAAAGGTCCAAAATTGCAAACCCGGACTACATTAGGTACTATCGATTTTATGGAAGGCTTTTGGCAAAAGCAATTTTTGATAGACAAGTAATGGACGCACCCTTGTGCTCAGCGCTGTGGAAAAGAATTATTGGGAAAATACCAGACTTGGAAGACGTGAAGGAAATTGATAACGTATACTATACGAGCTTGAAGTGGATTCTTGAAAACGATATCACTGATGTCGTAGATGAGACCTTTTCTGTAATGAGAGAGGAGTTTGGAGCATATGTAGTGGTTGACTTGGTGCCAGGAGGGCGTGAAATTGCGGTAACAAATGATAACAAAGAACTGTACGTTCAAGCAGTCGTAGATTACGTCTGTGGGGGGTCTGTTGAAGACCAGCTTGCTGCAATTGCAAATGGTGTGTACGAACTTGTCCCAAAAACCACTTTGATAAAATTTACAGCTGCAGAAATCAAAGAGCTGGTCAATGGTAAAGACGTCGTTGACATCAACGAGTTGAGGGAAGGCGTGCGCTATACTGGTGGGTTTGAAAACGGAGAGCATAAAACCCTTGAATGCTTTTGGAAAGCCATGGAGTCCTTCTCGAATCAGACGAGGGAGCAGGTCTTGCGCTTTGTCACTGGTACATCTAAAGTTCCTCTTGATGGTTTTGATCCGCCCTTGACCATAACCAGGACGGAAGAGCCCATCGAAACCTTGCCAACCGCCCACACTTGTTTCAACCAACTAGTGTTGCCAGAATACCAATCAATTGATCTCCTGGTTGAGAAGCTCATGTACGGTGTTAAGCATGCAGACGGGTTCCACCTATCGTAAACAAACGCCGCCGCCAGTAAGTTTTGATTCCGTCTGTTAAAATTACAGCTTCATATCATGTATAAAACTTAAATTATAATACACGGGAAGAGCTACGAATTATTATTTTTTGTTTTTCTAACACATGTGTGTGAGTATTCTCCCTGCCTCTCTGTCTCTCTCTCTCTTCCGCTTTTACTTTTTATTCCAAATGCCAGCTTCGTCAATCGCGCTTCTTAATGCGAAGTTAGGTATCAAGTGCTTCGAAGGTAATTTTGCCCCTGTCAATGGGCTCGTATCGTGGTCTGCAAGCCATTTTTGAATAGCTTCTTTTTCGTAAGTGTGGCCATCCATGCATGTAACCGGATCATTCATTATATCTTGGGTAATTGGACAAATAAAAGCCTGCAACTCCTTTGAGATTTTAGGAGATAAGGGTTTCTTCTTTTCTACGTTTTGGACCGGGGAATCGTCTTCTCCCCTACGCTCACAAACTTCATAAAAGGCCTTGAATCTACTTTCTAAATCGTCTGCAACTTCATCGCTTTGCAACGCGTCACGAAAGTTTTCGCTCAGTTTATTTCGCTCCGTCACAACGCCTCGCATTTTATTTGCGGTCGCGGTCGCGGCTTCTTTTTCTGAGCAATCCAAATCTGTCTGCTCCTCCTGCGCAGCTAGCGAGGTCTCTTGGTGACTCGCGTCCGCTTCGGCGTCTGACTTTTCCTCCATTGGCGCTTCGGTTATGGGGATATACTCCTGTCCACCTACCACAACAACTATGTCCTCTTCGCTATCTCTCCTGCCTGCTTGCTCTGCTGCACTTTTGCTATTTTCCTCATCGTATTTCTCTTGGAGCTTGCGGGCCAATTCCTCGTCTGTACCACTCCAATTGCCCTCGTCGCATTTTTCTTCATAAGATTCCGTAGCTGGGGCACCGGCTTCATGCTCCTCCTCTCTATCGTCCTCGCCTTGACTGTAGTATCCAACTGCGTCTTCCCCTATCCACCGCAACAGGAATTTTCCAACAACACGGGTCGCTGCACAATCTATTGCATTTGCACGATCAGAATTTTTTCGCTTTGCATCGGCCCCATTTTCGAGCAGCAATCTGCACACACCTAAATGCCCGTTGTTCGCCGCCACCATCAGTGCTGTCGTGCCACGATTATTCGCTGACTCCACGCATATTGCCCTTTGCAAAAGTGATCTGCATACAGTCACATAGCCCCTTTTTGCAGCAAAAGACAAAGCGTTTGCCCCGTTTGAATTCTGAAGAGAAACGTCTGCATGCTGATCATCGAGAAAAAACTTTACACACTCTTGGTTGGCACTGTCAATAGCTGCCATCAGCGCAGTTATACCAGTAGAACTTTGAGAGTTCACGTTTGCCCCGTGCATTGTCAGCAGACGGCAAGTTTCTGTTTTTCCCTCTGCGGCAGCAATAATAAGAGCTGATCTGCCGTACTGATCCTCTTTACCGATTTCCGCATCTCCTTGCTCAATCAGCAGCTCGCACACGCGCGTGTGCCCCCCCCGTGCTGCTGCCATCAACGGGGTCATCCCACTGTGCGTCCGCGCGTCGACGCACGCCTGAGCGTTCAACAACAAACGGCAAAGGTCTATTCGACCTATGCTTGAGGCAAGATAAAGCACTGTTCTCCCCGACCCTTCCCTAATTTCTGTGTTTGCGCCTTTTCCTAACAGATTCATAGTGATATCGGAGTGTCCTGCTAATATAGACACCATCAAAGCATTCTTATGTTTGTCGTTTTGAATATCAATGCTGCATTCAGCTTCCAAAAGCATGGTGCATATGTGGTTGTGCCCCTGGTGGGCAGCCTGCATTAACGCTGTCGTTCCGCGCTCGCTTGTCAGATTCACAGGTACTGCGTAATCAAGCAGTACTTGTAAAATATGTTCATTGCCACTTTTTGCAGCTATCAGCAAGGCGTCTCGTTGCTCAGCCAATGACGGTGTTCCATGTTCCAATATTTTTTCAACAGCTTCGTGGTCACCCGCCTTCGACAAATGCGACAAACGTGGATCAATCGTGCACATCTTCTTACGGAATACCGGCGACAACGCAACGGACTGCAAATTCCAAACTACAGATAAAAATGTCTTAGCACAACAATTGGGGTTTCAATCTTGTAAGGAAGAAGAGAAAATACAGCTAAAAAAATCCTACTTAAAATTCTCTTCTTCTTGTCGCAACAAACTAAAATCGACATTATTATTTTCGCTCAATATCTCATCATATTTATTTTATTTATTATTTTCATTCAACAATAATAAAATAATAAAAAAATATTAATAATAAAAATTCCTCCCTTCCTCCCCCTCTGTTCCTGTTGTTCATTTGTTCATTTTTTGATTTTTTTTGATTATTATTAATTATTTTAGTTTAATGACCTTGTTGGTGGTGGGAGTAAGAAAACAAAAAAGACTTCTTTTCTTTTCTCATCATTTTCCGCCTCATTTCAATGATGTGACAATATTAAAAGTCATGACTCAAATTGACCAAATAATTCTTCTTTGCTTTCTTTGTAACGTCTTCTTTTTTGTTGTGTGGAACCTCCAAATATACGAGACTATATATATTGCCTGTAAAATAGTTAGTAATAATCTGTACTTAATAAATTATTTAGTATATGGTAGTTTCACGTCGAGCATTTAAAAATGAAAAAAGAACTTCGTGTTATTTATTAGACGACGAAGTTTTTAAATTAGACTACATATCCTCCACTAAATTTTTGTCTGGGTTTTCCGCAAATTGTTCCCCAGTTGCAAGTTTGTTAAGCCAGACTGTGGCAAAATTCTCTGGGTACGATGATTTACCAAAGTATTTTGTAATCGGTTGACCTCTGTACTTTGCTGTTACTCCTCCTAACACTGCGTCAACGATTTCGAAACTAAACTCGTCGGTGTCTGGCACGGGTCTAATCGCTACGTCCGGGGTTAGCATAATCCCGGACATCGCTTCGTAAGGTTCTAATTTTTTCTGTACTTCGAACAATGTGATGACACCGTCTTGTTCCGTTCCTGTTTCCGACCCAAAGTAAAAAACATCATCGAAAAGAGTCAGCATAAATACGCCGCCGCCCAGCGGAGCTGTTCCGATTTGTGTCACTTGTTCCACAACAAAGTCAGAGCAATCTCTCGACACCAATTTTTGATTCTCAATGAAACGATATGGCACACATTTCCAAACACGCCACAATTCTCTTCCATTTATCCCATCGCCTGCAGAGAAGTAAAGTTTATCCCAATACCATGTGAAGCCCGATGGCATGCTGCTACCGGGCCCAATGCTTATATCTTGGGTTAACTTTGTGATGTTTCCACCTACCTGCGTTATTCCCGCCTCTAAATCTTCGTCTAGCCCGTTCGTTTCCCAAAGCTCAATTCCATAATCAGTTATATTTATCCTTTTTTCTAGCGAGTCAAGATTTTGGTGGTTACTAATGTTAACGGGAAAACCTTGCTCGTTTAAATAGGTTATGACAGTTTTTGTATTGTTCGCCGCAAAATACATCTTGTACTCAACCCTGGGGTCTGAGGTAGTACCATCACCAGCCTTCACAAGTACCCCAAAATCGTGCGGATCCGACCCTAATTCCCCAGGGAAAATGTCTGTCTTCATCTCAGTGACTCTTGTGGTGACGTTGCCGGAGGTATACGTATAGTGATGCCACAGCTCGCGGCCATGGGTGCAGTCGTCCGCGCTGAAATACATCCGCCCATTGAACAAAGTAAAGTCACGAGGATTTGAACTTCCCGAGCCCGGGCAAATGTCTATTACCATCTTTGTGCCACTGGGGGTGCCATCGGTACTCCAAAGCTCTACGCCTAGGTCGGTCTCTGCAGTAAAATACAACGTAGTGTTACACTCAAAAAAGTATGAGGGTGTGCTGCTCTTAGTCCCATTATAAATGTCCTTCAACAGCCAAGTTCCTGAAGAGGTGCCGTCTGATCGCCACATCTCGATTCCGAACCTAGGAGTGTCCGCTTGAAAGTAAAATATTCCATTAACTCCAAGCGACCTTTGGGGAACATGTTCCAGCAAGTACCCATCCACTTTGCAAAACACTGTACAAACAAAAACTGCAACTACCCAAACGCATATTCTCAAGTCTGGGTGTGAGGACGACATTCTTTCTTCGAACAAAAACATGTGCCCTTTCAAACATTCAAAAGCCTGGCAAAGAAATAAACAAAAATTTAAATGAGGGTTTCGTTTCAAAAATTGTTCAAAACTTTTATCAGTCCATGTAAAACAATGTGCGTGTCAATAATTGCAAGTAAGTTGGAAATTCAGATTTATTCTCATCATCATTATTATTATTAATTATTAGACGACTTTTTTTCTTCTTTCTTCTTCTTTGGGGCACGCACTTGGTACCGGTATTAATATTAATACCGTATCTCCTCCTCCAGCAGTTGTTTTGCTGTTAATAGAACCACTATTGATAGTATACTACACAGCATGGGGGGAGGATTTAATGTTCTCTTTGTGCAGGTGGTTAATTATTTCCTGTACTAAAGGAAATACAGAAAGATGAAACTCCCTCTTTTACGAGGAGGACTGTGGTGTGGTGCTTTGAAGAAGAAGAAGGAAGAAGAAGAGACAAAAAGAAGAAGAAGAAGAACAACAACAACAACAACGAAGAAAGAAGAAGAAAGAAGAAGAAGAAAGAAGAAGAAAGAAGAACGGAAAAAAATAATAGAGAATAATATACAGCTGTAATAATAAAATAATAATAAAATAATTTAACAAAAAAGATACGCACATCCATTTCCAATAATATATACTAAAAAAAATGAGATTAATTGTGGGAAGTATAATATTTACAATTATATAGATAAACTATAACGTGACAGAAGTAATTTTTAGAGAAGTTAAAAATAATATGGAAAATAAAGATTCGTTTAATTTGAAGTAATTTGTTGAAGGAAGAAAAAAAGTGTATAAATAATAGGGAGGTATATGATGGTAGAACTGTCTCCAAAAGTAATTGCTTTCATCTTGGGTTGTGTCTTGGTAGTCACAACTACCCAGTACTTCTTTGATACGTCGTGGTCCTCGTCGAAGGGGAATAGTCCTACGAATGCGTCAAATTATTACGGGGAACCAAATGCTGAGTTCGATTGGTGCGAAGAAAATTACGAAATTTCGGAGTACGTTGCAGAGTTTGTAAACACAGTTACCGGTTTCCTCTATTTCTTGCCGACCATTTTCGGATTTATGTTTCACAAGAAACTTTCGCTGAGTTCAAAACTGTTGCTTTTTTTTGTTTCTTGTATTGGATTTGGAACAGTGCTTTTCCATGGCTCGTTGCAGTATAAGGCTCAGCTAATTGATGAGTTGCCGATTTACTACGTGATTCTTGCAGGGAATTTTATGCTGTGGTACCGTGGGCGAAAGGGGGATAGGACCTCCGCATATTGCTTATGCTTGTGGGCGGGAGGCTTGTCTGCCATTCTCCTGTTTACTAACCGTACAAATTACTTGCACACGGTAGGTCGGGGTATTATGTCGTGCTCGTTTAGTTTAATGTTCGGCTATATTTTCTCGGCCGCTGCTGCTGCACTGAACGAAATTGCTTCTGTCAAAAACCAAGGCTGCGCTCAAAGTGGGAAAGACTTGTTTCACCTTGCCTTTTTTGAATTTGTTGCCGCAATATTCTGCTGGATCTTCGACAACTCCGCATGTGCAATCGTCCAACGCAACCCATTTTATCCAATAACAGCACATGCACTGTGGCATCTGCTTACCTCTATTGGGCTCTACAAGATGTTTCTAGTTTTGGAGTTTATACATATTAACAGCCAAGAAGAAGCTGCGAATCCATCCGAAATAAAATGGATATGTGGAAATTTCTTGCCCATCTTGAAAAGCGAGAAGCAAGACTGAAATATGTGTCGGTACACATTATTCCAATAATCTTTTGCAGGGAAATGAATTAGAAGCAGCTGAAGGGGAAAAGGCGGGCGCGCAATTTGAAATTAATTACTATAAAAATCAAAATATTTGAAAATTACCTCTCTTATGAGTATGATTCAGAGTGTCTTTTACTTTTTTGAAAGATTGAAAATTCAAAAATTGTTTTCACCTCTCTCTTTTTTTTTTAATAATATTATCCTTGAGTGGTTTAACATCAAATTGATGAATACCAGAAGT
>JACLAC010008227.1_pt1 | contig 17855 bp, 23 predicted proteins | sample 8027881 | NCBI WGS metagenome assembly JACLAC01 (sample SAMN15725517, study PRJNA655200) | protist metagenome | isolation source: fluorescence activated cell sorting (FACS) single amplified genomes of... | place: Spain: Blaines Bay Microbial Observatory, Mediterranean Sea | collected 2016-01-19 | reverse complement strand
CTACACCCATCGCAGAAATTAAATCACGGACACCAGCATAAGGAGGACTAGCTATGGCAAACGCACTCAAAGGTAAATCAACAGTATTTTTAATTTTCATTGCACCAAACGAAGACGCAGCAGAGGCCATGAGAGGTTTTTTTGAGAACCACTACGAATTCATGCGAGAGAAAAGTCACAGGGAGGGACCCTTGAAACTTCTTCAGTATTCAGTTTCTGAGAGTCCAGAATGGAAAAACGATGGAACTTTTATTGCGAGTCCTGCTCCATTTTTTGAAGGAAAATTTCCTGAAAAAACTGGGAGAACAATCTTTGTCTTGTCTGAGATTTATGAAAATGAAAATGGTCTTCACCATCATTTTATCGAATCCAAGGACTTTGCTTCAGAATTTGACAGTATGATTACAACATTCAATCTTGAGTATATGTGTTTAAATCAAATGAAAGTTATTCAGAGTCTTTGGGATTAATCGATATGGAGAATCTCCAACCTCTTTCACGCTTCTGATGGGATTACTCTGGCGTTGAATAATTTGTGCAGGGGAGGAGGAGTCGCATCAAGGAGTCTTTGCTTGTGACTATTCGGATTTTTAGGAACTTGGTGAGAACTGATAAAATTCAATTTGATTTTATTCTCTTTGATCCAGATTTTCTAAACACATTTGAATTCTCTCTAGGGTCCCGTTATCTTCAAAAACTGTTGAAACACAGTCGAACTCACCCACCCAATCAGATTTGTATTCATTCCAGAGTTCAACTTTCGGCTTGAATGAGTTCCAGTTATCAAAAGTGCCAAAGTCGACATAGATTAGTCCCTCAATCAGATCAACTTTAGTCATTACTCTGCAGCCACAATTCTCACAAAAATACTTGTAGACAGAGTTGCCGCTACCTCCCTTCAGTTGGAATAATTTCATATCTCCTTCAAACTTAACTTCTGATTCGTAAAAAACGGCTACTGTTCCCATGCTTGCACCTGTCAGTTTTTTGCAAGCAAGACAGTGACAGTTGAAAACCAGCATTGGATCATATTCAGTTGAGTGAGTAATACTCCTACAGTAGCAGCTTCCAGTATGTTTAATCATTACGCCTCTACTTGATTCATTATTTCAAAAAGCATCACCGGACTAATTCCTAGCAAGTGGGAGATTGTGATGGATGATAAGAGCGATTAAGTCAAGACACAGAAGCTAACGAAAAAATATATATCATATCAAAAAAATCCCTCCTTCTCCAGCCAATACACAGCTTGATTCATATTCAAGCAAGCCCGGAAAAACCACCGACATCAGCGATTCTGAAGACTCTCAGAGGTACTCCAGCAGTAAGATTAAATAACTAGCAATCCCAGATAGTAAGCAGGAATCCACCTGATTTGGAGATGCCCTCAGGCTGGCAAGCCATGAAAGATCCGCCCCTTCTATCTATACCCACCTAATCAGTATATGCAGTGGATATGGATTCTCAGAAGCATCACACTTCCTTGAAGGAGTGCAGGATTGCCTGAGTAATCCTGCGTCCTCCTTCCTTAGAGGGTTCTATTGGAGATACCCCGCTGTAGCAGTCCGTTGAATCACAGATCACTCGAAGATCAATGAGTGGAAGACCCAGCCTGTCCACTTCTTCTGTGATGACATCATTAAAGAAAGCCAGTGCGGTTAGTGCTTCTTTTGGCAAGGTGGGCCCTGTGGGAATTTTGTTATAGATGGTACAGACTCGGATCAGATCCTTCTCATAGACCTCCAGCATTTTCTTCAGCACCAACAGGTAGTTTTTTCTAAAGGTGTCTGCAACCATTCCAAGCTTTGTGAGTGCTTCAAAGACATTGTTTGTAGGCTCACTCAGTACTGGGGAACTCTGAAGGGCATCATTTCCTCCAATCGACAGCACTGCACCAATATCTCCTTTAGGACCTCCCTGTTGTTTGAGCACATCAAGACAGTGGATGGTCGTATCACCGTCAACTGCTAGTAGATTCACAGGAACTGGACTGATAACAGAGATCTGCTCGATCACACTATCTCCTGAATCCACGTAGGGCTGGTTGTCGAATATAGAGTCACCAATAAGGTCAATAGCTTGGATCATGGGTCCCTTGATTAGATTTGGTGAATGGTCTGGCTAGATGTTGAAGTAGCAAAAAGATGGAAGTAGATCTCTTTACAGAGTAAGAGGATCTACTTCCTGTTTTCATACTGTTTATCCAGTTTACAGGTTGTAATAGATTTTATCTCAGGCTATCCCACCAAGACAGAATAAAGTGCACCGAGTCAAATACCCCCCCGTTCTATCAATTCCCGTAATCCTGCTTTTTTTAGGGATCATCACGATGAAAAATCAGTGTACTTTCTGTTGGCAAAAATACATTCAAAAACATTGATATGCGCTTTGGATGAAAGCGCATATGAGGGTTATCCAGCCTGAAAAACGTTTAAGTATAAGAATCAGTGACTTAGATAGGTAAGCCCGACAGCCTCTTGACGAACTGTAAAAATTCATATACGATTAAGTAAAATATTTGATTAAAACGAATATATAAGGAGAGATCATGGCAAGAGCATTTACACAGAATGAAGTCAAATTAATCAGGAAGATGTTGGGAGATCGTAAATCAGGTCTTCGGGATTTAGCGCTCTTTAATACAGGCATATCCACAATGCTCAGGACAAGCGATTTACTCAATCTCAAGATGTCGGATGTCTGGGCTGAGAAGATCCAGAAGGATTTTAGCGTGAGGATGAAGAAGACAGGAAGACCTGTAACCGTGTTACTCGATGAATACTCACAGACTTCTTTAACAGAATGGATTTATGAATCTAAGAAAGAGAGAGGAGATTGGCTTTTTACTGGTTTGACCAGCCGAACCAAGGATAAACCCATTACCTCTGCACATCACAGACTCCTTGTAAAGCAGTGGTGTAATGCTGTGGGGATCCACCCTCAGGGGAAGAGTACCCACAGCTTAAGGAAGACGAAGGCGTCCATCGCCTACAAACAAACAGGCAATCTGGAAGTGGTGCGTCAGGCCCTTGGACACACCAACCTCAGAAATACAGCCACGTACTTGGACGTGGATAATGAAGAGATGGTGTCAATCATGGAGAAAGTGAAAGTGTGATTTAATAAAGCGGAGGATTGTCGGTGGAGAAAGGATTTCAGCACTGTATGAGTAGAACGCTGAATCTGATATTGGTCGTTATTTTACAACAGGAGGGGGTTATGAAGATATAACTTAACTAGTCACAGCCATTTTGTAACTGAAGGATTTTGCTAAAGCAGCAGAGATGGATCCGGTGGGTGTGACAGCACCCACAGATCCGATGCCATAAATTTGAGTCACAGGGCGGTGACTTTGCTTAGAAATAGCTTAAAAAGCTTCTTAGTTCCTGCCTTAAAAGTCCAGACGTTTCAATTCCGAATGCTCTTGGTAATGTGACTCCTTCGCCGCATTTATATGTAGAAGGGATAAGCATGTCTTATGAAAATAATCCAACACTTAGAGTTTCATATGCTCTAGGAGTCAACTGGCAAGATCCTAATTGCAAACAAACTGAAGCTGCACTACCGGTGATTTATGAACGCATGAAGGAACAACTGTCTGAGAAATATCGTGATCAGATTATCTCTCTAAGAGAAATTACTGCTCATAGAGAAGAGGCTAAGTCTGACAACCAGTTAGACTTAGCCAAAGAGCTAAAAGCTAAAGCTGATCAAATTAAGAAAGATCTTCCAATGTTTACTCCCTCGGGCACATTCCCAGAAAAAAACAGGACAAAGAACAATCTTTTATCCTATTCAGGAAGAATTGTTGCTGATATCGATCTTGAGGAAAACCGCCATTTGTTGCAATCACGGCTGGAGGAGTTGAAGCAGCAGATCGGGTCAGATCCTTGCGTAGAAGCAGTCTGTATCTCACCTTCTGGATACGGCTTGAAAGCCTTTTTTGTTGTGCCACCTGATTTAAAAAAGCATTCCATAGCATTTGAAGCTGTCGAGAAATACTTAAAGACTCATTTTGATGTGAACATTGACAAAAGTGGCAAAGACATCAGCAGGGGCTGTTTCATCACATATGATCCAAAGATTATTGTGAAGGCGGCAGTTCCTCTGGATATAGAATCTTGGAAACCTGATAAGAATCAGAAGCCACTTGCTCCAACAAAAAATTCCACGGAACCCTTTAGTACTGACAAATACAAGGAAATGCTGGCATTCATCTCTGATCAGGATAGGTACGATAGATGGGTGCAAATAGGCCATGCCCTCAAAGCTGAACTGGGGGATGCTGGCTACCCTCTGTGGGCTGATTGGTCAGCAAAGTCAGAAAAGTGGAATGAGGTTGATGAAGCTGAGAACCGAAAGACTTGGGAAAGCTTCACGCCGGATCAAATTAGGGTTGGAACCATCATCTTCTTGGCCAAAAAAGGCGGATGGACAGAAAGTTTTTTTGATACTGATAAACTTGATCTGAGAGTTATCACAAGCTCGGTACCGATACTGGAAAGAGGGATACTTCCTGATGAATTAGAGCAATATCTCAGTTTAACAGCCCAACAGTTTGGAGTGAATTATTCTGCAGCAGTCGCATGTTTCATTGGGAATGCTGCTTTTGCTTTGGGAGGCAATAAATGGATTAAGATAGAAGATGATCGCATTGACAGAGCCATCCTTTGGAATGCTTTAATCGGTAAATCTGGTGATGGCAAAACACCTCTAATGATGGAAGCAGGTGGAAAATATCTCAATGATCTTCACAACCAGTGGGATATTGAATATCAGAATGCACGTGGCGATGAGGGTGATTGCACTGAAGAGCTCCATCTTAAGCGGTTACTGAGTAACTCACTCACACTGGAAATGCTCACGGAACTCCATACCAAAAATCCTCTAGGCATTGGTATCTACAGTGATGAACTCCTGATGTGTATCGAGGGGATGGATCAGTTCAGTAAATCAAAGTCAGCAGTAATAGCAAAGATTCTGTCGCTTTGGACTGGAATCCGACTTGATAACCCGACGATGAAATCGGATCGTCGGATTTCCAATCCCTATGTGTGCCTGATGGGTGGAATTCAGCCAGCACTGCTAGACAAGCTGCTCAATGAACAAAATCAAGAATCAGGATTAGCGCCTCGCTTCCTACTTTCTTACGTGGAAGAAAACCAAGAAATAACTACTAAGGAAGAGCGAGATAGGCTTGGTAGGGAAAAGCAAATACTTGGAGGCACCAGTGTAATCAGCAATGCATTACAAATGTTGGTTGACAACAGAGAGGGAGCACACACTGTCTGTTATGACCCAAAAGCAGGAATGCTGATGGGTGAATTTGAAGATTCTCTCAAGAGAAAACGTAAGCGGGGTTCGGAGGCTGAAAGCGCTGCTTATCCAAAACTTGTGACGTACTGCCATAGGCTAGCTTTGCTGCTTCACTACCTGAGAGAGCCCGACCCAGAGAGTGTTGGGATCAGTTTGAGCACTGTCCAGAGCACGATCAAGTTGGTTCAATTCTATGAGCAGTGCATGAAAAGAGCTTATGGTAAATTGGAACTCAATGATCATGAGTTGAAGTGCCAAAAGGTTTATGAAAGAGTGAAAGCTCTAGGGGAAGCTTCGGGTCAGAAAATTCGTGATGGGGTTAAAAAGTCATTTAAGGATAGCTCTGAGGTCACATCAATTATTAATGAATTAGTAGAAAGCAGTGTTTTCATAGAGCTCCAGCAGCAGGGAAAGACTGTTTATAGGATCAGCAGCGGGGGGACCTTCTGAAAGTAGTCCCTTGGTACCTTAATGCCCCTCAAGCCCAGATGAGATGAGGGGTTGAGGGAAGGGGATAGGTAAGGTACCAAGGGGACTTTGTACCTCTTCATCTAATACTCTGACCGTTCTCTCAGAGACAAGGTACCGAGGTACTCGAGGTACCTGAAGAGTGAATAGTGATTTATTATTACATTACAGATACTTAAGTATGATAAGGTACCAAGGTACCGTTTAGAGGAAGTACCTGCAATCATTGAACGGTATGGTGGTTAATTAACAATCATCAGCATATTTCTAGTAGTATGATTATCTTAAAAATATATTATTTATTCATAATAATTAAATAAGGAGGTTTATGCAAAACTATGATTTTAGCAAAGTGAAGATAGCTTCTGAAACTGCTAAGCAAGTGCTCTTGGGTGAAAAAGAAGCAGCCGAGAGGCTGTCTCTTTCACCTCAAGCGCTCAGGCTCTGGCGGCAGAAAAGAAAGCAAGGACTCGAGGCTCCAGTACTTCCTTTTGTTCAGCTAGGTAGGCTCATTAAGTACAGGCAGGCTGATGTTGATCAGTTTCTAATGGAGCAGATCCATGCTGAGTAAACAGAACCAGTGCCCACAGAAAACAAAATCATTGGTGTGATCATGGATGTAGAAAAATTGTTAATAATTAATGAACTTTTTAGGGAGCGATTGAATGAAGCAATATAACCTTCACCAAGTTGAAAAATTTTCAGCCTCATATAGATTTCTGGAGGTTCCTGAAGATCTACTCTGGATGGAACAAACCCCTGAGAACCTAAATAATTTGGGCTGGTGGATCGTTCAAAACAAATTTAATGGAAGGGCGGTTTTACTCAGTCCTCAACAGTTCCTTGTTTTTGAGAGTACTGTCATGCGGTTACAAAGAATTAGCCACTATGGCTTATCAGAGGACAGTGCTGAGTATCAAAGAGGAATGAAAGGACTCAACTGGTTCGCTGAGAATTACCAGATGGAATATTTGGCTCTTCTAGATAGAAGCTCCTCAGGGAGCAGGGAGTTCAGGCTGGCAGCCTGAGGCACCTGCCCCTGAGATGTTCAGATACTCATAAGGAACGCCCTTGTCTCCAACAGAGAATCCAATCAAGCCGTTACCATTGTTTGAGCTCCACCATGGTTCTCATCAGCAGGGATCCAACCCATATTCAAGTAGTGTTTTTTCATAATAGACTGGGCGAAAAAAGGATAGACCAGCCATGAGAATCCCAACGTGAACATTCCCAAGACTAGTGAAGCTACTGCGTGCCTCCAGACTCCTTTGACAGCAAAGTAGATGAAACCAAAAAGTAGCACCCACAGCCATGCTAATGGAGATACACTCTCACTGTAGTTGTTTGAAGGATTACGAAATTCCATAATGACCCTTGTGATTAGAGTTATTGAGCACAACTTTAAGCTGAACTGCTTAAAGTGATATTTAGAAACTATATTGTTAGTATCCATGATCGGAGGGTGTCGAGAGGAAAATACTAATTTCATTGAATAAATATGAAAATATTAAGATTCTTGGCCCTCCTACTCCTGCTGCTGTTGCCAGCTTATGCTCTTGCAGAATGTCCAGCCTATGACCGCAAGTCATGGAAGCATTGGGTGGATCCTGACAGGGATTGTCAGAATGCCCGACATGAGGTGTTGATTGCTGAGTCTACTTCACCTGTTGAATTCAAGACTGAGAAAGGCTGTAGGGTGGTTTCAGGAAGCTGGAATGATCCATACAGTGGCAGAACCATCACTGATGCCAGCAAGCTCGACATTGATCACATGGTGCCTCTGAAAGAAGTACACGAATCCGGAGGCTACGCTTGGGATGCTTACAGAAAGCGAGACTACGCCAACGATCTCAGCGACCCGAATACGCTGATCGCTGTTGATCGTGGGCTTAACCGACAGAAAGGTGCTGGTGATCCTGCAGATTGGCTCCCACCGAATCAGGCTTATCAAGCAGAGTATGCTCAGGCTTGGGTGGCTGTGAAGCTGAAGTGGGGTTTGACCGCTGATGCCAAGGAGATTGCTGCGTTGAGAGGCATTCTAGGTAATGATGCAGAGATGCCGCTGATGGCAGAGGAGTGTAGTGGAGCGATCAATCCATTCAGCGCCAAGTTGCCAGTCGCTGAAGTGGATTGCTCAGCCAAACGCTACTGCAAGGATATGTCGATCTGTGATGAGGCGAAGGCATACCTAATCCAGTGTGGCTATAAGAATCTGGATCGTGATGGTGATGGTGTGCCTTGCGAGGCGTTGTGTGACTGAGCTACCAATAAATAATTAGTTTGGTGACTCTTAACTACTGTGCGTTAACAGTCATCGTCATTGATGGAACCGTCTGGCATAGTGGTTTTGCAGAATTTAGCACTGTTCAAGTTAGCATCTCGCAAGTTGGCGTTGTACAAGTATGCGCCTTCCAAGTTAGCGTTTTTCAAGTTGGCTTTGTTCAAGTTGGCGTTGTACAAGTATGCGCCCTCCAAGTTGGCTTCCCACAATCTGGCACCTTCCAAGTAGGCGCCCTGCAAATTACAATTTTCACATAAGTTGGTTGCTCTCAACTTCTCCAGAGCAGCTTTACCACTCAATACAATTCCCACATCGTTTTTCTGCTGTTGTACAACCTGCTGCTCTGTTTTCTGCTACTGAATCTCTTTCTACCAATAAATTATTCGTGACTGAGCCGTTGACCTTAGCTCTTTATCTCTCTCAGAATACGGGTTGTCATCCTTCCAGCTACTTAAGAACCGCTCCCAAGACTGAACTTTTAACTTGTTCTCAATTGCTTGCTGCTCAAAAGCTATGACCTTGTCATAGTCCTGCTGCATTCTTTGCTGCCATTGCTGCCATTGAGTCTTAATTCTTTGTTGCTCAAGACGGGCTTGCTCCATTCTCTGTTCTTCCAACCGAGCTTGCTCTAGTCTTTGTTGTTCAAGCCCAGCCTTTTCAGTCGCATCAGCCTGTTCCTGAAGATCTCCCAATTCTACTGTATCTACTGATGGGGGTGCAGCTACTGAAGGTACAAAGTAGAAATCTCCTGTGACAGAAGAGGAATCCCATGGAACCTGTCGGCTATTGCTGGCCTTCTGAACATCCATGCGGACTTGTTTGAAGACTCTTTCTAAGGTGAGCCCCGGAGTTGTCATGTGCTTGAGCAGTTTTTCAGTATATAAGCCGTTCTTCCCATCACCATCAGAGGCAACTTGCCCCGGTGCTGTTGCATAAGAGATAAAAGAACCTGTGGGAGCTACTACTTGAGCCAGTCCTCGACTACTGCTCCTAAAACTACGTGCAAATGGATTATTGCGGCAGGCGTCCAGAATCACCATATTCATACCATTGCCTGCGACTTCCATCTGGCCCAATAGTTTGCCGACTGGGACCGCATCGTAGGTCACATCAAATTCATTGCTGGGATTAATATCAGTAGGCAGCAAGTAGTTCACTCCCTCAATCTGCATCCCATGCCCAGCGTAGTAGAACAGTCCCACTCCTTTCCGTCGCTTAAGTTGCTTGCCAAACTCTCTGATGGATTGCTCCATCTTTCGTTTGTCAGCATCAGTAATTGTGGTCACCTCAAAGCCTAATTGCTGAAGGGTCTCACTAATTGCTGTGGCATCATTGACTGGATTACGAAGTATTCCTGCATGCTTGTAATCGGCATTACCAATAATGAGTGCCTGTTTGAATTCACTGCCCTGTGACTGGTCAATTGGGCGAATAGCTCTTTGCTGTGTCCATCCTGTCGGAACAATTAGAAGACCGGTGAGCAGGTAGCAGATCAAGTGCCTGAAAATCATGATTTACCCGTGGTGAGTTTTGTTATTTGTTCTCACACATATACAGATAGCAGAATTAATTGGGAGGGTTAGCGGGGGATGAGGAAGTAAATGAGGTATGTTGAGAAAGAAACAAAATAAACAAACAAATATGAATGTTTTATTAATTCACTTTCACCAGCCGCCGGCAACGTCTTTTCCAGTTCCTACAAGCCGTTCCCAGTGGCTCTCCACAGTGCCTTAATGGCTTTTACGGAAATTATACAATGAGACCAGTATTACCACTAAGTTTGATCAATACTTGATTATTATGTATCTATTAGTTAGCAAGTTTTGGAATCCCTTTTCCTTCACTTCTGCAGGAGTTGGCATGGCAATGATGGTTTGGATCACAGTAAAGGTGAAAGATGGCAATCTTGATCAGGTGATTGAATTAGCTGATGAGCCTCATGGTAATGCTTTTACAGCTTCACAAAAAGGTTGTGAACGCTTGGAACGCTCTATTTCACATGAAAATCCTAATCATATCCTGCTAACTGAACTATGGAGTTCTAAAGAAGATTGGGACGTATACTTTGCATCACAGCAAAAATTGAGAGATGAAAACGGTTGGAATGCTCGGTTCTTGCCTTTGCTGGAGGAAGATGGTGTACAAATCACTTTTTCTGAAATGGACAAATCTCTGTAAGTGGAGTCGGCTCACTCAATCCCGCAACACCCCACTGGCTGATTCCTGCTGACTGGGCCAAATACATGCTCATTGATTAAAAGAGTCATGCCCCAAAGTATCTACAAAATAGTAATTCGATTTGTTCCGGCAGTGAACACGCAACCTCCCCTAAAATCATAGAAGACTTAGGTGTTTAAAATGAAAAAAATTAGAACCTATTCATCTCTGTTTATCTTTATAGCACTGCTTCTACCTTTTCAAGCAGGAGCTAAAACAACACTTGTTCTTCACCACTTTGTTCCTGAGACCCATTCACCGCACAAGAACATGCTAGTTCCTTGGGCTAAAGAAGTAGAGCGACTGTCTGAAGGTAAGGTCAAAATTGTCATTTCCCCAAAGATGGGATTGGGCGGTAGGCCAAAAGATCTGATCAAGCAAGTCAGTGAAGGAAAAGTGGATCTCGTCTGGACAGTCAATGGCTACAGTGGAGCCACCTTTATCCGCTCTGAGGTTTTTGAGCTTCCATTTGTACATACTAATGATCCTGTGGCTACGAATCTGGCAATGCGTGAAATGTTTGAGAGCGACCTCAAGCAGGATTATGAAGAGCAGGGAGTGGAGGTAATGTTTCTACATGTCACTCAAGGACATGCCCTGCTGACCAAGGGGTATGCCCCCCTTGCCCCGCAGGATCTCATGCGCAGAAAGATTCGTGTTCCTGTGAGAACAATGGAGTGGGCGGTAGAAGAACTAAAAGGGACTGCGATCAAAGTGCCTGTGCCGAGAATTCCTCAAGTCCTTCAGCGCAATATTGCTGACACGCTGATGCTCCCAATGGACGTAGTGAAAGAACTTGGACTTGAAAGACATATCTCACATTTTACTCAAGGGCCAAACAGAGAAAGATTCGCTAACACTGTGTTTCAGGTCTCGATGAATAAAGCACGTTGGGAGAGTTTTGATGAGGATGTTCAGCAAGCTTTTAGAAAAGCTAGTGGGATAGATTTTCTTAAGAAGGTTGGTCAGCAATGGTCGAGTGATGATTTAGATGGAGCCCAACGACTAAGCAAGTTCAAGAGTAAAGATGTCGAACTGACAGAAGCACAATTTCAAAGATTTAAAGAAGTTCTGAAACCTGTTGAAGATCGCTGGCTGAAGCAAGTCAGTTTTCTAGGCATTGACGGAAAGAAGCTCATTAAGAAAGCTCGTCAGACGATTAGAAAACATTCTAACTAGAATATAAGGAATAACATGTGGACTTTTATCAAACCTCTTTAGATTTTTTTGTCTTATTAATGTAATTAAATGGATCTAATTTCTGTAGAGGAGAATTTACAATGGGTGGTGACTGTGATGCAGAAGTCACTACCGAAACAGGCTCAACAGCACCCATGCCTGCACCTACGGCAGTTACTCAGGGGTACACACTATCTTATAGTTCAATCAGTGTTGCCGAGAATGAAGGAACAAGAAGCTATACAATCGCCATTAACACAGAATCAACTGCCTAAATTACAGCAGTCAATATAGATTTGGCCTTCTCACTGCCTAAATAGGTGCTGATATCCGCTACACTGCTATATCCCAGTAGTTACCCCAAAGCTTCCACGTTTTTGAATCTCTGCTCCATTTCCAGCAACCACAAAAAAGACCTGTCACAACGGTTCTCTGGTGTCAGTTTTTGTCTCTCTAAAGAAGCCTCCAATTGGAACAACTGCTGCAGCAAATGTATGGCAAGTGTCCGGTTGTATGTCTGTTTATATGTATGGCAGATGTATGGCGGACATCTGGCAGACAGACAGTTAACAGACACTTCAACAGACAGGATGTCTTATGGAAAATGTCATATCGGTGCAGGATGCAATGGCAGCTTTGAATGTCAACCGAGCTAGCTTCTATGCCCGTTGCAAGAAGTCAGGAATTAAGCCAGTTCGGCAAGGTAGGCGTTCTTTCATTACTCAGGAAGAATTAGAATGTCTGGGATCTGTATGTATGGAATCTGTCTGGCAGACGTCTGGTGCAGACAGACAGCAGACAGACAACAGACAGATAGCAGACAGACAAACAGACACTTCAGACAAGTCATATAGTAGTGATTTGAGGCTAATTGAAGCTCTCAATACAGAAATTACTCACCTGAAGACGATGCTTTCTGAAGAGAGGGATGACCACCGCAAGGAAAAGGCAGAGGTGGTCAAGGAGAGAGAGAATTACCAGAAAATGCTGATGTTTCTTCAGCAAGACAATCAGCATCTCCGCCAGCAGTTATTAGAAACTCCCAAGCCGTCTAAGTTTGATGTCGATTCTGCAGCAGCGGATGTCCAAGATTCCGTTGATATCAGCACTCCAGCGCCTGCCGCTTCAGGAGCGCAGCCGATGGAGTACGCTTCCAAAAGTAGCAGTAGCTGGGGGCTTGGAATTGGCTTGGGTGCAGTTGCTGCGGCAATCATCTTCTACGTGCTGACTAGTGATCAGGGAGCCAAGATATTCCCTAAGATCCAGCAGAAACTTGTTGGGGTGCTGCACTTGAGTGATACTAATTCAATCGTGCCATATCGTTTTGATGAAGATGGGGGATTGCGTTAAAGCTGGAGAGTGTGAGAGGGTAAGCTTGAAAATCTGGGAGTCCCGCACCCTTGATATGGGCCACAGCTACAATTTTATTGACTGTCAGCGCTGTGGAACTTGGTGGCCTTTCTGTTGGGAATATAGTTCGTGATTTGTCAGCAGCAAAATGAAGAAAACTATCTATTCATATAGGAGAGTGATGAGGTTTAGCCCCGAGACTTATCAAAAAGCCGTGGAGAGACAGAAAAAGCTCCGCAAAATGTATGAGGGAATTCCTCGTCTGGAGCCCAAAGTGGGGATCTTGACCGCTGGGCTAAATCCGATATTGATTAAAGAGGTTGAAGGGCTTGAACAAGCCAACAAGGAGAGGAGGTCATGGGAAAAATTGACGCAAGAAATTCTATTTAAGCATAGCGGAATAGGATCGTAATTCTCTCCAGATTTGGGAGGCAGAACCGGAATATGATTTTGTGCGTAAGCTGAGGCACAACGTCTATCAAACATGGAAAGGCTGGATGATGAAAACAAAAAGACTACGCAGGCCCAGTCCCACCGTTACCAGAATTGGTACTGCAGAGCCGATTGTTGATGAATCTGAGCCTGCAGAAAAAGAAGAATCTCAAAAGATCAAAGATCAGGCAGCAGCAATGCAGAGAATAGCTAACCTACTCAACAGCAAGAAGCCATAGCTGTACTACTTGAGTTGAACCATGAGCTACAACGAAACCCTTGAGAGGCAGTTCCTGCGCAGCATCCCACAACAAGGCAAGGTCGAATGGATTGGCATTCGACCCAAGCGCTTGTTGGAGGTGCATTCTGTTAATGAAGTCCAAGCTAATCCAGAGACAGGTCTGGAAGGCGATCACTTTAAGAAATCCTCCACTGGCAAACGGCAAGTCACTCTGATTCAGCAGGAACATATGGATGTCGTAGCTCGGATTTTAGGCAAGAGCGAGATTCTACCGGAGTTGCTGAGACGCAACATCGTTGTTTCTGGTATCAATCTGCTGGCCTTGAAGCATCAGCAATTTCAGGTTGGAGAAGTACTGCTGGAAACTACAGGCATTTGTGCTCCCTGCAGCAGAATGGAAGAGAATCTTGGGGCTGGAGGCTACAACAGCATGCGGGGGCATGGTGGTATCACCGCTAAGATAATCCAAGGTGGGCAGATCCAGATTGGTGATGTTGTGCGGTTAGCCTTGATTTCCTAGGGAGTACACAAAAAAACCTTTGAGCTATCAACAGCACTGTGAGCTTCAAGCCTCTGACTTAAGACTGTTGGTCAGTAAAGGAGGAAGCCTGTCAAATTGGCTTTTTTCTTGACTTCTAACTACCATCTGATTGATAAGAATTGTTTAGAAAAACTATTTTTGCAGGTCCGTAATATTATTAATAGTATTAAATTCAGTTACTTAAATGAGATTAAAACTATGTACGCAGGCAAAACACAGCTAACTAGAATGTGGGTTTACAAAGCAGAATACGCCCAAAAAATGGAAGAAAACATTGCGGTCCACACAAAATGGATGCAGGAGACGCATTACAGAGAAGGTGACAAAGCACTACATGTTCTAAATTGGTCCAGTGCTCCAGAAATTGAAGATGGAGAGGAAACCGGCAATATCACATTTGTGTTGACTGAAGTCTACGAAACTACGGCTGGTATTGATGATCATTTTCAACAGGCTCAAGAAACCCTGTCATTACCTCATGATCTCAGCGAAGGTCTTGTTGAAAAAATAGTTTGTGATCGTGGACTTATTAAACACTCACTGTGGAAAGATTAATCCATACTGGGCCAGTTGAATTGTCATCAATCTGAAGGACTATTCGCCAGCAGAGTGTCTGCCTGATTCCCAAACATTGGGATTTAATATTTGAATTCTCTGCTAGAAAAGGAGTTTCAGTCATGCAAAAGAGAACAGGTGGGTGTTTGTGTGGTGCAGTTCGCTTTGAAGTAAAGGGTGATCCAGAAATGCTTCATGCTTGTCACTGCAGAAATTGTCAATTGATGACAGGCTCTGCCTTTGCGATCTGCCTATACTTTCCTGAGCAAGACATAACGATTACCTCAGGTGACCTGACTACCTTTGTTCGATCCTGTGATTCAGGCCGCACAATTGATATGCATTTTTGTAAAACCTGTGGGTCTACTCTTGTTTGGGAACCGGCTGTGTTAGAAGGGAAAAGAGGATTGGCCGGTGGAAACTTTGATGAGACAGATTGGATTGAAGATCTAAATAATATTTGGTGCCAGAGTAAGCACAACTGGCTGGAGATCACTGAGGGCCCTAAAAACAAGCAGCAAGGATATAGTTCAGAGGATTTTATGTGATTGGGACTCGAAACACAAAACATACAATCAAAGGATCTAAAACATGATTAATCCGAAGCCATTTGATAGTGATGAACTATATGACGACTGCAATTCTGATCCAAAGCAGGTGACATGTTTTTGCGGTGAGGTTGCCTTCACTGTCTTCAACGGCAGAGTAAGAATGGCTAGGGAATGTGCTTGTAATGATTGTTATCAGCACATGAAGTGGTGCCGTGCTGTTGGAGGGCCAGATGTACCTCCGATACCGCATGGTGGGTATTGGGACAACGACATCCAACTAGATCGTGGTGAAGAGAATTTAATGGTCGTCATGCTGAGGGAAAGCGGCAGGTCCAGAAGATTAGTTGCAAAGTGCTGTCACTCAACCTTGCTAATTGACCATCCTAGCTACAAGGGAATTCAGTTCCTTCTATTTGAAAACGCTTGAAAAATACCTTGGGATAATGATTTGGATCCACCTACCGTGACCAGACTACCTTCAGACAGAATCTTTATGAAGGACTGGGATGGTTCACGAGGAGAACTACCAGAATTCATAGGTGACCCAGAGAGAGTTGTTGAGCGGGCTGGGCTACCATTTACTCATAAAACAAACCGACAAAACATCGACAATCCGCTGGGGGAGACTTGTCAAAGCCTTTTCAGTAGATTGCCTTGGTACACTCTGGAAATCGAAGAGGGTTTGATCCCCAAAAATAAAGGCGACTGGCCGGAGTTGAAGCCAATTGAACCCAGATAGAGAGGCCCGATTATCATCTAAACATCAATCATCTGGAGGCACTATGCCGATCACCATTGATGAGGTTGTAGAGAAAGGTAAGCAGCGCAAACAACTACTGACACTGGCAGAAAAGCAGGAAATCTCTGATCAGGCTCGAGGAATTGGCCAGCAGGGTCAGTGGGAAGAATTGATTCAGGAACTCCATGCCGATCCCGAACTACAGGAAGTGTTCGAGGATGATCAACTGATAGCGGAGAAGTTAGAAGCAGCAGGCTTTGACATTATTCAGGAGTTAATTCGTGAGACAGCGGAGGCAGCAACACTAGAAGGTAAGGGATTAAATTAACCTTGAGGAGTGTTGCAGTCCCTCACACATGGGGCTCATGGTGCCCGTGGGCTAAGGCAGGATCAACGTTGTGGGTGTCTTTGCGCTTTTTGTAATTAGGTAGTTCATTTCTTTTTCTGCCCAACACTCTAGAGTAAGCAAACATCGTGATGATCGATGCACCAGTCATAGCTGTGACGGATAGAAATAAAAGCGCTAATAAGTCAAAACCGTTCATTGTTCACCGAGTATTTGCAGTTAAAATTGCAGGGTTGGGACCCTGAAACCAAAGGGAACTTTAATGGTAACAGAACAAAAGGAAGATTTGTTGCTTGTCTCAAACTAGAGGTCTTTTTTACTGAGAAGCTGGAACTGACAAGAGGTCAGGGAGGCTGAATCGGAAGAGGAAGCAGCAGAGCAACAAGAACGGAAGTTTGGCGACCAAAGTTTTTGAAGCCCTGCATATCCATTGTCTTTGAAGTGACAATGGAAAGCATGGAATATCTGGGCCAATATCTCAAGATATAGATGAAATTCCCTAGGTTTTTCATCGTTTTTTAACCGCAAAGCCCAGAATTCATGCGGCTTCCTCCTCAAACCCAACGAGGAGGGCAGGATGCCACAACACCAACAATCCCCACGCAAACAATCAAAAGCCCAACTCTGGGCAAAACGCTCCACTCATCTACGCACTTACCTAGATAATCTTTCCCTGAAGAAGACACAGCACATTGACGCACAGTCATTGATTCGAGTTTTCTTCACAAGAAAATCTCTCCGGTTGAAGCTAAGTGACACCTACTTGGTAAAACTATGGTCCATGTCGCTGAGAAATGTTCAGTATCGCTTGAAGCAATTTGAGGATCTGGGCTTGATTAAAAGACTGACCAAACCACCTCGAAAGCGTGCTGAAGGATGGCGGCAGGAACGTAGCTTGTTACTGATTCTGCCAAAGCAGAAAAGCAAAACCTACTTAGTTAGCAAAAATTTCCAGCAATTCAACTTGCAGGCATCGCCTGCTGTTGATAACTCAACCATTCCGGTCAAAACATTGCCGAATATGAAATTTGTTGATTACTTGGCGCTACAATCCAAGGTCAGTAAAGGTGCTTTTGCTTTCTGGATGAGAAGATGGGGAGCAAAACCAAGATCGATGGGCTACTTGCTAGACAACATTCACAGCAGAATTGAGAGAAGACCAGATGTATTGGAGAGTGTGTTGTGGGATGCGGAAGGCCAGAAGCTATCTGGGCTAGCGCTGGTTGGATTTGTGGTGGGTGAGGTTAAATCACGAATTCCAGCATAAGGAGTCGAGATGACTAGAACTGAAGCATTTGAAATGGCTTGGAAACTTGCGGCAAAAGAAAAAGATTTTTCATTAGTAGATGAAATTTATCATCCTGATTACAAGGCAGTTGGTAGTATCACAGGTATTGAAGTGAATCTTGCCGCAGACAAAGAAGCGTATTTAGCACTGATTGAACACCTCATACTTACGCCTGCAAAGACTGTTGATGAAGGTGAAGATTTTTTACGTATTGAAAGATATACCAAGTACAGAGAAGCAGATATTTTTATGTCAGGAACAACCACTATAACGTACAAAGATGGAAAAATTATTACTCAAGAAAGTGTTGGGGAAGAACTAGACCATGACCCCAGCGAAGGGCAGAACTGG
>JACLAC010026532.1_pt1 | contig 17857 bp, 28 predicted proteins | sample 8027881 | NCBI WGS metagenome assembly JACLAC01 (sample SAMN15725517, study PRJNA655200) | protist metagenome | isolation source: fluorescence activated cell sorting (FACS) single amplified genomes of... | place: Spain: Blaines Bay Microbial Observatory, Mediterranean Sea | collected 2016-01-19 | reverse complement strand
TGTCAAAAGTTCAGTAGTTTCGAAAGAGGTCTAGTGTATAATTTAGTTTAATAAAGAAATCAATCTTTGATTAATATTTTCAATACTCATATCAGCTTCCAGATAAAAATATCTATTATCATCATTATAATACCTTATTAATGGCTTTGTTTGATTATTATATTCTATTAACCTTTTCTTTATTGACTCTTCTTTATCATCTTCTCTTGTATAAAACTCTTTGTTCTTGCATTGATCACACACTCCGTGAACTTTCATAGGATTTGTAATCAAATTATACCCTAGATTACACTTGGAACAAGAAATTCGAGCTGACAATCTTTTTAATATTTTTTTTTCTTGCATATCAAGAACGATTATATAAGGATTGTCAATATCATTTTTTACACAAAATAACTCAAGTCTTTTAGCTTGGTTAATGGTTCTTGGAAACCCATCTAAAATAAAGCCTTTTGAGTGTCGATTATCAATCAATTTATTTTCTACTAAACTGCAAACAATATCATCAGATATTAAACAACCGTTATTAATAGTCTCTTGCACTTTTAAACCAAGATTTAACCTTTCAGTAATTGCTTTTCTCAAAATCTCTCCTGTTGAAAGTATTGTTAAATAACATTTTGCAGCTAATAATTTTGCCTGAGTCCCTTTACCAACACCAGGAGGACCCAATAGAATTATTATCATTATTGACGCCTCATCATATTTGTCTTTTTCATTAGAGTCACATATTTACTACTTAACAAATGTGATTGAATTTGCGAGCTTAAATCTAGAACAACATTAATAACAATTAGGATACTTGTCCCACCTAAATAAAAAGGCATATTAAATTGGTGGGTTAAAATTTCTGGTAGTGCACATATAATAGCTATATATGCTGCCCCTATTACTGTAATTCTAGTTATAATGTATTGCAAATATTCCCTAGTCTGATTACCAGGTCTTCTGCCCATAATAACTGCACTACTTTTTCTTAAATTTTCAGCGGTTTCCTTAGGATTAAATACAATAACACTATAGAAGAAGCAGAAAAAAACAATAAACAAAATATACAACAGAACGTACATCATCTTTCCTTGAGACAAATAGTTTTCTATAAATCTCCGCCAACCACTCACATCTCCGCTAACACTAAACCCAATAACTGTAGCTGGGAATAGTAATAACGCGTTTGCAAATATTGGTGGTATAACTCCAGAAACATTGATTTTGATTGGTAAATGAGTCGAGTCCCCGGCATATATTTTTTTTCCAACCTGCCTTCTTGGGTATTGCACTAATAGTTTCCTTTGAGCTTTTTCCATAAATACGACAAATACTACCATAAAAGTAATTAGAAAAAAACATAACAATAAAAACTGAATTGAGATCACATTATTTTTACCCATTTCCAATAATGAAAAAACTGATGGCATTAACCCTGAAACAATACCAGCAAAAATTATAAGGGAACTTCCATTGCCAATACCTCTCATATTGATTTGATCTGCAAACCATACAACGACAATTGTTCCCCCCATTAAACTAAACATCGTTACAACTCTGAAGTAAATACCTGGAGCGCTAATTAGTGGTGTACTATCATAATTCAAAAATTCAATCCCGACAGCTACAGCATAACCCTGGAACAAAGCAAGTATAATAGACAAGTATTTTGAATATTGGTTTATTTTTTGTCTACCTACCTCACTAGATTTTCTTAGCTCATTAAACTCTTTTGACAACACAGTCATTAATTGCATTATAATTGATGCAGTAATATATGGCATAATATTTAATGTAAAGATTGACATTCTTCCAAGCGCACCCCCAGTAAAAATATTAAACATACCCAAAATTCCTCTTGCTTGTTCTTTGACAATATTATGTAGAATAGTCAAATTCACCCCTGGGAGTGGTATATATGTTCCAAACCTATATATAATTAAAATGAATATAACAAAAAGAAATTTTCTTCCTAAATCTCCATTAGCACCTAAAGAGTGACTAAAGTTTTGGTTGTAATTCCTTTTCATTTTGACTATTGATGATTTATACTAATTTGATGACTAAACCATTGTCTTTTGCATTTTCAATTAGTCTTTGAGATGCATTATTCACCTCAATACTAAACTTCTCTTCAAACTCTCCCTTGCCGAGTAGTTTAAGTCTTTCTTTCTTAGTATTAATTAACCTAAGATTGACAAAATCTTTAATTTTTATATCCTTGGTAAGTTTCTTATTTTTTATCAAAAAGTTAATTTGATATAGATTTATAATCTTAAATACCTTTTTATTAATAGGATGAAATCCTCTTTTTGGTAATCTTCTATATAAAGGCATTTGACCTCCTTCAAACCCCTCTAAAGCCACACCACTTCTTGCTGTCTGACCTTTTCCACCTCTTCCACAGGTTTTCCCCTTACCTGAAGCTATGCCTCTTCCTAAGCACTTTCTTTTCTTTTTTTCTCCTGCGTTTCTTTTTAATCGATTCAACATAACACATACACCTCTATTATATTTTTTTTCTGTAACTGGCAATTTCAACTATTTTTTTTCCCCTCTTATCTGCAATCATTTTAGGAGTATTAGTCTTTTGTAATCCATCAAGAACAGCTTTAATAATATTATGCGGGTTATTTGAACCAACTGATTTAGCGACAATATCCTTCATACCTAACACTTCAAAAAATTGCCTAGTTGTACCTCCTGCAATGACTCCAGTGCCTGCAGGAGACGCCCTCATTATCACTTTAGCTGAACAAAATTTTCCTATAATATCGTGATGAAGAGTTCTGCCTTCTCTTAATGGTATTTTTACCATATTTTTTCTAGCTTCATCTGCCGCTTTAGTTTTAGCATCCATTACTTCAGATGCCTTTCCAAGTCCATAACCAACTTTTCCTTTTCTATCACCAGCTACCACAATAACAGAAAAGCTAAATTTCCTGCCTCCTTTTGTAACAGCAGTACACCTATTAACTTTTACAAGTCTTTCTACAATTTCTGTACCATTATTTGCCATATTTTATTAGCCTTAAAAGTTTAAACCGTTTTTTCTTGCACTCTCAGCAAAAGCTTTGACTTTACCATGATATTTGCAACCTCCTCTGTCAAAAAATACATTCTGAAATTTCTTTTTTATTAAAAATTTTGCGACCTTTTCTCCTAATATCTCGGCTGCTTTAATATTATTTTTATTCTTTAAATCCTTAAAATCTTTGGCATAAGTCACAAAACTAGTCAGAGTAACGTTTTTATTATCATCTACTACTTGGCTATAGATGTATTTATTTGAACTATAGAAACATAACCTCAGCCTATCAGCATTCTTGCTTTTAAGTCTAAATCTAGTTCTTTCTTTTCTTCTAATGTACCGGAATCTTTTTCTCAACATTGTTTTTATTTATTTTAATCACTTTTTCTTACCTTCTTTTCTTAAAATAGTTTCATCTTCATATTTAATTCCTTTACCCTTGTAAGGCTCAGGCTTTCTAAAGCTTCTTATATCCGCACAAACCTGTCCAACAAGCTGCTTATCAATCCCACTAACTTCGATAACATTCTTTACACATTTCACATTTATACCTTTAGGAATTGGATATACTATGTCATGACTAAAACCTAAAGTTAAAATTAACAAGTTATCGTCAATAGATGCCTTGTAACCTACTCCATTAATTTCCAATTTCTTGCTAAACCCTTCAGAAACACCAATCACCATATTGTTAACGAGAGAGCGAGCTAATCCCCAGATAGACTTGTTTTTTTTTGTCAATTCCTTAGGTGTTACTCTAATCCAATTACTATTCATTTCTAAATTAATTGGCTCAAACATTGTCATACTCAACTCTCCTTTAGGACCTTTTACACTTAATGAATTCCCTGCAAAATGTACATAAACTTTTGTTGGAATATTAATTTGTTGTTTACCAATCTTTGACATATTTTTAATTAAAAAATGTTGCACAAAACTTCACCACCAGCTTTGATTTCTCTGGCTTTGTTATCATTTATAATTCCTTTAGATGTTGACAACACTGTCATTCCTAAGCCGCCATACATCTTATCTAAGTCTCTGTAAGACTTAAATACTTTTCTACCAGGCTTCGAAATCACATTGAATTCACTGATAACTGGATTTTGAAATTTACCTGCATATTTGAGATGCACCTTAATCATATTAACCCCTTTTCTTTCCTCAAACACTTTCATTTTTTCAATGTAACCAGCTTCTATTAAAACACTTAAGACCTTTGCAATCTTTTTAGAGTAGTAGACCAATGTTACCGGTTTTCTAACAGCCTGGGCATTTTTTATTCTTGCTATAGTATCTGAAAGCAAATGATTTTGTGACATGCGTACTTTTTCCCCCTCTATTATGACCAACTTGATTTTGTAACACCTGGTAGTTTACACTCAGATGCTAATTTCCTTAACCATATCCTTGATAATTTAAATTGACTGTACACGCCTCTTCCTCTGCCACTTAGCAAACACCTATTTCTTATTCTTGTTTTAGCACTATTTCTTGGTAATTTAGAAAGGAGAATTTGAGCTGCGAATCTTTCTTCAAGTGTCTTTTCCTTATCATTTCTAATGCACCTCAGCTCATTTCTTTTGCTTTTATTTTTATCAAATAATTTTTTTCTTTTTATATTTCTTTGTATTATACTGAGTTTTGCCATAAGCTCTTTTTTTTATTCAATTATAAAATGGTAAATTAAAGGTTTTTAACAAAAACCTTGCTTCTTCATTACTATTGGTGGAAGTTACAATGACAATACCCATTCCCCTGATTTTAGCAACGTTATTATAGTCAATCTCTGGAAAAACAATCTGTTCTTTTATCCCTAATGCAAAATTGCCATTACCATCAAACTGATTAGAACTTAACCCTTTAAAATCTCTTGACCTTGGAAGAGCAATATTAATTAACCTATCTAAAAACTCATACATTATTGTTCTTCTTAATGTAACCTTACAACCAATCTTCATTCCTTTTCTTAATTTAAACCCGGCAATAGACTTCTTTGCTTTTGTAATAGTAGCTTTTTGACCAGTGACTAACGTAATATCATCATGGATCTTGTCTATAACTTTAGAATCAATAGTAGTATCACTTGCAGACATATTAACTGAAATTTTTTCAAGCTTGGGTACTTGCATTTCATTTTGAAACTTAAACTGGTCCTGAAGCTGCTTTACACTAACTTCATGATAATGCTTTTCTAATCTAGGCTTAACCATAATCAAACTTTTTTATTATCTATAATTCCATTGGATTTCTTCAAATATCTAACCTTACCACCATCTTTTAATAATCTAAACCCTATTTTTGATACAGAATTCGTATCAGGATCAACGTGCATAATATTCGAAGTATGAATTGTCATTTCTCTTTGTTCTATACCACCTTTAGGGTTTAGTTTACTTGGCTTTGTATGCTTCTTCACAATATTTACACCACTCACTAAAGCTTTATTTAACTTAGGAAAAAATTTTAAAATTTTAGAAACTTTACCTTTATCTTTACCAGTAATAATTTTTACAGTATCATTTTTTTTAAATTTATTTGCCATTTATGTAACCTCCGGAGCCAGTGAAATAATTTTGAGGTAATTTCTCTCTCTTAGTTCCCTTGGTATTATACCAAACACTCTTGTCCCGACTAATTCACCCTGTTTATCTAATAGAACCACAGAATTGTCAAAAAACCTGATAACACATGCATCTTTTCTTCTCTTTTCTTTCCTAGTTCTTACAACTACTGCATGAAAAACTTCACCTTCTTTAACCTTATCTGATACAGCGGCTTTTTTAATAGATACCACAATCTTATCGCCAATACCTGCAGACATTTTCTTGCTACCACCTAGAACTTTAATACACTCTACTTGTTTAGCGCCAGTATTATCTGCCACATTTAACCTAGTCCCCATCTGTATCATGCAACACCTTTATTTACTTGGCACACTCGCCATTTTTTTTGTTTAGATATAGGGATACTCTCTATAATCCTAACTTTATCCCCAATATTCAAATCATTATTTTCATCATGTGCCAAATACTTCTTACTTACTCTTACGGTTTTTTGATACTTTTTATGAAACGTTTTCCTTTCAATTAATACAGACACCGTCTTATCAGCTTTATTGTTGACAACTAAGCCCTCAAACATTTTTTTTGGCATGAATTTTTTTCTAATTAATTATTAGACCCGCTACTCATATTATTTAGAGCAGTGACAATCTTTGCTATATTTCTCTTAACCACTTTGATCCTTGAAGTATCAGTTAACTTTCCTAATACCTTTTGGAATCTCAGGTTAAAGTACTCCTTTTTATACTTATGTAATTCACTTTGTAAAGCTTTATTATCTAATTTCTTTAGTTCTTCATAATTCATCTAATTTCCTTCTTCTATATTTCTGATGATTTTTGTTTTAATGGGCAATTTATTCGCAGCTCTTGAAAAAGCACCCATCGCCTGTTCTTCAGTAACTGCATCAAGTTCAAACAGTATCCTACCTGGCTTAACTCTACAAGCCCAAAACTCTGTAGAACCTTTCCCTCGCCCCATTCTCACATCTGCGGGTTTTTTGCTGACCGGAAGATCAGGAAATATTCTTATCCATAGCTTTCCAGCTCTTCTCAAATACCTATTTATAGCTTTTCTTGCAGCTTCGATTTGTTTTTCCTGAATTCTTTCTGGTTGCAATGCTTTTAATGCAAACCTACCGAATGATATTCTAAATCCTCCCTTAGCTTTGCCATGGATTCTACCTTTAAAAGCTTTTTTATACTTAGTTTTTTTCGGAGATAAATTCATTGTGCACTCTACAGTATTATTTTATTTATTATCCAGCTTTTGTACCTCTGTAGACCCATACTTTTACACCTATTAAGCCGTAGATAGTACGAGCTTCAGCAGCGTCATATCTAACATCTGCTCTCAGTGTATGTAGCGGGACTCTACCTTCTTTATACCACTCAGTCCTAGCTATTTCTGCACCGCCTAAACGACCAGAAACACTGATTTTTACACCTTTAGCTCCCATTTTGATAGCACCTGGGATAGAACGTTTTATAGCTCTTCTAAATGAAACTCTTTTTTCAAGCTGCTCTGCAATGTTCCTCGCCACAAGTAACGGATCTGCTTCAGCTTTTCTTACCTCCGTTATATTTATCACAATTTCATTCAACGTTATTTTAGAAATAGCTTTTTTTATCTTAGCAACATCGACACCCTTTTTCCCGATCACAACACCAGGTCTAGATGAATGAATATTTACTATAATTTTACTGGCAGGACGCTCTATACACACCTTACTAACACCAGCATAACGCAACTTATTAGAAATTAACTCCCTAATTTTAATATCCTCATGTAACTTCTTTGCATAATCTCTATTACTATACCACAATGATTGCCATGTCGACACCACACCTAATCTAAAAACATTTGGATTTACTTTTTGCCCCATATTACCCCCTTTCTTCAACCACTATCGTAACCTTACTGAATGATTTTATAATTCTATTTATTCTACCTCTTGCTCTGACCATAGACCTCTTCAAAGTCAGCGACTTTCCAATTAAAACCTCTCTGACATACAACTTATCAATATCCATCCCAAAATTGTTTTGTGAATTATGTATTGCAGACTTAAGAACGTTTTTTAGATTTTTTGCAACGCTTCTCTTGCAAAACTCTAATTGCAACATCGCAGTATTCACATGCTCTTTTCTAATCAAGTCAGCAACTATGTTCACTTTTTGAACACTCCCTTTGACTAATTTATCCGTAGCTTTCACTTGCATATATTTTTTTTAATATTTATTTTCTATTATTTACATGGCCAGAAAAAGTTCTAGTAGGGGCAAACTCTCCAAGTTTTTTTCCAACCATTTTTTCGTTAACAAGAACAGGAATAAATTTCCTACCATTATGGACAGAAAACGTTAACCCGACAAAATTTGGTAAAATAGTCGACTTCCTAGACCAAGTTTTAATTGCAACAAATGTGCTTTTTTCCATTGCTGCGTTAACTTTCTCTAGCAACTTAGGCTCTACAAACGGTCCTTTCCAAACTGATCTATTGCTCATAATTAAATTATTTATTTTTTTTATGCCTGCTTTTGACTATATACTTATCAGTCCGCTTATTATTTCTTGTCTTAAATCCCTTCGTTGGCTTACCCCACCTCGTTACAGGATGCCTGCCACCAGATGTCTTGCCTTCACCACCTCCATGAGGATGATCTACAGGATTTTTGGCAACTCCTCTGACTTTTGATCTATATCCAAGCCATCTTTTTCTTCCAGCCTTCCCTAACTTAATATTTTTATTATCTGCATTTGAAACTACACCGATAGTTGCCTTACACTCTCCTTCAACAATCCTCACTTCTCCTGAGCGAAGTTTTATAGAAGCCTTGCCAGAATCTTTATTAATTATAGTTGCAAACGACCCGGCAGATCTTGCTAATTGAGAACCTTTTTTTGGCTTTAACTCAACATTATTGATCAAAGTTCCAACGGGAATGTTTTTTAGCTGTAAACAGTTTCCTATAACTATCTCTGCACAACTAGAAGAAACAATCTTAGTTCCAACCTTAAGACCTTCTGGAGCAATAATATATGAATATTGTCCATCCAAAAATTTTATTAATGCAATATGTGCAGATCTATTTGGATCATACTCAAGTCTTTCAACTGTTGCTTCTAGACTTTTATTTCTTTTAAAATCTATTAATCTGTACTTCTTTTTAGAACCTCTACATTTCCCAAAGACCGTTATTCTCCCATAGTTATTTCTTCCACCCTTACTACTATTGCCCTGAACTAATCTCTTAACAGGCTTCCCTTTCCAAAGCTCAGACTTATTGGTGAGCACTAACTGCCTCTGTGAAGGAGTCACAGGATTATAATTTACCAATGCCATTTATCTATACCCTATTCAAAGATTTAGTTTTTTCATATCTTGAGTTGTAATAATAGCTTTTTTGAATCCAGGCCTATTACCTTTTTGATTTTTAAATATTTTGCTTTTGCCATGCACATTAATAATATTCACCCTCTTAATTTTAACTTTGAATATCCCCTCCACTGCTTTCTTTATTTGAACTTTATTGCTGTCAGCTCTTACAAGAAAAGCATATTTTCCTAGGCTCTCAAACCCACTACTTTTTTCAGTTATCAGGGGTTTTTTTATCACATCATAAATATTCAATTTCATTGTTCAAACCTTTCTATAACGATGTTAAAGGCTTCTTCAGAAAAATAAATTTTTTCATGACTGATTAAATCTAAAACATTTATCCCCTTGACATTCAATCTATTAAACCGATAAATATTTCTTGTAGCCTTTACGAGGCTATCATCAAAATGATTATCTATCAATAATATTTTTTTTGATAAAAAGTTATTACTATACATCTTTAAAAAATCTTTTGCTTTATTTGTCTTTGGCGTTAAGTCTTTATATACAATAATAGATTTATTATTATACTTCAACGCTAAAGCATTTAAAAGTGCTATTTTTCTCACCTTCTTATTTATTTTGTACTTATATACTTTATCTTTACTAGGACCAAAAATAATTCCCCCACCAACGAATTGAGCACCTCTAACACTACCATGTCGCGCTCTTCCTGTACCTTTCTGCCTATAAATCTTTCTAGTAGACCCTCTCACTGCTGAAATTTCTTTTGTATTACTGATTGCACATCTTTTTTTTGATTGTTGCCACAAAATTAGTTGTCTGATCAAATCATACCTAATACTCTCCACCTTAAGACACTTGATATTTATCTTTTTCAAAAGCTTATTCTCAAAATCTAATACTTCTAAATCCATGTCTAACCTCTAATTCAAACTTTGTCCTGCTTTTTTAATTGCATCTCTTATATATAAATAGCCATTCTTACAACCTGGCACCATACCTTTTACAACCAATAAATTCAACTCAGTATCTATATCAACTACCAAAACATTTTGTTTTGTCACTTTTTTATTACCTAATTGCCCAGCCATTTTTTTACCTTTAAATACTCGGCCAGGATCTTGACACTGACCAGTCGAACCAGCCGACCTATGACTAAGTGACACCCCATGACTAGCCTCTAATCCCTTAAAATTATGTCTTTTCATAACACCGGCATACCCCTTACCTATGGATGTACCTGTCACATCAACATACTGCCCTTTTTGAAAGTGGTCGATTAAAATCTTTTTACCAACTGCTAACAGATGACTTTCATCTACTTTGAATTCTTTTAATTTCTTTTTTGGAGGAACTTTTGCTTTTGCAAAAATACCCTTCAAACTCTTTGAAATTCTCTGTGGCTTCTGGTCGAAAGCTGCTAACTGAATATTAGCCCATCCACTTTTTTCTCTTTTTTTTACTGCAATAACCACGTTCTCTTCTATTTGAATTAATGTGACAGGAACTACTTGACCATCGCTTTTAAAAATCTGAGTCATGCCAATCTTCTTAGCAATCATCCCACTTCTACTTGTCTTCATTTTCTACTCCTTTCATTTTAATTTGAATATCTACTCCCGAAGCTATATCAAGCTTCATTAACGCATCAACAGTTTGTGGCGAAGCTTCAATTACCAAAAATCTTGAATGATTTCTAATCTCAAATTGCTCTCTAGATTTCTTATCAACATGAGTGGATTTATTGACAGTAAACTTACTAATTCTCATTGGCATTGGTATTGGCCCCTTATATATTGCTCCAATTCCAGAAACCGTATCAACTATTTCTCTAACCGCCTTGTCCAAAACTCTAGGTTCATACGCTTTTAACTTTAACTTTATTAACTGCTGAATACTCATACCAACTGACACCTTTAAATAATAATTTTAGACACTACACCAGCACCTACAGTCTTGCCGCCTTCTCTGATTGCAAATTTCAATCCTTCATCCATTGCAATTGGCGCTATCAGATCCACCACTATGTGTGCTTTATCACCTGGCATCACCATCTCTACACCTTCACTTAACTCTATTGTCCCAGTAACATCTGTCGTTCTAAAATAAAATTGGGGCCTGTAATGCTTAAAAAATGGGGTATGCCTTCCTCCCTCTTCTTTTTGTAATATATACACTTCTGCTTCGAATTTTGTGTGCGACGTTATACTACTTGGCTTTGCTAGCACCTGCCCCCTCTCTACTTCTTCTTTTATTATCCCCCTTAATAATAATCCCGCATTATCTCCGGCTATACCTTCATCTAATTCTTTCTTGAACATTTCCACTCCAGTACATGTCGTCTTTCTACTTTCTTTATTGATCCCCACTATTTCTATTTCTTCTCCTATTTTTATCTTACCTTGCTCTATCCTTCCCGTTACCACTGTACCTCTTCCTGATATTGAAAATACGTCTTCTATCGGCATTAAAAACGACTTCTCTAAAGCTCTTTTTGGCATCTCCATGTCTTCATCTACTACCCTCATTAATTTTCTTATAGCATTCTCTCCATACTCACTTTTCTCTTCTGTTATGGCCTTTAGCGCTGATCCTTTTACTAGCTTCGCTGAATCACCATCAAATCCATACTTACCTAGTAATTCTCTCACTTCCATCTCTACCAATTCTAATAATTCTTCATCCTCTACCATATCTATCTTATTCAAAAATACTATTAATGTCTTTATTCCTACTTGCTTTGCCAACAATATATGCTCTCTAGTCTGTGGCATTGGACCATCTACAGCACTTACCACCAAAATCGCTCCATCCATCTGCGCTGCTCCTGTTATCATGTTCTTCACATAATCTGCATGACCAGGGCAATCTACATGTGCATAGTGCCTATTCTCTGTTTCATACTCCACATGCGCTGCATTTATAGTTATGCCTCTCTCTCTTTCTTCTGGCGCTTTGTCTATTTCATCATACTGTATCGACTTATCTCCAAAGTATTTTGTAAACGCTGCTGTTAATGTTGTCTTACCATGATCAACATGCCCTATTGTTCCTATATTCATGTGGGGTTTAGTTCTCTTAAACTTTTCTCCTGCCATCTTTCTTCTCCTTTCTTATTTTTCTGGGCTGATAATTTGATCAGCAACACGTTGAGAAACCTTTTTATATTTTGCAAACTGCATACTATACTGGGCCCTACCCTTAGTCATAGATCTCAGCGTATTAACATAGCCAAACATTGTTGCTAAAGGTACTTTAGCTTTAATATTTTGAGCATTCCCTTGTGCAGCCATACCTAAAACTTTACCACGGATACTATTTAAATGACCTATAACATCTCCAATATAATCATCTGGAGTAATAACTTCAACATCCATAATAGGCTCCAACAAAATTGGCAAAGCATTCTTCATACCCTCTCTAAATGCTGCTTTTGCTGCTATCTCAAATGCTAGAGCACTGGAATCAACATCATGGTACGCTCCATCAATAAGCGTAGCTTTGAAATCTATCATAGGGTACCCAGCAAGAATACCAGTTCTACTCATTTGATCTATACCCTTTTCTATAGCTGGAATATATTCTTTTGGTATATTTCCACCAACTATTTTATTGATAAATTTGCAGCCCTCACTTTGACTAACCTTTTCAAACAAGATCTTCACTCTCGCGAATTGGCCTGCCCCACCTGATTGTTTTTTGTGAGTATAGTCTACTTCATACGCCCCCTCAATTGTTTCTCTATATGCAACCTGTGGCGCCCCGATATTAGCGTCAACCTTATACTCCCTCTTCATTCTATCAACAATAATTTCAAGATGGAGCTCACCCATGCCCGCTATTTTAGTTTGGTTCGTTTCAACATCTGTATTCACTCTCAAAGATGGATCTTCTGCAACTAATCTAGCAATTGCAACAGACATCTTCTCTTGGTCTTGAGTCGTCTTTGGCTCTATAGCAACTTCTATAACAGGAGCAGGAAACTCCATTTTTTCCAATACAATATCATATCCAATTTCACTTAATGTATCTCCTGTTGAGGTGTGCTTTAGCCCTGCAATAGCAACAATATCGCCAGCATGACACTCTTTAACATCCTCTCTATTATTAGCATGCATTAGAAGCATACGCCCAACCCGCTCTTTTTTATTTCTTACGGTATTTTGAATTGTTACCCCAGACTTTAGAACACCAGAGTACATTCTAATAAAAGTCAAAGAACCTACAAATGGATCATTCATAACTTTAAAAGCTAAGGCACACAGCTTGCCCTCATCTGTTGAATACGCCTCAACCTCTTTTTTAGAAGTTACTTTAGATCCCTTAGCAGCAGCTATATCAACTGGGCTAGGTAAATAATCAACTACCGCGTCTAGCAAAGGCTGAACACCTTTATTTTTGAATGCAGTGCCACAAAAAACTGGGACAAAAAGACCATTGATCACACCTTTACGAACACAACCTCTAATTTGTTCAGCATTTAATGACTCTTTTGATAGGTACTTCTCCATCATCTCATCGTCTGCCTCAACAACATTTTCAATAAGATTATCCCTATATTCTTCACATTTGCCTTTCATATTACCAGGAATATCTGAATATTCATACTTAGCACCCAATTCAATACCCTGCCATACAATAGCTTTGTTCAACACCAAATCAACCATACCAACAAAATTATCCTCTGATCCAATAGGAATCTGCATTATAACCGGCTTCACACCTAACCTATCAATAATCATGTCAACACATCCATAAAAGTCAGCACCAATCCTATCCATCTTATTGACAAAACACATCCTAGGAACTTTATATTTATCTGCTTGCCTCCATACAGTTTCAGATTGCGGCTCTACTCCTGCCACACCATCGAATACCGCTATAGCTCCATCTAGAACCCTTAAAGCCCTCTCAACCTCAATTGTAAAGTCAACATGTCCAGGCGTGTCAATAATATTAATTTTACACTTCTTGCCACTTTGACTCTGCCAAAAACAAGTGGTAGCTGCAGAAGTTATAGTTATCCCACGCTCTTGCTCTTGCTCCATCCAATCCATTATTGCATTACCTTCATGAACCTCTCCAATCTTATGAGATTTACCAGTATAATACAATATCCTCTCAGTCGTAGTTGTTTTGCCAGCGTCAATATGCGCCATAATACCAATATTCCTATAGCCCTCAATTTGCGTCTCTCTGTTTTTCATAGTTACCATCTATAATGAGAGAAAGCCTTATTTGCTTCAGCCATCTTATGAGTATCCTCTCGCTTCTTATATGCCATACCCTTTTTATTATATGCATCTATTAATTCATGAGATAACTTATCAACCATAGCTCTTTCTGATTTTCTTCTCCTTGCTGCATTAGCCAACCACTTTAAGGCTAAAGACAATGATCTTGCAGACCTAACTTCTATTGGGACTTGGTATGTTGCACCACCAACTCTTCTAGATTTCACTTCAATGAGAGGCCTTAAATTCTCTACAATCCCTTCAAAAAGGTCGACAGGTTCCTTTTTGATTTCATTTGATAGATTGCTAATTGCCTCGTGCACTATCCTTTCGGCCTTCGATTTTTTACCATCATACATAATATAGTTAATAAACTTACCTATTACGACGCTTTTGTAGTTCGCATCAGGAGTGATACTTTTAATTTCTGCAGCTCTACGTCTTGACATATCATATTATTTTATTTTGTTTTTTTTGATCCATACTTAGACCTAGATTGTTTTCTACTATTTACACCCTGTGTATCAAGCACACCTCTAACTGTATGATATCTCACCCCAGCCAAATCTTTTACTCTACCACCTCTTATCAAAATGACAGAGTGCTCTTGCAAGTTATGCCCTTCACCTGGAATATAACTAGTCACTTCATACCCATTGGTAAGCTTAACCCTTGCAACTTTTCTCATAGCTGAATTTGGTTTTCTCGGGGTAGTTGTATACACCCTTGTACACACACCTCGCTTCTGCGGACATCCCTGTAATGCAGGGGACTTGTTTTTACTCTTCTTGTATTTTCTAGGGCTTTTAACTAATTGATTGATAGTTGGCATTATAAAAATTAATGATAAAGTTCAAAACAATGTTAGCTCAGGAAGGATATTTATAACCGCACAGCTAGTCAAGTGATTTTTTAATAAAAATGCACATTCCTTCAACTAGCATATCTTTCAGAAAACCCTATTCTACATAAATAATTAAAAATTGTAAAAACACATACATTCAAAAAACATATACTAGCTCCTATGTAAAAACTTTTTGCTAATGGCTCAGATAAAATGAAATCGTTGACTATCATGCACATACATGATAATGAAATCGACATTATAAATTGCATTTCTTTTAAAATTTTGCCAAAAAGAATTGTCAAAATCAAAGGCACTGCTAAAGTTACTCCACAATAACTTTTAATTAAAATATAAAATTTGTCTATACTATCAATAAAATAGCCTGCTACAAAAAATGTAATTATACTCACTGTAATTAACCCAAAAGTCTTATGGAAATTATTATTAATGAGTTTATTTCCCATTAAATCGTATATCAAGGTACTGCTACAAACAAATAAAAAAGAATCTAATGTTGATAATATAGTTGCAGCAATCCCAGAAAGAAAAATACCTTTAAATCCTACAGGTAATATCTCCAGAGCATAATTAAAATATGCCTCATGAGTCAAAGAATTAGGTAGAATAACTTTAGCATACATTGAGCCAATAACAGTACAAAAATCGCATATCATCCAAAATATAACGGAAATAATAATGCCGCTCTTTGCTACTTTAACACTCTTTGCTGCAAAACATCTTTGATAAAAAATAGGGCTCATAAAAGTTGTAATAATGGAAATAAAAAACCACATAAACAACTCTGACAAAGTTTCATAACCATCTATTACAAAATATTGATTATCTAAATGTGACATTAAAAAACTATAATCCCCATATGTAGTAAAAGAAAATACTACGACCATAATCACTGAAAAATACATTAATACAAACTGTATTATATCAGAATAAACAATACTTTGAAACCCCCTAATACCCATATAAGTAACTACAAAGATAAGGCCAACTAACATTGCAAAATATAAATTTAAACTAAATAATTTCTGAATCAATAACCCTATGCCAATAAGATAAGTAACAGGCAAAGCTTTAATCATAATCATTAAGGAAGCTATTTTTGCAGAAGTTTTGCCATAATATTTCTCAATGATTTCAGGCAACGTAAATGTATAAATTTTTCTTGCTTTCTCGACAACAAAAATCATAAAAAAGATTGCTGCAACGTAAAAACCTATTCCATACACCACAATTGTACTGATGCCCCGTTCAAATGCTATTTGCGTCACACCAAATACATCTCCATACCATGTAGATACTAAGGTAGCAACAAATAAAGGTAAGGTTAATCTACGACCAAACAATAAGTAATCAACTGTATTTTTTTCTTTGCGTCTCTTGCATAAGATTACAGTATAAAATAATGTAACAATTGTTAATATAACAAACACTAACAAATCTAAATTGCTGATGTTCAATGGCATTAATCTTACAACTATAGAGGAGAATCAATAACAAATTTATACTAAAAAATTTGTAATTTCAATAATTACTATTAACAATCCTATTATCAAAGATATTACTGTAGTGAACTTATTTTTTCGCCCAATCTTAAGTAAGATTAAAGATGGTAAAATAATCGCAAGCAAACTTAAACTTATTGCTGCAACAGATAACCCACTGAGAAAAATATTCTTGTTAAGAATAGCAACTACAAAAGGAGGGAGGAATGTCAGCACAATAGCTTTCAATTTGTTAATAAAAAATTGATTATCCAATTTTAATTTTTCTAAAAAATAATCGTACAATCCAATTCCTACGCCTAAAAAAGAAGTGATTATGGCTAACCCACTGAACAAAGAAACTACATGATCTAATGAATGTTGACTAGTAACCTTAGCAAGCATATTTATAAAACTACTAGTCTTATTATTGCTATGCTGCACTGCATTAAAACTAATTACACCATATTTTGGCAATACAGATAAAGTAAAAAATATCCATAACCAATATATGACTAAACTCATTAAACTACCAAAAAAACAAGCTTTTCTTACATTCCTTTCATTATTATCCAAATATTTTATTATAAATGGAATACTACCATGGAAGCCGAATGAAGTAAAAAAGATAGGCATTGCTTTGTAAGCATTATTGCCAAACAATATGTTGCAATCCCTTAAATTCTTTAATTCAATTTTTGATGATAGAAAATATAGTATGACTACAAAAATGCTCAACTGAACCAAAACAATTATCCTATTACTTATATCTAGCACTTTAAAATTAAAAATGATAAGAGCTATCAATATAACAACAATACAACAGCCAATAAAATTTTTACTGATACAATCTAAATGTCGTGTTATGTTATTATTCACACTGATATCAATAATTCCAGACATATAAGCTGACAAAAGCGTATAAAATAAAGTGATTATAGATAAATCAGCTAAAACCCATATTTTTGATGAAAAGCTTTTTTTACATAATTCTGAAACTGAAAAAGCCCCTTTGTAGAATAAGCTAACGTTTAAAATAATAGTAGAGGCAAGATATCCTAGTAACCAAATAAAAAATAGCAATAAAAAAGCGTTCATCATCCCCATCAATGAAGAAATCATTGGCAAAACCAACATACTAGCTCCGATACTTGTGCCTACAATAATCAAAATTGCACCAAATACTCTATTGTCTTTAAACATAAAATGACTTTTGCGACAAATTGATTATACGTAAAAATATTCATTACTTTAACCTCATTGATGGATAGAGCTGTTCAAAAAAGTAAATCTAGTTATCTATGGCGGATAAAGTTTTAAATGCGACTTTTTAGCATTTTGAGTATAC
>JACLAC010010677.1_pt1 | contig 17857 bp, 10 predicted proteins | sample 8027881 | NCBI WGS metagenome assembly JACLAC01 (sample SAMN15725517, study PRJNA655200) | protist metagenome | isolation source: fluorescence activated cell sorting (FACS) single amplified genomes of... | place: Spain: Blaines Bay Microbial Observatory, Mediterranean Sea | collected 2016-01-19 | reverse complement strand
GTTTTAATTGAAGCCAACCTATACTTGGCTTCATCGTCAATTTCTAACATGGCGTATGCAACATCTCCGAGTGTAGCCAATGATGGTGAAGTGTGGATTACAAACTCAACAAAATATTTCATGTTCAAAGGCGACTATCGGGATCACTTGCACATGGAAGATCCTTCTAAGCCATTGTACGCAAATCAACTGAAACTACCGTCGCTTCCTATTCCGAATCTGAAGGATTCCTGTGAAGTCTACCTTCAGTCTGTACGGGCTCTGGCAAGCGATGATGAATATGAGCACACGCGAAAGTGTGTTGAAGAGTTTCTGAAGCCAGGCGGTGCAGGTGTAAAGCTGCAAGAGCGTCTATTGAAGCGCAAAGAGGAATACTCAGACAGCAGCTGGCTACAGCACTGGTGGAATACTGGAAGTTATTTGGAATTCCGTATGTCAAATGTTATTAATGTGAGCTACTTTTTTGGTTTTACGGATCTTCCTCTTGGTTACCGCAGCAAAAATATTCTGAGGGCAGCATTGCTGACACAGGGTGCTCTTGAGTTTCGGCAAAAATTGTGTAACGGGGTAGACGTAAATGCTAACGGTGAGGGGGTTGGACCGGGCTGTGCGACCCCTTACAAGTATATGTTTAATGCGTGCAGGGTACCTCTGCCAGGATGTGACCAAGCAATACACTATTTGCCAGATGGTGGGGTAGAATGTCAAAACATTGTTGTCATAAGGCATGGGCAGTTTTTTACTTTTCCAGCCAGCCAAGGCCCAGAAGGAAAATATGAACCAATGTCCCTAGGATATTTGCAGGCTCAATTCCGAACTGTTATTGGGTTGGCTGGAGACGGCTTGCCAAGTAGGATGCCTGCCGTAGGCGCTATGTGCGGTGCCAATCGAGACTCCTGGTCAGCGGCAAGGGCGCATATGGTAGCCGATCCTTCGAACCAAGAGTTTCTAGATGCGGTACAAAGTGCCATTTTTTGTGTGTGTTTGGACAGCAGTATGCCAGTCACTAGAACAGAGACTGCCCGTGCTTTATGGCATGGTGAATCCAAGGAGAGGTGGTATTGTAAGTGGTGTATTCAACGACCAGCAGCAGTTAATGATGAAATTCTTATAGGAAGCAAGTAGCTAGCTGGGCTACCAACTAAAGCAAACAAAAAAGAACAAAAAGGAGAGAAGGAAATGATGAGACGTGAATGATTCGAATCTGATGATGATGATGCTGCGCTGCTGCTGCCCTGCTATTATTATGGATATTGGCCATGTATAGTACGAAGTAGTAGTAATTGTTGTAGTAGATAGTATATAGGCGCGGTTGAACGAACTGTACAGTGCATGTAGGCTAATGATGATCTTGTCCATCCTATCAAACGCATCAAGACGTGTACTGAAGAGACCACACAGAACATCATGATGAAGAAGAAATTTTAGTCGTCTAATAATAATGTATATAATTTATAATGCTAATTAATGCCTTTATGTATGAATCAGGAGGATGCATGCCATGGAAAAATAACAATGGAATACAATGGAGAGGAACAGCGTGTCAAGGATTCCACATGTAAAAATAACATTGCAGACAATGGACAGCAGGCAATGACATTCTTGATCATGCTGGAGAAAACAAAATGAAGGAGAAAGGGGAAGGGAGGGGGAAGTTGCTGGAGAGCCATTGTTGTTAGTGTTTTTTGGATCGACGTAACGACAAGACGCGAGGCACCACCACCATCGAAGCGTCGGAAGCACAAGCAAGCGTTTGTACATCGTGCAAGTCGACAAAGGCGCATTCGCAGCTACAGTTTGTAATATGTCCGGTGGGAGCGCAAAGTCAGGTATGAAGCCTGGTATCAGGTACGTTGCCCAGATGTTGAAAGAGTGGGGACCGATAGAAACAATGAAGAAAGTTTTTCGTTATGACGAAGTAAAACTTGGCGTTTTGAAGGGCGAAGACTATTTAGGAAACAAGTATTATGAGGAGACGTCTTGCCAGCATGGCCGGCACAGGTGGGTAGAATATAATCCAAAATATGGTTGGAATTGGGACCCAACAAGAATCCCACCAGAGTGGCATGGGTGGTTGACCCACATGACAGACAGCACTGTCAGCAATCCTAGTACGAAGCGTGGGATGCAAAATAACTGGGCGTCGAACGTCCCAAATGCTTCGGAACACGAAGGAACTATAACCATCCGCCAGGATATTAACCCATCTGTTGTACGCACGCGTGGATACGGTGTGGGCAGTGTCTTCCACCAGTTTGAAAAAGGCACCACGCCAGGAGAAGGAAGTCTTAACCAAAAGAACCTGGCGTTTTTCAGTATCCCAGACAACGGTTTGTCACCAAATAAGGGAAAGTACTGGACGCAAAAGGGAAGCCCTTTGTCAGATAAACACGAGCCTAAGGAACTCAAGATCCATTCTTGGGATCCAAGCAATCCAACAGGGAAGGGTGTCAAGGTGACGGACAGAGCAAGGGATTTGAAAAAATTGTAGGTCGATGGAGATATCCTGCTCCGTATGCTTCGAACGCATCTCATTTCCGCGCGGTTATTTTCCACTACTTACTGAACTTGGTCCACAGCGAAATGGTAAAAATCTTTGGCCTTCGATGAGATGAGGTTATAGCTAAGTGTATAACAACCGATAAATTATTACAAATATTATTATATTACCAAAAAATTGGAACGTTTTTAGTGCGCGCCGTATTCGAAGGTCCTCTTTTATCCTGAGACGATCTCCGTGACGATAGCAGGGAGTTTGACTAAATTCCCCACATCGTTGATGCAGCACAAAACAAGTTTTCCTTTAACCAGCAAGACATCATTGTCGCTGTTGCTTAAACTGACTTCGTCGCGGTCATCCATGCCGGTACAGCGCCTGTAAATGTCTTGCTCGAATGCAATACGATACTCACTTTCAATTTTGAATTTTGTTCTCACAACTAGAACGTCACCGATCGTAGCACCGCTTTTGAATTCCAGCTCAGCACTGTACACCGCGAAGCATGCATTGTATTTGTTTTTCATTATTTCCAAAGATTTGAAGCTGAATAGCTGCGAACGCGCTCGTTCCATAAATTTTAAATAATTGGCGTAGTACACAACCGTCGTGAAGTCTGTGTCCTCGTAGTACACTTCAATCTTTACATCTTTTGGCACGCTCCATCCCTCGTTGGCCACTGCACGGGCATTTTTCTTGCGAAGAGGTAATTTGTTTCTCGTCTGTTTCTTCTTCGGGTTCAGGAGGTCGCCAAAAATTTCCCTCATGTCTACGTTTATCATATCAGGAAGAGCGCAGATGCTCATATCCCTTTTCACGCAAACCATTTGTACAGTTCCTTGCACAATAAGTGTCCAAGGCTCATTGTTTGACTCTTGCAACTGTTTCTCAGATACGTTTTTCCTCCATACAGACTGGTCAAACTCAAGTCGATATGAGCTTTCTATTGTTGGAATGGTGCGCACTTCTAAAATGTCGCCGTGCCTTGCCGCCCTCTTGTATGCAATTTTTACGTTTACAACGACAAAACTTCGGCCAGACGAATCGAAGAGTTCAACCAGTTCATCTTGACCCAGCAATAACTCCCGCCCTCGCTCAAAATATTTCAAGTAGTTCGAGTGGTAAACGATCCCAACACAATCCGTATCTTCATAGTATATCTTTACAGGGAGATGGCATCGATCCCGAAACTCCAACGGTGCTGATGTAATGGATGCCATCGCCTCGGTGCGAGAAATTGCTCCTGGTTTCGTGGGCGAGGCAAATGGACAAGTGGATGGAATTGTGGTAGCTGAAAGTAGAGAGAGGTTGACACGATGAATGACGACGATGACGCAATCACCGACTACCACCACAACAATGACAATGATGTGGTGGTGGGGCCGTAGTAGTGTCCAAGAAGTCGTGACCGCTTTACATTTCAGAGGAGTAGTGCTAGCCCTATCATAGACTGGTAATTTAATACGCTGCTGTAATAATAATATGATGTCATCACCCGAAGAAGAAAAAAGAATATAATAAGAAATATCAAAAAACAAAAAATCATCATCATCATTCATCAACAATTATTAGGCATACCATTATAAGAAGGAGAAAAAAATTTTATTCGAGAACTTTAACTGATTGCTACTAGTAATAGAAACAATATAGGACGAAATAATACATTAGAATAATAATTAGGTAACATCAGCGCTACTAGCGATTTTTACTCTGGTGACATCCTCTCCATATTATTAGCTTAACTTAAACTTGAAATAATAATGCGATGATGATGAAGAATTAAATACACACACGCTCGCTGCCTGCTCTGCTGTTGTGTGGTATGTTGTGTTTTGGAGGGGAGGGAACAGGAGGTAAAAATTATTACGGTAATATTAGCTCTATTAATTTTAAATGTAGTAATTGTTTATTATTATTATTAATAATAGTAAATAAAAACACGACGAAAGATGATGGAAGAATGATGATGGATGATGATGATTATTTTATTATTATTATTCATTCAGTAGTGCTACAATAATAAAGGAAGGTTGGCTTGTCCAATGTACACCACCAACATGTGCAGTGTGTGAGGGTGCTTGCAATACTGACAAACATTTGTTCATACGCTGTCGAATCTTGACACGATGGCGTCTGAATCTGTAAATAAACAAACCGTAAGCAGTGACCACGACGGCTATGCTGAACAAATTATCGTTGAATGTTCTGACGGAAAAGAGTTCGAAATACCACTGGAAATTGCAGTGATGTCGCCGAGAGTTGTGGAAATGTTAAACAATAGCCAATATGTGGAAGAAGACTCCGTCTCCTCGGTCATATACCCTCCCTTACCTACGAGATATAAAAAAATTGTTCTTAATGACGTGCCCTCACTTGGCTTGTCACGTGTGCTAGAGTATTGTAAATATCACGAGCAGTGTATGGGAACAAGTGTCAGGGAAAAAGACCTGTGGGACGCCGAGTTTTTGGATCAGGGAGATGTATATAGTATATGCGTGTTGGCGAAAGCAGCCTACCATCTAGATGTAAAGCCATTGATCGACTTAACGTCTCGTGAACTAGCATCACGATTGATGACATTAACACCTGAAGAAATGATGGAAGTGTTTGATAAAAAGCAAGAAAAAGATCTCTTGCCGTTGCAGGATAAGAACCCACCAGTTTTTTTGAGGCAAGCCAATATCTTTCGCAGAGATTTTGGCTTAACGGGTGGACCCACCGCGGTGATAGAGCAAGCGTATGATTTAATCATATGCGATCGATTAGATCAAATAAAACCTAAGGCTACAAAGCAGAAGGCCAAGGAAGTGTACGAGGCCTTGATAAAGCGGCAAGAACACTTAGGTATCACCACGGAAGAATTAGGACGAGAAGTTGGATCTGTTAGGATGTCTACTGCCAGTGACGCTGCTGATGATTCTATGCCAAATGGATTTGTGGCGACTAGAGATGGTAAAGTGTTTGTGGATCCCCAGTCTGGCTTAAAAAAGGCTACGATAAATGCAACAGAAAATAACATGATGCTGCAGAAAAGCAAGGGCAATGTTTCGAATTTAAACGACCAGCACACAAGTGATTCTGTGAAATCTGGTCAAGCTAGGGGTAGTTATGGCGCAGATTCCGATATGCAAGGTTCGTCAAAAGTCCATGAAGGAGGTATAATGCAACAAGCAGGGGCTGGTAAAGAAGAGAAAAAAAGCTGTGCACAAGGACAGCATGCTACAGCAGAAGATGATATTATTAAGAATTTACATAGCAAATCGGTAGACGATATTTTAGACTTCCTCGGCGAAGATACCAGTAATCAAGAGAGTACAAAGAAACTGAGTAAGCGCGCAAAGAAGCGTTTGAGGCAGAAGGAGAAGCAGCGGCAACAGAAAGAAGAGCAGCTTCGTGCAGCGAAAAAAAAAGAGGACGCTAAGTTATTGGCACTTGAGCATAAAAAAAAGAAAGAAGAGATAAAGAAAATGCTGCGCTCTGGATCAACAGATTTAACAGATTTTAAGGTTGAAGACATTTTTGATGAATCTCAGTTTGATGATGAAGACGTCGAAGCAGATGGAGATGATGAAATTGCAGCTTTTGCAGCGCGTTTAGAGGAGTCCTTTGTTTCGTTGACCCCAAAAGTTAATAGAAAAAAGGTAAACATAAACACAAAAGACATTTTTTCGTTGTGATCCAATGACTTAGGAACAGCATCTTTTGGTGTAAATTCCCAAAGTTGCAACCCGTAACATAGCAAGAGTTACAAAACGTTAAGTGAAAAATAGCAAAACACAAGAGATCATTTTTTAATTTTTAAAAAAAATACGAAGTACAAGGAGTATATACGTATATAAAAAATATTTATATAAAAAAAATTCTTCAATCAGGGGCCATCTCTGTTATTTTGATAGCTGCAGCTTCTTTGCCCTTCTCCTTTTAGCGTCTTTGTTCAGCAATCCAAGTTCCAATTCTGTATCATACAGCAATTCTTTCACTGGATTTCCAGTCGCAACATCACGTGGAGTTTGACCTTTGTGGTTTATTGTGACTAAAATACGTTTGAGAACCTTTTGCATCCCCCTTTCTTTCAAGAACTTGAATACAGTATCGATGTATAACCAAAAATCTCGCCTTGCTGCAGTGTGAATTGGAGTCTCTCCGTGTATATTTTGTATCTGAAGCGATTTTAATGCTCCATGTTCCAGCAAATATACTGCTAGTCTGGCCTGGCCACCCCTAGCAGTCTCGTCTAATGGAGTAAATTTGGTTATTATACTATCTAGTAAATTTACATTTGAGCCTAGCTGAATCAGGAGCTCCATTGCTTCGTATCTTCCCCAGAAGCAGGCGGAATGCATTAAGCGTTTCTTCGTTTCATGGTCTGGGTCATCTACATGAAATTTTGTTTTCTCCTGATTCTTCCGCCTTTCAATTTCGTCTGCAATCAGTTGCTTAAATACATCTATAGTGCACCCACCTTCCAGTCCACTCCATGGATCGGGGTATTGATTTAATCGCTTTAACTGTAGCATTTCTTCATACTTTCTAACATATTTTTCTTTTCGCTCAAAAATACCACCTTCACCACTATCACCAGTAATTTGCGCCGCACCAAAATTCACCATCGCTTTATACTCATTTTCCTTCTTTTTGTCATTTTCCTTTAGCTTCAATCCCTTCTCCCAGCACTGGCGGCACTCTGCTATGAATTTCAACTCGCGCTCACGTTTCAAGATCTCCACACGTTCTCTCCGGAGAAGGACCCTCATCTCGGCCTCGTTTGCTCTCATTTTACTTAGTTCTCTTTCTTGATCAATTTCTTCCTTATTCTGAAAACCTTTTTCGGACGCTGATTCAACTAGTTGCTCTAGCAGTACAACTCGTTTACCGACTTCTTCAATCGTTGGATGAACTGGTATAGCATCAGTACGATCGATCAGCGGTATCTTCGATTCTTCGCTATTATTTGAGTTTAAATTTGGATGTAGATATGTCAAAACATCTTCTGGGATAGTCTCTGTAACTTCAGCCCACCAATCTAACGTCGCATCAACTGCTCTTTTTACCTCCTCCAACATAGCTTTTGAACTGGACAACATGTTTTCAGGCCAATACTTAGTGCTAGCGTCTTCCAGATTTTCTGAAATGTCATCCATTTTGTTAGAAAAAGTCTCTAAAATTTGACCCTGCGCTGTCTGAATATCAATTTCCAGTTTTAATAATTGTTCCTCAGCTCGAGTTGCGGCTAATTCAAGCAGTTCCACAGAGGCTTTAAATTCCTCAATATCATCAAAATGATCATTGATGACAGTTGTTACCCTTTTTTCAACAATTTTACCTTTTGAGATTGCGGACATTACGCGTTGGCCACATAAACGCATGCTATATTGTGCCCTTTTGTCTTTACTATATAATGTAACTGCTTTGATTGCATCATAACGGATCTTCAAAGATTCACAGTTTGTTACGTGAGGCTTTGCTAATCGGACAAACATCACACTAGCGGGCATTTCCCACCTGATCTCCTTCGTGTCTAGGTTGTAGAAATACGACTGTTTCTCGGCATCTGTTGGCTTTTCAGCATCGCTTTTCTCGTTCGTTGCTTCACTTCCAAATTTTAAAATAGAATAATTCAGGTCAAGAAGTTCTGCCCATCTTGTGTCCGTTACCACCATATCTGTCGCCCAAATAAATCCACGCCTATTCCTAACCTTGCGTCTCGCCATAGCTGCGCGCAGAAACATTTGAATGCGATAAGCTGCACCAAAGCGTTTCGCCAAGCGTGAATATGGCAGCCTATGTGCTCTTTTGAAATAATCAGGGCCATTTATAGCTTTTCTCTTGATGCCAGAAAGCTGATTAAAGAAATACCAGCTTTCAGTTTTTGGAGAGTATACTTTTATCCATTCGGGCAATTCTCCAAGCATATCGTCGTCCTCGTCGTCCATTTCACTCTTGGGTGATCTAGGCTCTTTTACTATGCTTACTTCATTTTCGGCTGCAGTGTTCGAACTTTCTTCCATCGCGGGTGCATCCTCTCGTGTGTCTTTGCCAGTATCCTCCGACATCGTTTTGTTAGTGTGTAACGTGTCTGCCTGATCATAGCAGGTAAGTTACCGTCAACACCGCGTTGACCTTCCGTGTACGTTGTGCGCCATCCAGCACCGTTTATGATGAGTTGTTATAATATATTATATTATTTATTATTATTATTATTCTACTGATTAAAAAAGAAAAAATAAGAAGAACTATCATGTGTGCAGCAGCAGATAATATGGAACCGAATGTTGGTGCATTTTTTGGTAGGGTGTGTTTGTACTAAACGATTATGCCAACATGCATGCATGACAATGGACAATAGTATTCGTTAGAGCTAGAGATTTGTCCAATATTGACAATAATTGGAAGCCGGGAGGTGTTTCAAAGCCAAGGAATCCCAGTCTTCGATTACGATGGAACAAGTGGTATTGAAGGGTGCACATGCTTAGGTATAGCTTTAACAACTATGAGAGAAATATCTAACAAAGCGGGTATATCAAAGAAAACGAAGACTGAAAATAGTCGTCCTTTACAAGAGTCAGTGGAATGGCTACAAAAGTATGCCGAAAAGCGTGAGACATGGCACAATATCAGAAATGGGTTTTGTAAGACATACTCCGATATCTCGCTGCCATTAACGAGAAAATTGCAAATAATGCATTACAGTCAATGTGGGCGCTGTGGAAGAATAGGGCATGATGCCCTAGATCCTTTCGTATGTCCACTAAATGGTTTTGAATCACTACCACCACTTAATGAAGAAGAAGATCGAAAGAAGATGGAGGAACGGAAAGCAATGGCAAAAGAGAAGCTAGTGTCGCGCTTTGCATCCCCAAAGTCTTCCAAAAAATTTCATTCATTGTCATTGAAGCTTAGTCAGAGTCCAAAAAAAATATTTTCACTCAATGCTGGAGACGATAATAGCAAAATCAATGAAATGCTGACTATATACCAGAGAAAACGTATGCTGAATTTGGCCTTACAGAGAAAAAAAGCGAAGGAAGAAAGAAAACCTACCGTGAATCATGTGCTTAAAAAGATTGAAGCTTCTCAAAATTCTATAACAAAGTCGAGTGGGCAAGTTATGATCCCAATGAAGCCACCGTGTAAAGATGGAAAAGGTGTCGCCTTGAAAAGTTCCAGAGCAGGGAGACGTTATAGCCGTCGAAACGTCGTCTTTACTCCCATTATACCATTTCAGCAAATACCTGAGATTAGAGAGCAGAATGAACCTTTTACGCAAGAAATGAGTCGTCACGAGCAAGCTATAATGCTCGTTAAACAAAAAACGAAGTATGGACGCACATGCCGTTCTATGCTGCGGGACACTTATCCAAATTTAAATCTTAGCGAAAATGCCAAATTTACCAAAAAATCCCCACATTGCAGCCTATGCGGAAGTGTTGGCCATACTACATATAACTGCCACTTAGTACCAATCACAGAGTTGGAGCAAAGAAAAATCCTAAACGACATTTTGCAAGAAAGAGAAATGAATTTATTTCGAAGATAGAATTTTAAAATTCTTCTAAAATTATAAGTTTACCTTTAAACATTTTATATGTGCTTGTTTTGTTAATTCTCTTGGAAAATCTGTTGTATATGGCATAAATACACAGTATTGTGCGTTTGTGGTGAAATTAAGGAAAATGTTGGGGGGAGAATTTCACAGTCCAAGTGCTACATTAGTCAGCTTCACTATCTTTAGCCGTCAACCGTATTTACGGTTAATTTGATTAGTCAATCTATTGGCTGCTGCAACATCAAATCTACCGTTTCGAGTATATGTGGCCTTTTTCCATTCATTACTTTCAACATCCTTTAATCTCTGCAAACTTTCTTCTTGCAAGCTGCGTTTACGTGGCGGGGGCGATAATCTTGGGTTGTCCCAGTCGGTGGTGACAGCGTCTCCATTCGATGGCGATATGGTATGCCGTCGAGAAACGGCTACGTAATTATTGTTCTGGCTATTGTTGGCGTTGTTAAAATTGCTTATAGTATAATTTGACGACCTGGACTGGCTCGGGGAGGCTTTAAATTCAATAGACGTTGGAGCTAAGCGGCTAAGTTTCTTAAAATTGTTGCTCTTAACCTCCATTTTTTTCAAGTAAGATAGACTATTAAAGCAACTATCACATAATGGCTTGAACTCATTTGCAATTTTCCCCCTAGTAGTTGCATCGTTTATTTGACAGTGATAACACTTTAGAACAGAACTTTCATTACTAGATATACTAGTTGCGGTGTCACGAACACCAATCGCATATCTGCTAGCGACATTATGGTTGGATTTGAATTCGATACTACTTTTCGTGGCTTCAGTCATTGACAGAGGACGAAAAGACGAGTCCCCGTTTCCAAGAGATGTAGAATTGGCAATCTGCTGCTGCTGTGCTACAAGTTGATGACATTCTTTGCATACCATAATCCAATCGTCGCCAACTTTGGCTTTTGAAGTTGCAGTTTTTTCACAGAGACTGCAGTTTGAACAAGAGGCACTATTATTTACATTTGAAGTGGATGCATTGGCACTTGGAGATGCATGTGTTGCTGACATGCTGTTTCGTTTTATAGACATTGGTTCCAAGACGATATTTTGACTATGGTTACTCTCTTTTTCTTTTGGAAGCACTGAACTTTCTGCCTTCGCCGGCAAGGATGAGAAAAAAGAGGAAACCCTAGCTGTCTCTTGGATACTCTTGTTACTACCGGTGCTAGTCGACTGTGAGTTAAGCGCCGACACCGCACTTTTATACCGCCTAATACTATCAGTATTTCCAGGCTGCTTGGCCTTGTATGCCGCGCAAGCATCTCTTAGAGCAAAGTTAGGAGTAAGAGCTTTTGAGAGTATTTCGCCACCAGTCATCGGATTTGTACTATTGTTGGAGAGCCATGCTTCAATAGCACTTCTCTCAAAGGTGTGCCCATCACTTGTGATCACAGGATCGTCCATAACTTCTTGTGTAATTGGACAAACCAAAAATTCGGGTGCATCACCGAAATCGTCATCATCCAAATAGGACGAAGAAGTGTTCTTTGACAATTCGTTGCCTTCATCGTTGCTTACATTGCCAGAACCATCCTGAACACCCTCTACTCTAATTTTTTTCGACTTGCCAGCACCCATATTACAAAAAACCTGACGGAGAAAAAGGTGGTAAACCGAGGTTCAGTTGAACAACTTTTACAAAGCAACAAATACGGAAAAAGATTCAACGTAAACTCATCGGGTCGAATTTCAACGTACGACTATAATGTAAAGTATAGCTTCTAATGTAAACGACGCCAACCTGCTCTCTTAGTGTGGAGTTTGTCGGTAAGTCCTGCATAGCACGTTTAGGATGCGACAATGTCGGCGGGTCAAACATGTGATGCAACGCAATCTCTTCTCCCGACTATAATAATATATAATATAAAATAATATTATTCTTCACCACCTCTCTACTACTATTATCTGCTACTTACTAATACTATAATGATGATGATGATATAATAATAATAATAGTATAGTAATTAATAATAGTAATAAATAGTTGTGTATTATAATGAGTCAGTTTACTGTATTACGGTATGTGTATTGATTACTACTAAGAAGAAGAAGAAGAGGTAAAACAGAAACAACGCACATGATGAAGAAGAAGAAGAAAAGATCACATCATCATCAATGCTCACGTGAGCATTCACAACAATTATTAGGGCTCAGCTAGTAGCTAGTGAGTAAGTAAGTGCAGTGGTCTAGCAAAGCATTAAGTTATTAAGTTGATAACAATAGTTCCCTTATTACGACTACACTATCAATCAGCAAATGACAAAAGAGAAAATGAGGAAAAGAAAGACGTCCTCATAGTATTTCATAGTAGTGTGCCATTTTGTCCATGAGTTTGTTGCAGCAGTAGGCCTTATAAGAGTACAGTACAGTACGTATTTTCTCAATTTTTTCTACTGTTTTTATTAGCCATCCCAGCGGCTATTTATATTGGTCATCTGATACTCTTCGTACATTTGTCGGCCTATCACGACGCCTGGACTTTGTTTATTTGCCTCTTTTGTGGGGGTCGTCTCTGTCTTCATTATTATTGCATTTTGTGGTAGTCCTCCATAGTCCTCCGTGTTATTTTCTTGCTCGTAGTGCTAGCTACTTTTATTACTATTTACTATACTACTCTCCTTTTCTTTTGGCTACAACTACGTACTATTATATTTTGATGATGATGTTTGCTGCTGATGTGATGATGTTCTTTTTTATTATTATTAATTGATGATTGTTGTTGATTATGTGATGTGCTGCTCATTCTATCTTCGTCTTTTTATTATTTATAATAATAGTAGTAGAGATAGTGATGATGATAAATGATGATAAAAAAATATGTATACAGTAATATATATTATTGTTGTAGTAAAATAAACAACACAACGCAACAACAATGTGATTATAACCATGACAATCCCGACTCTTCCCACACCGACTTCAATGCAACCCAGAACAAACGAGATTCCCATCACAAGCTGTACATAGACATGGTAGCTCCAAGCTCGTTTTTTAGATGCTTTTTAGCTATATTTGTCACGTCCAGAATAGTAGAAAGTGCACCGTCTGAATCGCTTTTGCATGTTGACGGCGCACATGACATAGAACTGTATGACCCCCGAGTTCGGTCTGATGACGGCTGGGAGAAAATTGTATACTATAGCAAGCAGTCCATGCGCGAATCATTCAACACGCCGTTATTTTTGGAAGAAGGTGAAACAGCAGATCCTGACCCACAAAATTTGGCACCACATAGACTTGAATGTGATTGTACTTTCAGTAAAGCGGATCCACAGGGAAGACCCGACTCTCAATACCACTATGGAAAAATTCCGCCGTCAGCAGCTAACTATTTGTCAGATAAGAAACTAAGAGATGTTATTAAATCGAGGGCAGCGGCTGGCTCTAAAGTTCCAGAAATTCGTAATATTGACTTAGAATCAGGACAATTACGAAACCGCGATGGCGAAGGCAGCAATGCTCCCGGAAACTCATTACCAAACAGTGCTGGCACGTCTTTTTTGGAAATTGGAGACAACACATTTACCATCGAATTTCTGGAAGCCAATGCAGGTACAGACGATTGATCTTTCGAAAAAATTGAGATGTATACAAAAGAACTGTCTAGGAGAGTTACTAAATGCTATTAATAATGTTTTTTTTATTTTTAGGTTACTCATACAAGATGTATGTGATACAGTACACGCATGAACGGCTGTAAGAATGTTAGAGTTGTACGACAGGAAAAGTAACGTACGTTATGATAACGTAAGATTCGATATCGATACCAATAGAGCGTAAGATATCTTATACCCGTGTATTCGTATTATATTATATATTTGATTTATATATAATATATATATTAAATGGCAAAATATGTGTGCAAATTACTCTCTTACACAACGAAAAGCACCATAAAAAGGTTTTTCACACACCAGCGATCCCTTCACCTCTTCCTTATGGTTGATTGGGCCGTGGTGCCCGCCTGTGCTTCAGAAGTAGCAACGCCCCATGGTGATTTCCTTGTTTTAACCTGAGATAAACGAACGCCCTCAAAATCTCAGAAGACGAAGGGTCCAATGCCAGCGCACGATTCAAAGCCGTTTCTGCGTCTTGTAAGTCGCCCATTTGCAAGCGAACCGCAGCGACGTTGACGCACAAGGCAGCACGCGCTTCAGCGCTGAATGGATTATTCGCAATTGTTGAAGGTAATGCGCAGTTTTGTGAACGAAAAATTCTATCATTTTCCTGATCTTCCGATGAATCCTTTTTGAAAGCCTCGGTGACATGCTCTAACGCTTCGTCGGGGCGCTTCAACATACAAAGCGCTTCTGCTGCATATGTGCGTCCCAGTAATTTATGCCCAGCGCTGCAGCTGGCCGAAGACAGCAACTCGTCCGTTGCGCTCAATGCCAAAGTTGGATTGCCAATCACCAAGCCACAATAGCCAAGGCCTACAAGTGCACTTTGCCTCAAAACCAACATACACTTCTGGCTAAGCGCAACAGCCTCATCACTGCCACGATCGCTGGCTTCGACTTCACCCGAGTCGCTGGGGTCAATATTATCGGCCAAAGTGTCTTTCGAGCCCTCTTCACTTTTGACTTTACCTGTATTTGAATTTATAAGTCCGTTTTTGTCTGTCAGAAGAAGAACATTCTTCAGGCAAGCAATTGCGAACTCCATTGACATTTCACCATCATTCCCGCGAGATGGGACACCAGATGTTTTCTTCCTTCGAATTCTCGGTAACAAGATACGGCGAGGGTTGCTGTCACCACGACCGACTACCGAATCGACCACATCATTCTTAAATTTTAGTAAATTTTCGCTTTCGTCATTTAAAGTAGCGCTATGGGAGGCTGTGACGAATGCTTCGCTTTCCGCCTTGTTTTGCAGCTTCTCATTTTCTATCATACAGCACTCAGCAATTCGCAACCATAAATGAGGCCTATGCTTCTGGTATTTAGATGCCTCTACAAAGCATTGGAAGGCAACGCTTAAATTTTCGCCAGAGAGCAACAATTGTACACCCGTATTGTACATGATGTCACTGCTGGTGGATAAATCTGCGCCAGCACTTAAAGCCTTCGAAAAGTAAAGCGCGGCTGTCCGATAACGTCCAGTGCTAAAGTGTATGCAGCCCATATTGTTTAGATATATGGCAGATGCCTGCGTATTTGCGTCGCTGCAGGAATTTAGCAACTTGATGCTTTTCTTGTAATTCGAGCGCAAATACTCCAAATTTGCCTTCAGGAATAAGCCTGTTGTATTGTCAGGCAAAGGATCTTCCCCAGTAGAACCAGCTGGTAAATCCTTCAGCTGCTTCTGATAAATTTCTAGTGCGCTTTTAATTTCCTTCTTTGCTTTTGAAATATTACACCGAATTAGTTCAAACTGTGCTTTATATAGTCGCAACCTAAAGTGAAAGACGATCGACAACGGTGACAAAGCTGACTTGCTTTTGCTATCATTGCCATTCTCGCTGTTGTCTTGGGCATTGCTGTTGCCTTGAGCATTGCCACTTATATCCTTGTTGTTATTTGTATTGGCGTCTGCCTCTGCCATATCCTCTGCAATTCTTTCCAAGTATTCGATGACCTTCGCTGCACTAGCTTGCATTTCTGTCATTCTGCCATTGATGTTTTGACTTCCCCGAAACAAATTTATATAAACTTCTAATAATAAAGTGCACGTCCTCAGCGCTAGAGGTTCTTCCAACAGCATTATATTCGAGAACAGTGATTCCAAAGTTTTCATCGCTAACATTGTGCGCTTCATCTTAATCAAAACGATAGCCTGGTTGAGCATCAGCATTGCAACCAACGGATCTCCTGCTAGTTCATCGTCATCAATCTCCCCGCTTGTTGTCCCACCAGCTTCAGCATTACCAGCATGCTCCGTCCTATTACTATTATTATTGCTATCTGCCCCGTTCTCCTCAACTTTTGGGCCATCCGCGTCAACACCATCACTAGGATCAGTCAAAGCTTCGTCGGTATTTTCGCTGTCATTATTAGTACATGCATCAAGGCCTGACAAAGATTCTTTAGCTGCCTCTTTTTTTAACTTTGAAAGTTCCTTAAGAAAGAAGTGAGCGCTATTTTCTTTGTTTTCAACGTTCTTGGAGCGTATATGGTATTCACATAGGGCAATGTTGTGGCTAGCCTTCAAACCGCCCTCACCCTTTTCAACCAAATCCTTTACTATTGATTTCAGCACCCCAATACAGTCATCGTACTTCCCTTGATCGAAATGCCCTTTCGCTTTCGTGGCTAGTTGTCTAAGTTTGATTTTTTGCAGATTGTCGGGGTTGCTAGTACCGGTGGTCGAAGCGTTCGCATCGGCACCGTTGTTACTGTTGGCTTGTCCACCATTTCCGCCACTGTCTGTCGACGCAGTTGCCATGATACCAGCCGCGATCAATACTTTAGGGCTGACAGTGTATGATCTGGCCTATTCTTACGTCTGGAGTGATCCAAACCTTCTAGTTTGCAATTCGCCTCCGTAAGTGGCTGGCGTGGAAAGCAAGATAGAATGACGGTCACAATGATGATGCTGTTGTCCACCACCTATTATTTCTTCTTCTCTTCTTCTTCCTTATATTTATTATTATTATTATCTAGTTTAAAAATCTATTCTTCTTATTCTCTCTTCCATCATTATTATTTTATTATTATTATTTATTATATATAATTATAATAATGATAAAAGTTGTCTAATTTTTTTTTTTTACAAATGAAAATATAGTCTATAATAATAAAATAATATTGATGATACATATAATTTGTCAGTAGTGTAAGCTAATGGTTTTTTGGTTTTTTTTGGATTGTATTATTATTTTTATTTTTTTTAGTAGTAGGTAAGTATCATTACTGTTGCTATATAGCAGTATGATGTAGGCATTAACAATAAGAGCAGGAGGAGATTAGCTAATTGTTGTGTGAACAATATTTTTTAAATTCATCGACATGCACCAGGTCTATATCTATATCGCTGTTTTGTAGTCTTTTTGTGTACGATTTCCTACCAAAGACGACACTGCTTCGATTCTGATAGGTACGTTCCAAGTTTTCTGGTATGAATATATCGTAGTCTAAAAGAAAGTTGCGCTGGCGACACTGCAAGTATAGCGTATCGTACTGTCAGTCTTGTCTATCAAAACATTGGTTGGGTGGCTCGAGAGGTTCGAATTTCTGACGATATCCCTTCTGTGTTGAGTATGGTTATGATAGGGATTGACATTACTGAATAATGGAAAAAGGATTTGAACATTGATTGGGAACCCAGTGTTGTCCCTTTTTCGTACACTCTGAATAGGAAAATAATACAGTACTCTGTAATACGATTGAGATGATGATTTAAACTTCTTTTCATTCTTCTTCCTCCTCTGTGCTGTGCTGGTCTTCTGATTTGTCGATATGCAAACAACGATGCTCTTCTGGTTGTTCTGATTAAACATTCTAAAGTAGATCAAAGTATATTCACTATTGTAGTTGCACTGCTACTCTACCCTAGGTAGTAGGTAGTGGTAGGGATTGTAATCCATCCCATTCTCCTTCTTGATGTTGCTGTTTTTTAATTGTAGTTGGTAGTAGTTATTTCGATTTATTTAATTAGCACTAGCAGCTAGTAGTTCGGATTGATTATTCGAAGGACCATTATTAGTGTATTTAAATAATTACAGACAGTATGATGATTTTTTTTCTTCCTTTCTTTTTTTTATTTTTTTTCTCTCCCCTCTGCTACTATTATTATTATTTATATATTATTATTATTTGAATTAAATTTATTTAATATTATTATTA
>JACLAC010014911.1_pt1 | contig 17869 bp, 13 predicted proteins | sample 8027881 | NCBI WGS metagenome assembly JACLAC01 (sample SAMN15725517, study PRJNA655200) | protist metagenome | isolation source: fluorescence activated cell sorting (FACS) single amplified genomes of... | place: Spain: Blaines Bay Microbial Observatory, Mediterranean Sea | collected 2016-01-19 | reverse complement strand
CCGGAAGACATTGGAATTCCTGAAGTTGTCAAGGAAAGAGTCCGCCATTATGGCAAGTTGAATGCGGGAGTCATACTTGTCGTTGGAGCGCCAGAATCGGGCCTGACAACGACAGCATTATGTGCCCTGCGATGTGTCGATTCGTACATGTACCAGTGCTATATTATGGGCGATCCTGGCACGCGAACGGTGCTGAATGTGCCAGTCTTTGAGCCGGAAGATGGGCACACTCTGGAACACACATTCAAGAGAATTCAGCGGAACGAGGGCAACCTGGTCTACATGGTCGAACTGACCGATCCCGATGTCGTCAAAGATGTCATACAGGGGTCGATGGAAATGACTTTCATGTCCGAGTTGTACGCCCGGGATGCCGCTGACGGGATCACGAAGTTTGTGGAACTCGTCGGTAACCCGACACTTGCTGCCGAGCAGTTGCGGATGGTGATGAGCCACAGGCTGATTCGAAAGCTCTGCCCGAAATGTAAAGAGGCGTTTCGCCCCAATCCAAAGCTGCTTGCTCAAGTCGGGCTGCCGGAAAACACCGAGACGCTGTACCGGAAAGCTCGACCACCAGAGCCGGATGAAAAAACCGGCGAACTGCCAGAACCGTGTCGGGCCTGTGAAGGAACTGGCTTCCGGGCTCGCGCTGCGGTCTTTGAAATGATCGACGTCTCTGAAGAGATGAAAGCTGTCATAGCTGGCGGAGGCGATTCGGCCGCCATTCGAAAGCAGAGCAAAGAAGAGAAGCAGTTGAGTTGCCAGAAAGATGCGTTGCGTCTTGTGCTGGATGGTGCGACAGGCCTTGACGAATTGCAGCGGGCATTTGCACCGCCTGGTGGACCCCGCCGCAAAAAGAAACCCGCTCGACGTCGACCACCCGAGTAGGCAAGTCATCCGCAATCGCGAATTGTTCGAGAGTCTTTAAACGGCCTGTCGTTTGTTACGGCAGGCCGTTCAGTTTGCGCACTACCCATTCTGTGGTCAGCAGGGCGAAGAAGAGCAATAGAAATATCCAGTGATCCCACAAAGTTGTTTCTTCGCGGGATTGAGCCAACTGCTCGGGAGGCTTCAACAATCCTGCAATCCGGTTGATTTCGTCTGGCATAATCAGTTCGCCGCCCGACGCATCAGCTAATTGCGTCAGCAAGTCTCGATTGGCACTCAGGTCACTCAGTTCCCCTGTCAGAGGTTCGCTGACATAAAGTGACGTGCGGACTTCGCTGCCGAGGTTTGCATTTTCGACGGTGACTTTGGCGGTCCAGGTACCGGAAGGAAGCCCGACGGCTCTCGCCTGAAAGAGCAGGGGGCTTCCGTCAATCGGTGTGAGTTCAATCCGAGTGAACGGTTTTTCGCCCGGAATTTCAGGATCCTGGTAGATCTCGATCGATGCCTTCAGGTCTGGATTCAAATCGAGAAACCGTTTTTGCCAGCGGGCCTCAAAGATCGCATCGTCTCCGACAGATAACTGGCTGTTTTGGACGAGCAGTCGGACGAAATCGTTGCCGGCGGAAGCTTTGTTGCGAGCGGCCCAACGCGCCAACTGTGCCCAGAAGCGGTGGTGATACTTATCACCGATGCGATGTCGCCATCGCCACGTGCTGTCGAAGCCGATCCACAGCACCTGTCCGAAACCGAAGTACTGATGCACGATCATGGCGTTGTCGCGTTCGGTTTCAAGCGAAGGTTCGTCCGGCTGATGAGCTGCCGCGAATACAGTCGCTCCCGGCTTCGCCGTCCCAGTCAGGCCCCAGACATGCCCCGGCAACTGTGACCAGACGCGGCGGTTTTCGGAGCTGTTCGTATCGAATTGAAACATCGCGTGTCGATCGGCGTCCGGCGTCAGTTGCAATCGAAAACCGCGGTCAAGTGGCGCATCGTCCGTTCCGGATTGAGAAAGATCGATTTCTCGCAGATTCGTGACAGGAAGCAACTGCCGAAGTTCCAACGACGTATGTCTTGCCGGGAACTGATTTTTTCCGGCGAGTAGAACCAGTGTGCCGCCTTGCTCCCGCACAAACTCATCGATCACTTCCCAGACATTCGAATCAACATTGGATGGCGAGACATCTCCGATGACCAGAAGATCAAGCTCCGTCATGTTCGATTCAGAAACGTCCTCTCGACTTGTCGGTAATTGAAGCCGCTTCGGGAAGAACGTCGTCGGCAACACTCCGATGTGCGGCTGATCAAAAACAACCCGCTGCAGATCAACTCGTTCATCGCGGCTGAGTGCATTGTCGATAAACCGAAATTCCCAACGCGCTTCACCTTCGACCAGCAGAACGTGTGACTGATCGTCAACGATTTCAACGGCGAATGATCGTTGATTGTTGTCGTCTCGGGTCTCACCTTCCTGGACAGCCGTCCAAAGTTTGTACTCATCACGACCGATGGTCTCTGCTTTCAACGGAAAGTCGACATCAACAAAAGGTGTACCCGCAGCGTCGGGAGGCACTCTGACAACGCGGGATACTTCCGTTCCGTCGGCGTGCTGCAGAATGACGGTCAGCTCTTTGTTGCGAAATCCATCAGCGGCAAGTCTCGCTTTGACGACTGGAGTGTCGTTCTGAAAAACGACTCGTGGATGGTCCAGCGAGACGACAGAAATGTCTATTGGCCGAAGCTCTGACCCGATCATGACGGGAATCATCGGAGTGTTAAGTGTTCCTAATCGCATTGCCGCTTCCAGCGGATCTTTGTCGGCATTGTGACGACCGTCTGTCAGCATGACGACGCCCATCACCTTTGAAGTGTCATCCGCGATGTTGAGGGCAGTGGCGACTCCCAGGTCAGACTGCTGAGGAAGGAGTGACGGTCTCGGCCCGGTGAGCGACTCTTCGAGAAGCGATTCATCCAGTGTTTCCACTTTGGCAGCGAAGGCCCGGACCTCGACAGCACCTATTTCGTTGAATTGTTTCAGCAACGGCTGCGAGGTTGCATTCAACAGGCGAGTGGCGATTTCCCGGCGGGGCAGGGCACGCACGGTTTCGATGACCTGCTCAACGTTGGCTTTGCGAAGTCGAGTCAGCTCTGCTCGACTGGCTGCGGTTGCCGCTTCTGATGCCAGGATCCAAGTGGGTTCCAGGCCGTTTTCAAGTTCTGAGATCCAACGGTCCAGTCGATCATCAGTGGTCGCGTTGCCGATCAGCTCCAGACTTCTGGCCCAACGCAGCAGTGATGCTTTATCGGCATGCGCATCGGCAGTGTCCATGCTCTCAGAAACGTCGACGGCGACGATGATTTTTGCCGAGCGGTCGCGGTCGAGTACCCATGTTACGACCGGTTGCAGAAATGTCAGACAAAGTAGAGCAAGGACGGAAAGCCTGAGTGCAAGCAGAGTATTGCCGACTCGCGAATTAACCAATGTCCGCTCGTACTTCAGCAGCAGGCCAACACAAACGGCGGCGATGACACACACGACAGCACAAAACCAGAACCAGCCGGATGTCGCCAGTCCTTGAAGAATGAGTTCCCGGCTGTGCATGATCGTGTGATTCGACTTGTGTTTCGTTAGACGTTCTGGCAGAGATCTCACCGTAGTAAACGGCTTGGCATAACGCATTCGACGGCGCTGGTCGAGTAACGGACGATTTGTCCGCTCCTTGATTCGCTGAACACGGTTGACGATAACCCGTCTGGTTCGCGATTCGTAGCTTTGCTGTCACTGACAGAGATCGTTGGGATTCTTGTGCCAGGTCAGTTCCTCACCACTGTATGTTCAGGATGCTCGGAGTTCACGTTGGCTGGAAAGAGTAAGAAAAAGTCGCTTCGGGAGAGAAAAGCTGCCATTCGCGCAGACGTTGCGGACAAATTTCCCGGATGGAAAAAGCCACTTCGCCCAATCGAACAGTCTTTTTTAGAGGTGGCGGACGAAATCCGGGGCGAGCGGATCGTCGTGGTATCCAATGCCGGGGCGCAGGCTGCTGCTGAGATTGCTAAGAAGAACCCAGACGCCAAAGTTGTGTGCAATTTTCTCGACGCATTTCTGGCTGATTCAGCTCGTGCGAGAAACGAAGGCGTCGAGAATCTCGAAATTACCTGCCTGCCAGATCTCCCGGACGGCACGTGCAATGCCGCCGTGATCCCATTCCCAGCCAAAGGCGAAAGCGACCTGGCTCGTGAATACCTGCAGCAGACGGTGCAGCAACTCGCGCCGGACGGGCGGCTGTTCGCGTCTTCTGACAATGTGAAAGACCGTTGGCTGCACGACCAGCTACAGGCATCGTTTCAGAAGGTAACAAATCGAGGAACGCCGAATGGACGGCTTTACATCGCCAGACGCCCGAAGCCGCTGAGAAAGGTCAAGAACTTTGGTTGCTGGTTCGCCTTTCGTGACGGTGAACGATTGATTCACGCGTGCAGCCGTCCGGCCGTTTTCAGTCATCGCCGAATGGATAATGGGGCGAGAGCGCTCATTGATTCTTTGACAGTAGAGGATGGTCCGAGGGCAGGGGAGGCGGTTAAAGACAACTTTCGAGTTCTGGACATCGGTTGCGGAAACGGTAGCGTGGGGTTCGCCGCTGCTCTGCGAGCGGAAAACGTTCAGGTGCGAGCAATGGATGCGAACGCTCGAGCCGTGCAGTGTGCGGCGATAGGTGCAGAAAAGAACGGGATTTCAGCATTTTCAACCCAACTCGAAGCTGCGGGTCGATGTGCAGAACCAGGTGAATTTGACCTCGCTCTGGCAAATCCGCCTTATTTTTCGAACTTCCGAATCGCAGAAATTTTCGTCCGGGCGGCGTTTAACTGTCTGAAAAGCGGTGGACGCTTACATTTCGTGACAAAACAGCCTGAATGGTTCGCCGATCGGTTCGTTCAACTGTTTGACGAAGTCAGTGTGTTGGAATCTCGCGGCTACTTTGTCGTCAAAGCGACTCAATTGAATTCGCAGTCAGAATCAGTTTTGGGCTGACTGCTCGCTTACTTTGTCAGTTTGCGTCAGAAATTGACGGTCTCGACTGCAAAGTTCCTCTTGCTGGATAGATCCGCGTCTAGTTCAATTCGTTGTCCGCGAGGTTCGTGACGTATCTGAACTAAGCCGTCGAATGATCTGTCTCAGTTTTGCCTGCGAGCAACGGAGATTCTGTTATGAATTATCTTCTGGTTCTTGCACTCGCCGGAGCTAGCCCGTCAGCCTCTTCGACTGAAAATGTCGAGGTAACGTCTATCGCTGAGGCTGCTTCTGAGTTACGCCCGATGCTCAAAACAGGAACGTTGCTGGTCTCTAAGGGTGATTGCCTGGCGGTTCGCGTTTATACGCAAAGCCCCTTCACGCACATCGCGGCTGTGATTCAGCGAAACGGTCGACCGTTTGTGTACGACGCTGCAAACGGAGTCGGCGTGCGGTGCCAGACGCTGGAAAACTATCTGCAAATTCAGAGCCCCGACGAATTGCACATCTTTCAGCCGACTCGGCCACTGAATTCAAGTCAGCAAAAACAGCTGGCTGGTTGGCTCGACGGACAGCTCGGTCGGCCTTACGCGGTTGCTCATCACATCTCTGGCGAGCGTGGCACAGGAGTTCATTGTGCCGAGTACGTGGCTGAAGCACTCTACAAATGTGGACTGATCAAAGTGAAGAATCCCGCAAAGGTATCGCCAGCCAGCCTTGTTAAGGGGATCACGATTTACAACGTGTATTTGCAAACGGAAACCGTTCACATCATTGCCCCGATACGAGAGCCGACACCGTCGTCTACGTGGTACGGACAGGCGTGGCGATCCACGAAGACCTGTACCGCCACGTGCATGTCAAAGTTCCGTCGTTGCGTGCTTTGCCAGTAGCGGCTTCGCGATGCTTCCCCGATTATTTTCTGGGGGAGCGTTGTTCGCGGATGAGCCGAACGATGACCGCATCGAGGTCGCGGAGGCCTTCATCCGGATTGATCGGGTAAACGCCGACGTGAAAGTCCGCAATTTTTCCATCCGGGTCGACAACGACCCACAACGGCAGGCTCGCGTCAAGTTGCCGTGGGTCTCCCAGTTGCTTGATGAAATTTCCGCCGTCCAGCGCGATCGGGTACCCGAGGTTCATGAAGTCTCGAAGTTTTCTCACCGAACGTTTCGCGGCAGCCAGAGTTTCAGGTTTTGCGAATCCTTCGTTGACGGCGACTCCGACAGCACTGACGCCAAGGCGTCCTCGGCGATTGAGCAGGAAATCGAGGTAGCCGACCTGGCCGTACGGTTCTTCGAGCGGCTCTCCCTGATACTCCCAGAAGTGCAAAACTGTGATCTTGCCTTTCAGTGACGCGGAGTCAAGCTGTGCTCCTTTGAGCGTTGGCAGGACGAAGCCGGGCAACTGCTGGCCGACAAATTTTTTCTTAAGACTGGTGACATCCCCCGCTCGTTGTGACTGGGCACGCACATCGCGAGACATGGCGACTACCAGTTTTGTTAATGGCAAACCTTCAGTTTGATCGACAAGGGCAGGCAGCACGGCCGACGCCTTTTCAATCTGGGCGGGCGACAGCTCGGGCTTGGTCGTCCCCTCGGAACGTTCCAAAGCTACCTGGAGTTTCTTCAATGACGCAACGGCGGTGCTTGTTTTTGCAGCTTCGGCAGTCTCAAGCATTTTTGATCCGGTAAGCGAGACTCGCAACGTGAACTCATCACCTCGCCCCATGAAGACTCGCCGTTCAGCAGCGACGAGAATCGGCTCGTTGTCCGCAACGAAGAATTTCTGACGACGGCCGAAGTTGTCGACAGCTTCGACTTCCCAGCACTGCCTTTTGGCAATTTTCGTCTGGCCTTTGACTGAGTATTCAAGACGTCCAGAAGTCCAACTGGCGTTGTTTGCAAGCTGGTCAGCAAATTCAAACAAGGGCAGCGGAGTCTCTACCGGATATTTAACGCCGTCATGAGAATGCAGCACGTGCGGTGGTCGGCCGCCGGATCGCCGATTATTTCCATCAATCGTTGCCGTTCCAAAACGTTCAGGCCACGCCCAGGCACCGCCGCCTCGCTCGGAAACGAGATGAAAACATTCCTGTCCGCCCCTGGCCGGAGTCAGCAGTGTGTACAGCTCGAACTGCTTGACTGGAGCAGAGGCCTCGCCGTTGCGAATCTTCTGGGTGAGCGTTCCTGAGTACTGTAATTCGCGAGTTTGTGCCGAAACGCTTTGTGTCAGAACTCCAAGCAAAATGACTGGCAAAAGGGCTTTCTGGTGAGAATTTTTTAGCACGGGAAGTCATCCTTTGCCAGGCGGCACTCGGGAGGAAGGAGCGGATTGTCATTTCGGAACTACGGAAAGCCTGAAACGATACATTACGATTTGTGGATGCGAAATCATTGTCCCTGGCAGGAGCTGGCACAAGGAAAGTGGACCCTCAAACGTGACGATATCGGCGTGAGGTGGACTCGGCCAATTTCGGCGTGGCCTTGGAGCTGCCAATTCAGATCAAAGATCTTTGCGAATCGAACAGTCGTGTGATCGGGCAGGGCAGGTGCAATCGCCCGTTGACACCTGTCACAGCCAGCCATACCTTAGACTTTTCGGAAAGTATGGTACGGACGACCTTTACGGAGAATCTCAGTTGGCTCGATATTTCCTGATCCCAGCGTGTGTTTTGTGCATGGTCGCTGGAGATGAGACTGTGGCTCAGCAACCCGCTGTTGACCAGCAACCCGCTGGTGTCCAGCAACCCGCTGGTGTCCAGCAACCCGCTGTTGACCAGCAACCCGCTGGTGTCCAGCAACCAGTCGTGATTCTCCGACAGATGATTCGCTTAACCCCGCCTGACGACTATCAGTTTGCGATTTCATTGCGGGCTTCTCGTGAGCTGACTGTGCGTGCCCCATTTAATGCGAAGACGCGAACCGTTTCGGCTCAAGTTGGAAAGAAAGTGTTGCCTCAGGCAGAACTGGTTGCTCTGGAAAGCAAGCGTCTGGAGCTGACTCATAAGCGGGCGATGGCTGCTCTGGATGTAGCAGAAGGCTTGCTCCGCGCTGCGCGGAGTGGTGGCAAAACTGAGCAGGTACAACTCGGTGAGGCTCAGGTAGCCTTCGCCAAATCTGAACTGGCGCTGACTCTTTACGATAACGCGCAAACATCGTTGCGGGCACCATACGAAGCGTCAGTGTTGAATGTTCACGTTCAAAACGGACAGAACGTCAAGCAGGGTGATCCGGTTGTCACAATCGGCGATCTAACCAGTCTGCAATGTCGAGTGCCCGTAGACCGAAAGACAGTCAAGGTCGGTCAAACCATATCCCTGACGGTTGAAGACTCAGTTATCGTGGGGATCGTCAAATCCGTCGAACCGGTCAGTGAAGATCAACAGCGATTGAGGGATTTGGCGGTCTCTGTGGCGATGGCTGTGGTGTCGATCAGAAACGCCGATGGAATCCTCGCTCGCGGCCAGGCGGTGTATCCAGATATTGTGCCGAACGATCCTGTCACTCGTGTTCCGCTTGAATCGGTCACAACAACGACGGGTGGGCATCGAATTGTTCAGGTATTACGAGCACATGTCGTACGAAACGTGCCTGTCGTTCTACACGGACAGATCGGGAAGGGCGATGTATTCGTGAGTGGACCGTTTACAAAGCATGACGAGGTTATCATTTCTACATCGGCCGAACTGGCTGACTCGACTGCGGTGCTGCCAGCAGTTGCACGGGCATCGCCGTCTAACGCCGCCGGATCGCGTCAACCCGCAACTTCGACTCAGTCGAAGAAGGCAGGGGCTGCAGGTTTCTAATGCTGCGGCTCATGTATTCAATTTACGGCTCTCTCAGTAAAATCCACGCGGATTCGTCAATCAGGGAAACAGTACAGTGTCAGACGACCCGAATGACCAGAATAAAATCGATGACTACATCCTCATTGCTCCGATCGCGTCCGGGAAATCAGGGATCGTCTGGGAAGTCATGCATGAGCAGAGCAACCAGATGTTTGCCATGAAACTGCTCAATAAGAACGCTATGCAGGATCCCGACGAAAAGGCGTTGCTGAAACTGGAAGCAAAGCTCGGTGCGATGATGGAGCATCCAAATCTGATCAGGAACCACGGAGTAGTGATTCGAAAAACCGAATGCTACTTGCTGATGGATTTGTTCAAGACTCCTAATTTGAAGGCGTTTATCAATTCCGGCATAGATATGGTGCATACGAACTTCCGGCAGCTTGTCGAAGGGATCTGCGCTGGTTTGGGGCACATGCATGGCAAAGGCTGGGTGCATCGTGACCTTAAACCGGAAAATATTCTGCTGAACCGTGCTGGTGAGGTTCGACTGATTGATTTCTCGCTGGCAGTAAAATCAGCAGGGGGGCTTGGCAAACTGTTGGGAGGAGGTGGCCGAGGGCCGATCCGAGGAACGCGGACGTATCTTGCGCCAGAGACAATTCGGAAACAGGCGACCACCCCGGCAACAGATATCTACAGTCTGGGCATAACATTCTTTGAATGCTTAACCGGAACGACACCATTCAAAGGCGATACTCCACAAGACCTCCTGCGAAAGCACATCGCGTCGGTTCCGCCACTTCCGTCAATGAAAAATGACAAGGTCACTCCCGAGATGGACCGCTTCATTCTGAAGATGCTGGCGAAGAAGCCCAGGGACCGGCACCAATCGATGGACGAAGTTCTCAGAGACTTCAACAACTGTCAGATTTTCAAGAAGGACGAAAATGCGGAAGAACGTCAGCAGGAAGAAGCTGCAAAACGCGCACGTGAGAAAGCCTCGGGGTCGGACCTCAGTGCCGCGCAAGCAGAAGAACTTCGAGAGCTAATGGGAAGTCGCCGTGACAGCCGTGCTGACGCTCGAATACAGGCGATGGTCAAATCGAATCCGGCGATGCAACGTGAGTACGAAGCTATTCAGCTTGAACTAAAACAGGAAGAAGAGAAACGCCAGGCTGAGAGAGAAAGACGAGCCAACGCAAGCACCAAGGGTGAAGCAGCTGAGCCCGACCAAAAGAAGAAGCTCAAAAAGAAACGCAAGGCACCGAAGGCACCGACGCAGCAACAGCAGCCGATGATGCCGCCGCCAATGCAGCAGCCGATGATGCCGCCGCCAATGCAGCAGCCGATGATGCCGGGTTATGCGATGCCACCACAGGGGTATCCGCAGCAGCCGATGATGCCACCTGGGATGCCCATGCAGCAGGCTGGTGTTCCACCTCAGCAACCGGGGATGCCTCCGCCAGGAATGGCACCACCACCTGGCATGCCTCCGCCAATGCAACAACCGATGGCTCCGGCTCCTCAACAGTCAGCACCGGCAGCCCAGCAGTCACCGACTCCTGGTCAACAGCCTGCAGTACCTCAGGCTGATGCTGATACAGACGAGGGTGAAAGCATGGATTTCATGACGGACCTTCCAGAAATCGAATAAACCTTGCCTCTCTTCTGCTACGAAGTTCAAAATGCTGCCGCAACCGTTTCATCAACCTGTCGCAACACTCTACTTTCCATATAACCACAAATCGCAGCCCTGGCGAAATCTGTAACGCATCGGCTGGTGACTTGCTTCTTAGAACTATTCTGATGGCTGATTCAAAACCTCGTCGCAAAAAGATTCCCGTTCCGCCACTTCCGTTTGAGAAAACTATCTTCGCGATGGAAGCTCAGCTGGAAGAAATCGAAGCGCAGGCTGATCTAACACCAGCCAAGCGTGACACGATTCGCAATATGCGGGTCGAAATCACCAGGATGAAACGTGAAGTTTTTGACAACCTCGACGCATTCGAGACTTGTAAAGTTGCGAGACATGGCGAGCGACCGCAAGTTCTTGACTACATCGAACTCGTGTTTGACGAGTTCGTCGAACTTCATGGTGACAAAGCGATCGGTGACGACCGAGCCATCCTGACGGGCTTCGGCAAACTTGGCGATGAAAAAGTCATGTTCGTAGGTCAGCACAAAGGCCGGGATATCGACGAGCGAACTGAACACAACTACGGAATGCCACATCCCGAAGGATACCGCAAAGCGCTCAGTAAGATGGAACTGGCTGCTCGTCACAAACTTCCGATCGTCTGCTTCATCGACACTCCTGGTGCCTATCCGGGTCCTGCTGCTGAAGAGCGCGGACAGGCCTGGCTGATCGCAACCAGTCTCCGTGAAATGGCCCGACTCAGCACTCCGATCGTGTGCGTGGTAATCGGCGAAGGCGGATCGGGCGGTGCACTTGGAATCGGCATTGGCGATCACATCGCCATTCTTCAGTTTGCCTACTATTCAGTGATCAGTCCTGAAGGCTGCGCTGGCATCCTCTGGAAAGATGGCAAACATGCTGACAAGGCGGCTCACGCGCTCAGGTTCACTTCGCGAGACTTGCTGGGATTTGGAATCGTGGACGAAGTGATTCCCGAACCACTTGGTGGTGCTCATCGAAATCATCGGCAGATGGCGATGAACCTGAAGGGCTCATTGATCACTGCGATTCGGGAATTGAAGCAGATTCCCGAAGACGAACTGGTCGAACGCCGTTATCAGAAATTTCGAGGCATGGGTGTATTCGAAGAGCAGCTTGCCGCAGAAGCTGAATGATGAACTCCGTTCGGTTCTGCTTCCTGGTGACGAACGCGTCAGATCTGCTGTCGCCACTTTGTGATCGATCAACCAACGACTGGATGTGAGCATCAGTAAATTGACCAGCAACGTCCGATAATGTCTGTTATGTTAAATTAAGACTACGCGAAACCCTTTGTTTTACAGCGATTTCCACTGACGACAGTTCTGAGCTGGTTGCGCTCCACCCTGCTGGAAGCGTCTAAGTTGACCGCTAAAGCGTAAACTGAAACGACTGATTAATTGGCAGGCCAGATGCTGGTTCGTTCAGGGAAATAAGAGCCTTCTGGAGAGCATTGGCCAGTTTCTCTGGAAGCATTGGTGCGGTGAACTGAATCGTATGATTCGTGACCGCGCCAGTTGCTGATTCTTTGATCATGGTATGGGTTGATGGTGCCATGATCAGAAGCAGGCAGGTAACAGCAAGGACAAGGATCATTCCTTTGATCGCACCAAAAATGGCGCCCCAGTGGCGGTCGTATTCGATGAATTTGACTTTTTCCAGCCAACCGCGAATTGTTCGCGCCAACACAAACACGACCAGTGAGATTCCGGCGTAAACAGCGGCCAAAGCGACCCAATGCCTGAGTGGTTGAGCGAATGGGATTTCCTGCTCGAGATGTGGTGTTGCCTCGCCGGCGATCAGAATGCACCCGAAGATTGACCCCAGCACAGCCAGTTGCCAGATGGCCCCCTTGGCCGCACCTTTCCATGCAGCGATGGCGATCACAAGAACTGCACAACCGTCAAGCCACATATCGCATGATTCCATAAGGTAAAGAGAGCTGACGAATCGTGGAGGTTAGTTCCGAAAACTAGAGGAGTCCATGCCAGCGTATTTGCTGCTCCAGTAGCGAGGAAAGTTGATCCAAACTCAGAACGTCTTGCGACTATCCAACAGCAAAGTGACGGGACCATCATTGACCAGTCTCACATCCATGTGTGTTTGAAATCGGCCGGTCTCAACATGAATTCCCCGCCCTCGAACTTCGGCTACGAATGATTCGTAAAGTCGCTCTGCTTGCTCTGGTCGAGCAGCGTCAACAAAGCTTGGTCGTCGACCTTTGCGGCAGTCACCAAACAGCGTGAACTGGCTGACGACCAGCATTTGGCCATCAACATCGTTCAACGCAAGGTTCATCTTTCGATCGTCGTCCTCGAAGACTCGCAACCCCGCGACCTTTTCCGCGAGGGTGACGGCGTCGGCATCAGAATCGCCCGTCCCAACGCCGAGTAGCACTAGAAACCCACGCTCGATCTGACCGACGACTTCGTCTTCGACTTTTACACTGGCAGAAGCAACTCTCTGAACGACCGCTCGCACAACACTCCTCCAGGACAACAATGTTCGATACGTCAGGCGTGGAATTCATGTTCGGCATTCAGTACCGGCCAGATCGACGTTCTTTTCCAGGAAGCACTTCCAGGCACGTCGTCCACCATCCTTCGAGGATCGTTTTTGAAAATTCGTCTGGCAAGTCTTCGGCTCGCATTTCTGCTGCAAGCTGCTCGTAATCATAGATAAGGGGGATGAACTCAAGCAGAACGGCATTTGAGGGAGAACGCGAGTCGCCGCCATGTTCAGCTCTGCCCGTGTCAATAATCGTGTACCAGACGTTCGTTTTACCATCGTTTTCAGGGCGACCGAGCACTCCAACGTTTGCGAACAATCGTTCGTCCTTCAACCGTCGCTGCCAGTGGATTCCGGAATGTGTGCCCAGCACGACGTCAGCCTTCGCGTCCTTGAAAAGTCGCTCCAGGAAATGCGTGCTGGTGGTGGACTCCCACAGAAACTCGTTAGTTTTTCGAGGGCTGCCGTGGCACAGCAGAAATCGTATGCCGTCCACATCGAACCTGATCTCCGAAGGCAAGGCACGCATCCACTGGCGGTTTTGAATCGAAGTGTTGGCGTATGTGTAGTTGTAACTGATCTGAGCGAACCAGTTGTCTCGCGGATCTGTGTAGCCGCACTGACAATCGTGGAGATCGTTTCCGATGCTGTTGTCGTAGTTTCCCTGGACGCACTCAATCGCATTATCCTGCAATAACGGAAACACCCGATTGGGATACGGGCCAAACGCTCCGAGATCGCCGAGACAGTACATCCGGTCGACACCGCGTTGGTTTGCGTCTTCAATAGCCGCTTCGAGAGCCAGATAGTTGTTATAGATTCCGCCGAAAAACGCAATTTTCACAAGTGTTTACCTTCCCGGTCGTTCCAGTTGATCGCGTTGGATGCCATCAGCTTTCCATCGAGCTTGATGCGGCGTTCGTACAGATCGCTCCGTATTGAAAGCAGGTAAAGCACGCGCCGTAGGCCAGGGGGAACTCACGATTGGCTTCATCGAGTGTCTCGCCCATGATCGCTCCGGGCGAATCGAGAAGGATCGGGCAAACAGCGATGCCTCGGTCGGTAACAACCCGACTGTGGTTACAAATAAGTTGTCCCATATCGAATTCTTCAAGTAATTCATGGGTCACCCGGTCGAACTGGCCGTAGCCTTCTGTCCGTTCAGCCTCCGCACCGATCTTTAGTCGCGGGAGGATCTTCAACCTTGCGCGACTGTAACCGCGGTCTGCCAGCACTTCTCGAAACTGTCCGAGGACCTTCTGATCGTCAGTGTCGTCCCAGACCCGAGTCATCGTGATAATGGGCAGGAAGCCATGCTCGACTAATAATGCCACGCCCTGTACAGCCTTTTCAAAGGTCCCTTCCCCACGGATCGGGTCATTGGTTGAGGCGTCTGGACCGTCGATCGAGACCCTGAACTCAAGGCAATAGCTGCTGGCGTCCTCAGCTTGCCTCAAACGCTCAACCCACTCCGACTTCAGAAAGGTGGCATTGGTCAAGACTGTCGCGGGTCCGTACTGCAACGTCAGTTCGAGGATTGGAACCAGTTCTTTGTTCAAGAACGGTTCGCCTCCGGTGAAGTAGTATTCGCGCACGCCGTACCGGACCGAATCTTCCAACTGGCTTCGCACAGTTTCCAGTGACAGGTGCCCGAATTTGTCATTGGTCGGGCTGCAACTGATGAAGCAGTGACTGCATTCCAGATTGCACCTGGTACCCGCGACTTGAAACCACAACTCGTCGAGTGACTCCATCGCGACGCCTGGGCATTTCGTGAAGTTGGTTTCAGCCTTCATGCCGCCTCCGCTGCGATAAGATCAAACGCGGATTGAATTTGTTCCAGTCCGATTCGCAATAGAAACCGCGAATCGCGACCGTAACTTTTCGCCCCAAGTATGTAGAAGCCGGGTTCAGGATTCTTCAAAGTGTCCGTTCCGGGACTGCTCTGTGTCATACAGTTCGCAGAAGATTCACCCATCAACGCTGCCGCCAGTTTCATTGGCCCCTGACTGGCGTAGCACTCATGAATCTGTAGTTCTTCATAGAGTGACCGGTCTGGATGATACCCGACATTTGCGATGACGTTGTCAATGGTCAAGACCTTACAGTTTGCACCACCCTGCTCTGTATTTGTTTCAATGGTGACTTGAATGCCGCCATCACTGGCTTTCCCGATTTGACGGACGTACGACGCAGGAAACCAGTTGATTTTCGAGGCTGCGTTTGCCGCAAGTTCATTTGCTCTGGCCGTCAGGTCGGCCCTGCCACGCAGAGTGTCGCCGTCGATGCCGGAGAGTGGTGTATCGGTTGACTTGCGTGTCAGCCAGAACACCTCAGTGTCATAATTCTGTTCAGTCAGACTTCCAAGTGCGACGATCACCGTAGCGGCTGAGTAGCCGCTACCGACAACCAGATTTCGGCGACCAGCAAATCGAGATTCATCTTTGCCGGTGATGTCCGGCAGGAGATAGTCGATCCGCTCGGAAAGTTGGCGTTCACCAAGTGCCGGAACACCACCATCGCCAAGCCAGTTGTGGTTTCCAAAAGTTCCAGAGCAGTCGAGAACGAAATCGGCTTCGATGACTTGCTCACCATTCTGCTGTGACTCAGTCAGCAACGTAAATGGTGATTCCAGTCGCGAGCGCCGGCCGATCGCATCGCCCTTCCAGAAATGGCGCTTTCCGATTGTGAGGACGCGAGTATTCTCTTGAATGCAACCTTGAAGGCGTGGATGCTGGCTGAGCGGAAGCAAGTATTGCCCGAAAAACTCGACTCCGGTCAGCAGGGCGTCAGCAGCGGGTAAGTCTGCGTCTGGCAGTGCTCCCCTGCCCCACTCCGACGAGTTGATTCCGAACGGGCTGAACAGTCGCACGTGCCCCCATGACCGAACGTTGTCCGCAACAGTACCCTTCTCAAGTACTACAACCTCGAAGTCTCGCAGCCGCGCGTACAAGGCCGCTTCCAGTCCAATCGGCCCTGCTCCGGTGATCGCAATCCGTTTGCCTGGCATTCCGTCGCTCCAAATCGACATCCAGCGTTCCAAGTAGCGCGCTACTATTGTTGCTGACTTTGTGTTGCCACCAACTCCTCGATCGACGCGTCCTTTGATGCAAGAGCTGATCCCACCAAACCGTAAGGGCTCATTGGGATTGACGATTCCTGTCCCAGCAGCATTTGGCGGACAAGAACAGCCGTGCCGGGCGACATTTGCAATCCGGATCGGAAATGCCCGGTAGCAACAAACAGATTGTTCTGGGCGGGCAAACGTGTAATGAAAGGTTCTTCGCGGCCCGAGAAAGGTCTCAACCCGGACCAGCATCTTTCAATTTCCGCCGAAGCCAATGCAGGGACGACCGACACGGCGAATTTAAGCAGACTTTGCACGCCGTCGACTGTGTTCTGTTTGATAAACCCGACTCGTTCTTCGGTGGAACCAATAAGAATCCGCCCGTCAGTTCGCGGTACCAGATATCTTGCTCCATCCTGAATGACATGCCGAAATGGAAGCGGCGAGCATCTAAGCAGCACGATTTGACCACGCATGGGCTCGACGTTTAGTTCCACGCCGGCTTCCTGAGTCAACTGACGAGACCACGCTCCACTGCAAATCACAAATTGCCCGGCCGCGTAATCAGCACCTGCTGTGCGAATGTGGGTGACACGATTTCCGGACACCCGCCATCCACAGGCTGCCGCGCCTTCAAGAAATTCGACACCGACTTCCGCACACGCTGCCGCGAGCGCTTTCAGATGTCGAGGATTTCGCACCTGGCAAAATTCATCAAGACGGTAGGCGTCTTTGATGCTTGACGAGATTGCCGTTTCAAAGTGCCGTCGCCGATCGTCGCTCAGTAACTCAACTCTGTTACCGGAGGCTTTCCATGTGTTTGCTTCATCCAGCAGACCGCGATCAAACGATACTTCGATCGCCCCGCAGTTCTGGTACCCATTGTCGATGCCCGTGGCTTCGCGAAGCGATTGAGTCCACTCGGCCCAAAGTTCACAACTGAGCGCTCTCAGCCGCCCTTCCCCGCTGATTTCACCGGCAAGATTACCAGGCGGCAGCATGCCCGCTCCTGCCCAGGATGCTTCCTGGCCGATCATTCTCTGATCGATTATTTTGACGGTCGCGCCGTGGCTGGCAAGTTCCCAGGCGGCTGAGAGGCCAATCACTCCTCCACCGACAACAATCACATCTGACATGCGTCCTGAACTTTCCGTGCTCCGTACGTCTTCAGCGTGTGTAAGGGACAGTTTACCCTTGATGACCAGAACTTACTCAATGCCGCTTTCGAGGGGACAGTCGCAGTATAGAACTGCCGTCACTGAGTGTCACACCTGAGGCACAATCGGTAGCGGACCAGGAGATCACGTTACGCGGTCCTGCGAATACTGCCGCTCAACAGGACCTTCATCTACCAGACGACCCCGAGAGACATACTCCTGTGCCCGGCCCTGCGTTACCGAAGACTGTTGAGGTACGCCGTGCCGAGACTCTTGATATCTGTCGAATAAACAGCACTTGCCGCTGCTCCCATATTCGCGCCGGACTGCAGTCTGGAGATGAACTGACCAAACTTTCGCCCGCCCCCCGCCTTGATCATGAATGAAACTACCGAATAGCCAACCGGACCGACTTCGCCTGGCCCGAACCGCCCATCCGTGAAAACATCTTCCGGTCGCTCGATGCCCTTGAGCGCGTCCAGAACCTGCGATCCCATGCCAGCCACATAGGAATTGGAGCCAACAACTCGCCCGGCCATCGCCAGACCTGTTCCTCGAATGACCCACTGTGGCAGATTCGTTCCTGGTTTCTGCAGGTAAGCGCCAGTGATGTGGTCAATCACGCTGAGGTGAAGGCCGCCATGAGTCTCGCCGGGGTCATCACCCACGTCTTCTACGGCGATGTATGCGTCTTCAAATCCCGTTGTGATATGAGCATGCCCATGCATGTCGCGAGCCGTGCTTCGGCTGTGCAGAACCTGGTTTAACTCCGTGT
>JACLAC010015635.1_pt1 | contig 17870 bp, 13 predicted proteins | sample 8027881 | NCBI WGS metagenome assembly JACLAC01 (sample SAMN15725517, study PRJNA655200) | protist metagenome | isolation source: fluorescence activated cell sorting (FACS) single amplified genomes of... | place: Spain: Blaines Bay Microbial Observatory, Mediterranean Sea | collected 2016-01-19 | reverse complement strand
TATATTAAAATTAAACCGTTAATCATATTAAGAAATAAAAAGGAAGTGTGTGCTTCCTTTTTTCGTTATTTGATTAAATTAAATGAACTGAAATCTAATTTATTCAGTCTTACGGGTATACCCATTTTTCTTTCACGCCTAAAATCAGCACCCCCATTTCAATCATATGTTTTTTACAGCTTGGTATTTAAATGTAATTTAAAGTATTTTTTCTTTTATTAACAATATACCCAATAAACGTGAAGATGCAGGAAGGCGGCAAATGAATGAATCCCTATGAGCATAGATAAACGATGTGATTGAGATGAATGAACGCAGCCAACGCATCTGCAACTTCAAGGATGAAGGGTATAGGTTTAATTTGATCGTGATGGATTAAGTACTGAAGATTGTGCAGGTTTTATAGGGCAGAGCATTTAAAAACAAAATAAAGCAATAATATATACCCAATAAACGTGAAGATGTAGGAAGGCGACAAGCAATGCTTACCTATGAAGATAGATAAACGCTCTAATTAGGGAGAATTTGAGCCGCTACCGCATCGGCAGTTTCAAGGATGAAGGGTATACTTAATATCAGTTCAATAACAAAACTATCAATATTGATTATTTTTCAAAAAATAGATGGGTGATCCTTTTGGAGATACAGGTGAATACACAAAATAAACAACCCTTATTAAAACGCATGAAGCTCTCAACGCTTATTGCAGGCATTCTTATTCCTACCCTACTTTCAGGTTGTGGAAAAGAAGAAACAGAGCAAGTGAATGCACCTGTTATAAAGCCGGCATTAACAGAAACAGTTATGTTTCAACAAGCAGATGCTTTAAGTTTTAACGGTGTTGTCCAAGCGGCTGAGCGGGCGGATTTAGCATTTAGGATCGGGGGGCGCATCAATGAAATCACGGTTGATGAAGGCGAGCATGTAATAAAAGGGCAAGTGCTGGCTAAATTAGATGCCCGTGATGCAAAAAATGCATTGGAATCAGCAAAGCTTGAATTAAAAAATATTCAAACAGAATATAGACGCGCAAAAGCGATTTTTGATAAAACACAAGCGATTTCAGCCAGTGATTTAGAAGCGATTTCAACACGCTTTAATTTGGCAAAAAATCATGTGGAAGACACAGAGCGTCAATTAAGCTATACCGAAATAAAAGCACCTTTTGATGGGATCATCGGGCGTAAATTTATTGATAACCATGTCCAAATTCAAGCAAATAGCCCAGTATTAACACTCCACGATCTGGATAATTTAGAAGTTCTCATCAATATCCCACATCGCGTTATGCTTTCTGGTTTAAATAATACCCAAGCGTTTGCTGAAATCACAGCGATCCCAGACAAGCAATTTCCTCTTTCCTTACGGACTTATGCCACTCAACCCGACCCGGTTTCTCAAACTTATCCTGTTGTTTTAGGTTTTGATAATATTGAAGGGGTACGCATTTTACCGGGCATGACTGTAAAGGTAAAACCCTCTCAAGAAGGCCCTGAAACAGGCGCGCAGATCAGCATCCCATTAACGGCTTTAGTGCCGGATAACCAAGGTGATCAATTCGTTTGGGTTGTCGATGAAAATAACATCACTCAAAAACGTCCTGTTGAAGTAGGCTCTGTTTTTAAAAATCGAGTGACTATCAATGATCATTTAGAGCAAGGTGAAAAAATTATCATCGCAGGCGTATCAGCCATTAGAGAAGGAATGGAAGTACGCCCTTACACTGACGAGCGTACGGGAGAATAAAATGGATATTGCTCGTTATACCATTGCAAAGCGCACCAGTGTGTGGGTACTGATCGCTTTAACATTAATAGGTGGCTATATCAGCTACCTAAAATTAGGTCGTTTTGAAGACCCTGAATTTGTCATTCGTCAAGCGGTTGTAGCAACACCGTATTCAGGGGCAACAGCACAAGAAGTGTCAGACGAGGTCACAGATGTCATTGAAGGAGCAGTGCAATCTTTACAAGAGGTAAAAGAAGTTAAATCTGTATCTCGTCAAGGGATGTCAGAGGTAACCGTTGACATCAAATTAGAATTTGCAAAAAGTAGTGCGCAATTGCAGCAAGTGTGGGACAAATTACGTCGAAAAGTCAGTGATGCACAGCGTCAGCTACCACCTGGTGCAGGCCCTTCTATTGTTAATGATGATTTTTCAGATGTATACGCTCTTTTTTACGCAGTTACAGGTGAGGGTTACACCGATAAACAATTACAAGATTATGTAGACAGTTTACGCCGTGAAATCGTTCTTGTTCCAGGGGTGGCTAAAACGGCTACCTTAGCAGAGCAACCTGAGGCTATTTTTGTTGAAATATCAAGTGATAGTTTGGCAAAATTTGGCGTTTCTGCAGAAAATATATTCCAAGTATTACAAAAACAAAATTTAGTTACCGTTGCAGGCAGTATTGAAACTGACGCGATGCGTATCCCTATCATTCCTCGTAATAAAATTGATTCTTTTGAAGATCTCAAGAATTTACAAGTGGCTGTAGGTGATAACAATACAGTACTGCGATTAGGTGATATCGCCACCCTTTCTCGTGGTTACCAAACACCAGAAACCATGTTAATGCGCTTTAATGGTCAACGTGCTATTGGTTTTGGAGTCTCTAACGTTGCAGGCGGAAACGTAGTGAATATGGGAGACGCTGTTAAAGCGCGTATTGCTGAACTTGAAAGCCAGCGCCCCATCGGCATGGAGCTTAATCCTATTTCACTGCAATCTGACTCCGTTCGCGCATCTGTTACCAATTTCATAGATAACCTTATTGCAGCCGTTGTTATTGTATTTATTGTTCTTCTTGTTTTTATGGGCCTCCGATCAGGTGTCATTATTGGCTTTGTGCTTCTATTAACCGTCGCAGGTACGCTTTGTATCATGCTCATAGACAATATTGCAATGCAGCGTATTTCTTTAGGGGCACTAATCATTGCGCTGGGTATGTTGGTTGATAATGCCATTGTTGTAACAGACGGTATTTTAGAACGTCTTAAAAAAAATCCAGATGAAGATAAAGCAACCATTGTTTCAGATATTGTCAGTAGCACGCAATGGCCATTACTTGGCGGTACTGTTGTTGGGATCTGTGCTTTTAGTGCCATTGGTTTATCACCGTCAGATATGGGTGAATATGCAGGCTCGCTATTTTGGGTCATTTGCTATTCCATGCTACTTAGCTGGATCTTCGCGGTAACTGTAACGCCGATGCTTTGTTATGATTTTTTAAAAGTAAAAGCAGGGAAAGAGAACGCAGAGCCGAGCAAAATTGTTACCTTCTATAAAGCCATCTTAACATGGGTTATTACGCATCGCTTACTCACCTCAGGGCTATTAATCGGTACACTTGTTGTAACACTTTGGGGAATTCAATATGTTCCTCCGGGTTTTATGCCTGAATCGCAACGCCCCCAATTTGTGGTTGATGTCTATTTACCACAAGGCTCTGACATCAAGCGTACTGAAAAAATCATCAGTGATATTGAAAAAGACGTAAAACAAAAAGAAGGGATCACTAACATTAGCAGCTTTATTGGCGGCGGTGGTTTACGCTTCATGCTAACTTACGCCCCAGAAGCCCGTAACCCAAGCTATGGACAACTGTTAATTGATATTGATGATTACAAAAAAATTGGACCTTTAATCGGACAATTACAATCAGAACTTGATACGAAATACCCTGATGCATCCATTAAAGTATGGAAATTCATGCTAGGTCGCGGGGGCGGTAAAAAGATTGAAGCTGGTTTTAAAGGGCCGGATAGCGCTGTGCTTCGTCAACTGGCAGAGCAAGCAAAAAATATCATGCTTAATGACCCAAAATTAATCGCTGTTCAAGACGACTGGCGTCAGCAAGTTCCTGTTCTACAGCCTGTATATTCAGCGGAAGAAGCGCAACGTTATGGGCTAACAACACAAGAAATAAATCAAGCGATAGCTCAAACCCTATCAGGGCGAAATGTGGGTGTTTATCGTGAAGATGACGATCTCATTTCCATTATGGTGCGCTCACCTGAAAATGAACGTTCTCATGAACGAGCAATTGAAAATACAGAAGTATTAAGCCGCACCACTGGCGCAAATGTTCCTGTTAGCCAATTGATTGAATCCGTGGATTTAGTTTATCAAGATGCTATTTTACGCCGCATCGATCGTATGCCGACTATTTTAGTACAAGCAGATCCTGCGCCAGGCGTACTGACTGCCGATGCATTTAACAGTGTACGAGAAAAAATCAATGCGATTGAATTGCCGGCGGGCTATGAGCTTATTTGGTACGGTGAATACAAGGCCTCTAAAGATGCAAACGAAGGGCTAGCAATATCGGCGCCTTACGGATTTTCGGCCATGATTTTAGCTGTTATATTTATGTTTAATGCCATACGTCAACCCCTTGTTATTTGGCTCACCGCCCCTCTTGCATTGGTCGGTGTAACGGTTGGATTGATCTTATTTCAAACCCCGTTTGAATTTATGGCAATACTTGGGTTTTTAAGCTTAATTGGTATGATGGTGAAAAATGCCATTGTTTTAGTTGATCAAACCGATGTTGAAGTCAAAGAAGGTAAACCCGCATTTGACGCGATTATAGACTCCTGTCTAAGCCGTGCAAAACCTGTATTACTCGGTGCCTTTACAACTATATTGGGTGTTGCACCTCTTATTGTTGATCCTTTCTTTAAAAGCATGGCTGTAACCATTATGTTTGGTTTGCTATTTGCCACCATTTTAACCTTAGTGATCATCCCGTTATTTTATGCCATTTTCTTTAACGTAAAACGAGAAGAGCCAGCCGCATAACTTAAATCCAACACATACTTATTTAAAGCCGAGCCAAACGCTCGGTTTTTTTTTATTTTTTATACCTAAAAAATATTCATTGTTTAAATCAATTACTATTCCAACCATTCTTTATGTGCTTTTTTAGCGTCTCCCAAGTACATTAAAATCCAATTAATTGCTGGATTTTCTTTATCTGTGCGCCATGCGATACAACAAGGGCTATCAGAGGCTGGCTCTCGTAATTTTTTTTCCACAAGTTCGCCAGATAATAAGTGGGGCATGGCTAAATGAGAAGGCATCACCCCAATACCTAAACCTGCTCGAAAACATTGGATTGCACTGTGCCAATTAGGCACTGTCAAACGTCTTTGGTTATCAAGCCACCATGTGGCTCTTTTTGGCAAAATACGTGACGTATCTTCCAAACAAATCGCAGGATAACAAGACAACTTTTCATTAGATAAAGGGGCTCTTTCTTTAGCCAGAGGATGATTTGCAGCGACAACAAAACGCCACCTCAACACCCCCATGTGCCGATAACTAAATTGACCTGTTACAGGAATGGCCGCGGTGGCTCCAATTGCAATATCGGCCCGATCATCAGCGAGCGCATCCCAAACGCCATTAAAGACCTCCATCGTGAGTGATAACTCAATATCAGGAAAAGTATCATAAAAATCACGCACTAAAGAGTCAACTTTGTCCTCTCTTACCACATTATCTAAAGCGAGTGACACTCGCCCTGTCCAACCATTCGCCACACGCTGTGTTTGAGCACGCACTTCATTCATCTGCTTTATTAAACTACGTGCTTGCTCTACAAAAAATACGCCCGCAGGCGTTAATTCAACAGAGCGATGTTTACGTTTAAAAAGAAGTACCGCTAATTTTTCTTCGATTTGTTTAATGGTATAACTCACCGCACTCGGTACTTTATACAATTCTTTAGCAGCAGCAGAAAAACTTCCCCTTCGTGCAACCGCATCAATAACTTGAAGATCTTGATAAGAAAACATGGCATCAAATAATTTGAAAGCGAGTTTCAAATATTAACGTTTCACGCTCTTTAATACTAGCGCTACACTTAGCGGCATATATAAAATAAAGGATATTAAGCAGTGAAAAATTCTGTTCCATTAACAACTATGATTTGGTTTGCAGGCTTGAGTATGCTCGGTTTTCTTGCAACCGACATGTACCTTCCCGCCTTTGAAAGTATTCGTATAGAAATGCAAAGCACACAATCTATGATTGGGTTAACGCTCACTGTTTTCTTACTCGGTATGGCATTGGGACAAATAATATACGGACCTTTATCAGATCGCATTGGCAGGATCAAAGTATTAGCCGCTGGTATGGGCTTGTTCACACTTGCAACAGGACTTTGTTTTGTTTCTGATAGTATTGAACTTTTACTTTTCGCCCGTTTTTTACAAGCATTAGGAGCATGCAGTGCTTCTGTTATTTGGCAAGCCATTGTAATTGATCGTTATGATAGCAAAACATCACAGCATATATTTGCAACCATTATGCCTTTAGTTGCTCTTTCTCCCGCATTAGCCCCACTACTAGGAGCTGGTTTAGAGGTTCAATTTGGCTGGCGTAGTATTTTTATTGCTCTTGTTTTACTCGGCGCTTTGCTCATCATCACAAGTTTGCGTGAAAAAGAAAGTGCGCCTCAAGTGAAGCATAATGAAAAAATAAGGGTGAAATTGCTAAATGATTATAAAAGTATTATTCATTCAACCCCCTTTATTGGCAATATGCTTATTTTTTCAGGTTGCTCTGCAGCTTTTTTTGCTTGGTTAACAGGCAGTCCTTTTGTTATGAATGAGATGGATTATAGCGGCACTGATATTGGTTTAAGCTATGTTCCACAAACCATCGCTTTTATTATTGGAGGTTATGCCTGCCGCTCTCTTTTAAATAAATTTGATGCAGATAAAATATTGCCTTGGATTATTGGGTTATTCGTTGTAAGCATTCTTTTAATTTTCATTTTATCAATTGCGCTTGAACTTAATAGCATTATTCCTGTAATTATTCCTTTTTGCTTAATGGCAATCGCTAATGGCGCGGCTTACCCAATTGTGGTAAATAAAGCGTTAGAAAATTTCAAACAATGCAGCGCAACAGCAGCAGGATTATTAAATTTCCTACAAACCATGCTTTGCTTTGTGGCAAGTGGTGTGGTTTCTTATTTTGCAGCTTATGGATTAAAAAGTGTTGCTTTTGTTATGCTTATATCTGCGATAAGTGTTGTCAGCGGATGGTGGGTAGCTTATTTTGTAAAAAAGCCTCTTACTGATCTATACCCGAAATACTCGAAGATGCAGGAAGGCGGCAAGTGAATGGATCCCATGAGCATAGATAAACGATGTGTACACACCCATGCATTCACCCCTGAAAAGACCCAATACTATTTGTAACTCAACCAATTGATAGTATTACTCTTTATACCTAGATTTGGCGGATTTATTAAAATCCGCCACTTTCAAATGCCAACATGAAAATTAAAAAAATCTAATTTGTTGATTTTAAAGCTTTTAACTCCAAATCTTCACTTTCACCATCGATATCAATATATTCGATTTCATACTCTAAAGCCCCTGAATTATTTTCTTGCTCAAATTCAATTTCATAAGGGATCCCACTGGTCAGAGATATAACTTTACCTAGCATTTCAACCGGTGTAAAAATAATTTTTTGCGCTCTTGCTGAGCTGTATTTACTGTTTTGCTTTGCTCTTAAACTTGTTGTAAAGGTCGGTCTTTCATCTATTTGAGAACCTGATTTATCATACCAAACCATTAATTCATTACCATTTGTCTCAGTGAGCAGAACACCAATAAACCACTCTGCTCTGTCTTTTGAAAATTCAGTCTTCGCCTCTAATACATTTAAACCCGTTGTCATTTCTGCATTCTCAATGGCATTAATTAACGTTTTTTCTGTCATTAACGTCATTGCATGTACATTTACAGCAAAAAAAGTGGAGCATGATAGAGCGAACAACGAAGATACTATTTTTTTAGAGAAAGATAATTTAGTCATAATTGCCTCATTAATATCCCATAAACTTGAAGATGCTGAAAGGCGGAAAATTCATTCATCCCCATGCGCATAGGGGCTAGGCATTGTTTGTCATCTTCCTGCATCTTCAACCTTCAATCTTCAAAGGAAACGATTTCGCTTAAAATCCGCCTACATTTATATACTAAAAATGTATTATTTATTACATAAATTTAAGTTTTACATCTCAATCAAATGGCATAGCATTATGGCTCAACCTACTGATAATAAAAACATTGGTCAAATTATAATGAAACATATTAAATCTGTACTTTCTCTTTCTGTTGCTTTATTCGCATCATCAAGCATGGCAACTGAAACGAATTTTAACCCAGTAACAAGAGCTAACCCATTAATTGTTAGTGCAATATCTTTAGCGGAATCTGCAATCAAAAATACAAAAGCAATTGAAGTTGAGGAAGAGTCGCGTTATGACGATAAATTATATCGTGTTGATCTTGTTAATGCTGAAGGAAAAATGACAAATGTATATCTTGATATGGAAAGCACAACAATAATTCATTACTCTGCAATAACATTGCCTTCTTTTATTGAGAGCATTAATAAAAGCTGGTACAAAAATGTTGATCAGGAAATATACCGCTCACTGACAAGCGCCATTAATCAAGCAGAAAAAGATACAGGTATGAATGCGCTACGTGCTGATTTCGATTTTGATGAAGGCTATGATTTTTATGAAGTTGATTTAATTGATAGCCAAGGAAATAAGCATGAGTTACACATTTCACCGTTAGAAACAACATTTCCAGATTGCATTTTCCCTGATCTAGGCGGTCCAGGCGGTATGAAACATTTCCGCGGACATAAACATTAATTTCACTCTTTTTTCAGCACATTTAAAAAATTGCAGCCTTATTGGCTGCATTTATTTTCATTCTTAAACATTGAATTTATTTTTTCGTGCCTTTTATTCTAAAAACACATCCAATTAAAATCATCAAAATAAAAATAAAAGAAACATTTCCTTTGCTTTTAAGGCTTATGTCTGGAAACAACGCATTATTTTCAGTTGTATCAGGCAATGCCATAGGATCAAAAATAAATGTTGAAGTCGGAATACTTGAAAGATCGCCACTCCCCGCCCCCACTAACGTCGAATTTATCCAGTCTAAATAAGCAGAAAGATTGGTATAACCAGATTGTGCATTTAAAACATTACAACGCGCAGAGCCAAAACTGGTTAATCCTAATAATCGAATACCATAATCTTGATCCTTCATATTATCTGGATTTTGCCAAATCAAAGGCCCTCCCGAATCACCGCTGCATGTGTCTCTTAATTTTTCAGGATCAGGAGAAACAGCGCAAATAATTTTATCCGCAGCAGCATCATCTTGTAAGCCGTTATTATTAAAATCAGTACAGGTATTAAAAGAGGTAGGTACACCGGTTAGCCATACATATTGTAAATCTCGCGACAAATTAGGAACAGAGCCATTTGCCATTAAACCATAGCCTGAAGCGATAACATTAGGTTCTCTTATTCCAAAGTCAGACCATGTCAGTAAAAAATCAGTTTGTGCTTGTGTGTATTCTTGTTTTGTCGGTAATCTAATTTGCGTATTATGTGGAAATGCTTGTGTGAGTTTAACTAAAGCAATGTCATTCGCTGTAGTAAAATCGCCTAACCAGTTAGGGTGTATTACTATGTTTTCTACTTTATAAGAAGTTGTTATTGTTCTTATTAATTTAACAACAACATCATTTTCATTTTTTATCCCTTCCCCCTCAATTTGGAAGCAATGTGCTGCGGTAACAACCCAGCGAGAGGCTATGATAGATCCTCCACAACTTCCAGAGCCTACATAAGTATTATCCCGATAAAAATCAGCCTCAATGATAACTTGCCACGGCAGCTTTTCTGCATCAACACGGTTACCATTAATGATAAAAGGAGATAAATCATTACGATAAGGTAAGCTCTCAGCGTATGAAAAAGTTGTGCCAGTAAATGCTAAAACTAAAAGCGTTAGTTTTTTTATATTTTTCATAGTGCCACCTTTCAGTTTTTATAAAAAGAAGGTTTTCATCATAGCGCAACAAAATAAATAAATAATATGAGTGAACCTACAGCGTTACAATTGATTACACTTTATTTCTTAACGCCATGCCCTAACGTTCTTTTTCGAAATTATCAGCAAAAAAAAGCCTGAATATTTTCATATTCAGACTTCGATTTATCTGTATCTTCCATATTACAATTTAAGCTACATAAGCTTGGCGCATTCATCCCAATCGCCTCACTTACCTATGTGGCTTTTATTATTGATTTAAAATGAACTCACCTGCTGCCTTATCGTCTTTCTAATTTATTGGGCATAAAGCGATAAATGAATATACCCCTCATCCTTGAAACGGCAAATGCGTTAGCGGTCGAATTCATCTTTACCACATCGTTTATCTATGCGCATAGGATAAGCATTATTTACTGCCTTCAAGTATTCTCAAGTGTCTTAGGAAGACTATTAATTACTGTTTAAATGTGTTCCTTGACGTAACGCTTCTATTCTTTTTTCTAGTGGTGGATGGGTCATAAATAACTCACTTAATGAGCGTTTACCATTAATTCCAAACGCAGCAATAGCCCCTTCTAAGTGGCTTTCGTCATGACTTATGCGTAATCGCTCTAATGCCGCAATCATTTTTTCTTTACCAACAAGATGCGCCGAGCCTGCGTCTGCTTTAAATTCACGATGGCGGCTAAACCACATGGTTAAAATACTGGCAAACAAGCCAAAGACTAATTCAAGGACGGTAGAAACAATGAGATAGGTAATAAAACTCCCACCGCCTTCACCTTCATCACTGCTTGTGCCACTTATCGCACCTGCAATAATACGTGAAATGAAAATAACAAAAGTATTTACAACTCCTTGCATTAACGCCATCGTCACCATATCGCCATTTGCAATATGGCTTATTTCATGTGCTAATACGGCTTCAGCTTCATCGCGCGTCATTTTTTCCAGTAGCCCACTTGATACAGCCACTAAAGAATCATCTCGTTTAGCACCGGTAGCAAAAGCATTAATATCATCTGCATAATAAATAGCGACTGTGGGCATACCAATTCCGGCTTGTTGCGCTTGGCGACTAACGGTTGTCATGAGCCAATGCTCTGTTTCATTACGAGGCTGCTCTATTACCTCACCGCCCACAGAGCGAAGTGCCATTGATTTTGACATCATTAAAGATATTAATGCGCCGCCAAAACCAAACAAAAGCGCCATCATCAATAAACCAGAAAGGCTGCCCGGCTGCATACCTGTTACTGCGTAAACAATATTTAGCACGATGTTAAATACAAACATTACGGCTAAATTAGTTAATAAAAACAAACCTATTCTTTTCATGGGTTACATTTACTCCACTTTATGCAACAATAAATTTAAATCATATTGCTAAAATAAGTAAAAACAAGCAACATTTGCATTTTGTTACGTTTTTTCTTTTATGATATTTAACACCATGATTTTATATACCCAATAAACTTGAAGAAACAGGAAGGCGGCAAGTGAATGAACGCAGCCAGCACATCTGCAACTTCAAGGATAAAGGGTATAGATTAAATAAAAATCATCAAAAACACTTTCTCTTATTATTTCTTTTCATATTAGACTTTTGTCGACTTGTACTTTTATTTATTGAAGCATATTTTATGTTCCAGTTAAGTATTTCTATCCATAACCTTAAAAATGCAGAAAAGCGATAAGCTCGTTAATCCCCCCATTCGCATCGCTTGCAAATGTGACAAGGAAAAATGGGGTTTTAGCACATCCGCACCTTCAAAGATGACTGGTATATTTGCTGAGCTTAGGATTGATACAATAAAGGGAGGTAATAATTATGACCAATAATGAAAACTATCGCGTTGCAATAGATATTTTATGTTGCCACTTAGGGATGTCTTTTGATGAAGCCTGCACCGAATTAGGCATAACTGAAAAAGAAGAAGTAAAATTAGAATATATCTCTGATACAGAGCAATCTTTGCTAAATAAAAATCCAAATACGTTTCAATAAATTTTCAACTTGTTTTAAATACCCATACATTTATACCTAAGGCCTGATCAAATATAACCATTTGTTCAGGCCAACTCCAGACAAAAATATTCATCTCTACATTTTAAGGTGTCCGTTTTTCATTCAATCCATATCACACTTAAAACTGCTGTGCGCTGGCGACTCGAATTCACCTCATCACATCCTTTATTTATATTCATTGGTAAGAATTGTTTGCCGCCTTTCTGTATCTTCACGTGGTTTGGGTATATACAATGGCGCTAAATTTATGTAGTGACTCAAATCTCGATATTTAATATTAGGCAAATAAGGAATTTCACCTAACTTAGGGACTTTTAATTGTTGCTCTAATGTGTTTATGATTGATGTACAATGCTCGATTTTTGGAGAGATCCGATTTGCCACCCAACCTATAATCTCCAAGCCATCATGCCTAATAATTTCTGCTGTTAACGAAGCATGATTCAAGCAACCTACGCGGATCCCAACCACTAAAACCACAGGTAATTTTTCATTTTCTACCCAGTTTGCGAGGGTATAATGCTCAGAAAGTGGTACACGCCACCCCCCAACCCCTTCAACTAAAGTACAACAGGTTTTTTCCTCTAACTGCTTCAATCCGTTTGACATTAACTTAAAATCAATTTCTTTTCCCTCTAAACGCGCGGCAATATGCGGTGAGCATTCTGCGTGATACAAGCAAGGATTGACCTCTTCATATAAGAGTGGGATATTTGCATTTTCTTGTAAATGCAATGCATCTTGATTTTTTAGCCCCAATAATGTCTCTATACTTCCTGATGCTATTGGTTTAAACCCCGCGACACGTCGTCCTGTTTTTGCTAACGCTTGCATAATGGCAAGTACGGCGACTGTTTTACCTACTTTTGTGTCTGTCCCTGTTACAAATACACTTTTATACATCCGCGAACCTATTCAATCTATACCCAAAATACTTGAAAATGCATTTTCTCCACCCACCCTTTATAACGTCAAGGGGAAGGATATTAAAAAAACACTCCTCCCTCACACCAAAGGTATCATTTTGATTATTTTCATAAATTATCAAAACGTAGTAAAAATATATTTTTTATGTTGTTTTATCCTTTACAGGAACGTCTTTGTGCTGATTTAATCATTTCTCTATAAGCTATTTTATACCCAAGATACTTGAAGATGCAGGAAGGCGGCAAACAATTATTACCTATGAGCATAAATAAACAATGTGATTAGAGTGAATGAGAAAAACCAGCTCATCTACAGTTTCAAGGATCAAGGGTATAGCGATTAAAAAATAAGCGAGAGCATATGATAAAAAGCATACTTTTATTTAAACGCATGTTGCACATAAATCTTGTGGTGCAAATTCTCATTGGGATCAATATAGGTATTGCGCTTGCTACCATCGCACCTAGTGCTGCTCTCAATGTGGGAATATTAGGGCAATTATTTGTCGGCGCCCTAAAGGCTGTAGCGCCTATTTTAGTGTTCGTCCTTGTTGCAGCGTCCATTGCTAACCAAAAAAAAGGCCAACATACGCATTTACGACCAATCATTTTTCTTTATCTTATCGGAACATTTGCAGCAGCATTAACTTCAGTTTTAATGAGTTTTATTTTCCCATCAACACTTTCATTAGTATTATCAGAAACTCGTATTTCACCGCCAAGTGGTATTAATGAAGTTATCACAACGCTATTATTTAATTTGGTAGACAACCCCATTAATGCCATTGTAACGGGTAATTTCATTGGGATCTTAGCATGGGCAATTGCTTTAGGTGTTGCACTTCATCATGCATCAGATATAACAAAAACTGTATTTAGTGATATAGCAGAAAGTGTTACGAGCATTGTTCATTTTATTATCCGTTTAGCCCCTTTAGGAATTTTAGGCTTAGTCGCAAAAACAATGGCTGAAACAGGGTTTGCTTCTTTACTTAATTATCTTCATCTTATCGCTGTACTTTTGAGTACAATGCTTATTATTGCCCTTTTGATTAACCCACTTATTGTGTTTGCAAAAACACGTACCAACCCGTATCCGCTGGTTTTTCAATGTTTAAGAGAAAGTGGAATTACTGCGTTTTTCACGCGAAGTTCAGCTGCTAATATCCCCATTAATATGGCGTTATGCAGTAAATTAAAACTTGATAAAGATACCTATTCCGTCTCCATTCCTTTAGGTGCAACTATTAATATGGCAGGAGCTGCAATTACAATCACAACACTCACCCTTGCAGCCGTTCATACCCTTGGTATCACAATAGACGCGCCCACCGCTTTACTTTTAAGTTTGGTCGCAGCCGTTTCAGCTTGTGGCGCATCAGGGGTTGCAGGAGGCTCGTTACTATTAATACCGCTTGCTTGCGATCTTTTTGGTATTCCAAATGATATTGCCATACAAGTCGTTGGCATTGGCTTTATCATTGGTGTTATTCAAGATTCCGCCGAAACCGCACTTAATAGCTCAACGGATGTTCTTTTTACCGCTGCGGCTTGTCATGCAGAAAAACAACTTACGTTAACAACCAAACCAAACCTCTAAATTGTAAAACTGCTTTATCTACACCCTTTATTCTTGAATTGCAGATGCGTTGGCGGCTCGAATTCACCCTAATACTTAGTTTCTCTATGTTCATCGGTAAGCATTGTTTACCGCCTTCCTGCATCTTCAGGTATCTTGGGTATAGATCCAAAAAAAGGCATAATTTAATGCCTTTTTATCTCCATCTTCTCATACCCTTCATCCTTTAAAATACAAAAAAATAAATAAGCTCACGCAGCCAACGCATTTGAAAAATCAAAAATAGTAACTGTCTTTATCTTCGTTTTTCTTGCTGTTTTATTTTTACATTGACAGCATTTATTCATTTAGCCATCCAGATAGATAGATTTCCTTTTAATACTATTTCCCCTATAATTCTCCATTCTTTGCGATCACGTTAAAAATTTAGCGTTTGTTTGTGTGTATTTTCACTCACAATCAAGGAATATTCATGAATTTTTCTGCACGAACTGTTGTTATCATTGCGATTGGCGCAGCACTTTACGGCATAGGTGGGTTACCTATGTTTGGCATCCCCATTTTTGCAAACACGACATTAAAACCAGCGATGGCGATACTTGCTTTATTTGCATCATTATATGGTCCTGTTGTTGGCTTTTTTGTTGGGTTTATAGGTCACTGGGTTACGGATTTATTTGCAGGATGGGGCGTTTGGTTCACATGGGTACTTGGCTCTGGTTTAGTCGGGCTACTAATGGGGCTTTTCCCTATCCTCACCAAAAATACGCTTAAATATGGCAATTTTAATTTAATTCAAATAATAACCTTTGCAAGCCTTGCTCTTCTTGGCAATGTGCTTGGATATGGTGTTTCCGCTTTTTTAGACACTTTGCTTTACGCAGAGCCCTTCACAAAAGTATTTCTACAACTTTGCATCATAGCAACAGGTAATGCCTTGCTTGTTTCCGTTGTCGGTTATTTTATTTTGCACTCTGTCGCTGAGCGAAATAAACAATGTCAAAATCTTGTGGAAGCGGATGCCTGATGAGTATTGAATTTACAAATTTTAGTTTTCGCTATGGCGCATTGGTAAAGCCAACTTTAAATAACATTAATTTAAAGATAGAAAAGGGCGAGAAAATTCTCATTATCGGCCCAAGTGGATGTGGTAAATCAACATTAAGCCAGTGTATTAATGGTTTGATCCCTCATGCGCTAGAAGGTGAAATCCAAGGTACCTTAAAAATAAATGGAAAAGACACACACACAATGCATTTAGAAGATCACACAAAATGCGTTGGTACAGTTTTACAAGATACAGATAGCCAATTTGTGGGGCTGAGTGTTGGAGAGGACATTGCCTTTGCACTTGAAAATCAATGCACTCCTGTTGCAAAGATGTACCCTATCGTAAAATCAACCGCCAAGATGGTGGAATTAGAGCACTTATTAGATGCTTCTCCTCACGATCTATCTGGGGGTCAAAAACAGCGAGTATCACTTGCAGGCATTTTAGTTGATGATGTTGATATTTTACTTTTTGATGAACCGCTTGCAGCACTTGACCCCAAGACAGGCAAACGTACCATTGAGATAATTGATGCATTACACAGCAACGCTAAAAAAACCATTATCATCATCGAACACCGCCTTGAAGATGTATTAACACGCCACGTTGATCGCATTATCTTAATGGATAAAGGACACATAATTGCAGATACCACCCCTAATGTCCTACTTTCATCTTCTTTATTAAAAGAGCACGGTATTCGTGAGCCTCTCTATCTTTCCGCATTACGTCTTGCAGGATGCACGCTAACAAAAGAAGACAATCCCGCATATCTTGATCGCATTAATATGGATAAATATGCAGATGCCTTACAAGTTTGGACGGAAGATAAAGTAGATTATCCTTATGCCACATCGAAAGAATCTATTTTAACTCTTGAGAAGGTTAATTTTTCGTATGATGGTAAAAAACCGGCACTTCACGACATTAGTTTTTCTGTCCAGCGCGGTGAAATTGTCTCTATTTTAGGTAAAAATGGCTCGGGGAAATCAACCATCACAAAGCTCATTATGGGCGTGCTCACACAAGATAGTGGGAGTATTTATTTTGCGGGTCAAGATATCAAAAATCTGTCTATTTTTGAGCGCAGCAAGAAAATAGGTGTTGTGATGCAAAATCCTAATCACATGATTTCTCATCATATGATCATGGATGAAGTAGGGTTTGGGCTAAAAAATAGCGGATTATCTGTTGCAGAGATTGAAAAGCGCGTCCTTGATGTATTAGCCTTTTGTGGGTTAAGTAAATACCGCCATTGGCCAATAGATGCGTTAAGTTACGGGCAAAAAAAACGAGTTACTATAGCATCAATTCTAGTTATGGAGCCTGAATTATTAATTTTAGATGAACCAACCGCTGGGCAAGATCATTATCATTACACTGCCATGTTAGATTTCATTAAACGCTTAAATATCGAGCGTGGGATAACTGTTGTTATTATTTCTCATGATTTACATTTAGTGCTTGAATACACAACTCGATCCATTGTTATTTCTGATAATACGTTAATTGCAAATGCGCCCATGACAGCGGTTTTCACTCAACCTGAATTATTAGATAAAGCGAACCTCACCACTACCAGCTTGTATCAATGCGCTCAAATGGCAAATATTAAAGATATAAATAGTTTTATGCTTAAATTTATTCACAGTGAGACGTATGCCAAATGAAAAATGAAAAAATAAATTTTGGTATTAATTATATCAACACTGATTCCCCACTACATAAATTAAATGGCATCACTAAACTTGCCTTATTTATGGCATGGGTAACCATTGTACTTACAACTTTCGATTTACGCTTAATCCTATTTATGAATATGTTAGGATTAAGCTTATTAGCAATGACTAAAATTGGCCTTCATTCTTATAAAGCTTTATTAATTGGTACACTGACTGTCTTAGGGATCAATGCGCTTTTTATGTTTACTGTAGCACCAGGGCAAGGCACAGAGTTGATCGGTACACATACCCCCCTAATAAATCTACCCGCAGGCTATACCCTAACTCAAGAAACACTCTATTACTTAGTCGTGGTAACGCTAAAATATTTCAGCATGTTTCCTATTGCATTAGTATTTGTCTTTACCACTCACCCAACAGAGTTTGCTTCAAGCTTAAACCGCTTAGGCGTGCCTTATAAAATTTCCTATGCTGTTAGCTTAACGCTCCGTTACTTGCCTGAAATAAAAACTGATTTTACTAATATCATGCATGCACAACAGGCACGTGGCATTGATTTATCAAAAAAAGTATCTTTAATCGCGCGTTTTAAGGGCATAGCAAAAATTCTTATCCCGCTTATTTTTTCAAGCCTAGATCGCGCCGAGCATATCTCAAATGCGATGACATTAAGGGGCTTTGGACGAAATACATCCCGCACTTGGTATAA